>ERZ808041.748-NODE-748-length-19322-cov-6.781138_pt1 | contig 19322 bp, 13 predicted proteins | sample MGYA00380192_ERZ808041 | MGnify/ENA primary metagenome ERZ808041 (study PRJEB31490, sample SAMN06133412) | mouse gut metagenome | isolation source: Z1_1 | host: mice | place: China: Chengdu | collected 2015-05 ... | reverse complement strand
CTTATGTGGACGGTGAAAAGGCGGATACCCCCGCCTGGCTGCATGGTGCGTTCCTGGCTGTGTTCCTGCCTGAGGGGACGCACCAGATCGAGCTGCGCTATACCGCCCCCGGACTGGCCTCCGGCGCGGCGCTGGGCTGTGTGTCAGCGCTGGCCCTGGTGGTGCTGGCAGTTCTTCCGCTTTTTCCTTTGAAAAGAAAAAGGGGAAGCGCTGAGCCGTCGTGAGCAGCGCGGATGGACTGGAGCGAGTGAAAAGCCCAAGGAGGGCCAAAGGCCCAGATGGGTTTTGTCCGAGACGGAAGGAAGCCGTGCACCGCGAACAGGCGAAGCATGACAACGAGGAAGCGAAAAAAGAAACTTTTAGACGTCCCTCTATTCCTGCGAAATCCCGCCTTCGTCGACGCAAACTTCGTATCACTCGCTTTCGGCTGATGCCGAAAGCTCGTTCACTGCGCTTGCCTCCTTTCCCCGCAAACCCAAAGGACGGCTTTGCGGGGACCCCAACAGCGGAAAATCTCTCGTAAATCGCTCTTACCGATTTATTCAGAGGTTCCTTAACGCTGTGGAAAAAACGCCCGGTGGCCATTTCCAGCAGCCCCCGCATCAGCCGGCCTTCCATATCGCCGGAAATCTGATGGAGCGCGGCAATTTTTAGAAATTCTCATCCCCTTTTTGCGCGGCGGCTCTAAAACTTGCAAAAAGACGTTGGATATTGAAGAAATCAGCCTGTTTCTTGCCGCAAAGGCGCAAAAAAGAGGGGAACAGGTTTCCCCGTTCCCCTCGAAAAGTGCTGAAATTGTGGTAAATTACAGTGTTTTGCTTACTTGAAGTAGCGCTCCAGCAGGCCCTTCAGCGCCTTGCCGTGGCGGGCCTCGTCGCGGGCCATCTCATGGACGGTGTCGTGGATGGCGTCCAGGCCGTTCTTCTTGGCGCAGGCGGCCAGGTCGAACTTGCCCTGGGTGGCGCCGAACTCGCAGTCCACGCGCCAGGCCAGGTTCTTCTTGGTGTCGGCGCTCATGTTGGGCTCCAGGTCCTCGCCCAGCAGCTCGGCGAACTTGGCGGCGTGCTCGGCCTCCTCAAAGGCGGCCTTCTCCCAGTACAGGCCAATCTCGGGATAGCCCTGGCGGTGGGCGATGCGGGCCATGCACAGGTACATGCCCACCTCAGAGCACTCGCCGTTGAAGTTGGCCATCAGCTGCTCAAAAATGTACTTTTTGTCCTCCTCGCTGATGCTGTCGTTGTTCTTCACGGTCTTGGCGTAGATGCCGTACTCGTGCTCGGCAGCCAGCTTCATCTCGCCCACCTGCTCGGTGAACTTGGAGCTGTCCACATGGCACACGGGGCACTCGGCGGGGGGGTTCTCGCCCTCATAGACGTAGCCGCACACAGAGCAGATCCATTTTTTCATGATAGTTGTCCTCCAATATTTTTAAAATCAGGGTTTGGCATCGGTCTGCCTGTCCACACAGTCCCGGCAGGCACCGCGGACAATGAACTCACAGCCCTCCGCCTGAAATCCATATTGCACGCCAGCGGCGTCCAGCCACTCCCGGCCCGGCGACTGCTCAGGCAGGTCGATGATGACGCCGCAGCGGCTGCAAATAAAGTGAGAATGGGGCGTAACCACTCCGTCATAGCGTTCCTGACCGTCCACTGCCCCCACCCGTTGAATGAGGCCCCGCTCACACAGGTGGTTCAAATTGCGGTACACGGTGCCCAAGCTCAAGTCGGGGTATTGGGCCTTCAGCTCCCGGTACACCCAGTCCGCGCTGGGATGGCAGTGAGAGCGCCGGAGCAGCGCCAGCATGGCGTCCCTTTTTTTACTGGTTCGGACGTTTTTCATGGGCGCTCCTCTCCGCCTGGCCGCTAACAAGAATAATTACTGATAGATAACATAGCACAGTCCGAACTGTTTGTAAAGGGCTTTTTATAAAATTTCTGTGGAAATTTTGTCCGTCTGATTTTGATAGGCCCGGTAGAGAAAGGTGATGATCTGGCCCCGGCTGCAGATCGTGTCAGGCTCAAAGGTGGCGTCCGAGGTTCCGGTGGTGACCCCTTCTGACACCGCCCAGCCCACCGCCGGCGCATATTCCGCGTCGGAAGGCACGTCATCAAAACAGCCCACCGCAGCGTAGGGCTGCTGAAAGGCGCACCAGATATACTGCACGGCGTCCGCCCGGGAACAGGGGACGTGGGGGTCGAAGTCCTCCTTCAGCATGCCTAGGCCAGCGGCCCAGCGGACCGCTCCGGCGTAGAATTCTCCCTCCCCAAGCATGAGGGACACGTCGCCGGGAGAGACCGGCTCTCCCGCTGCCCTCCACAAAAAGGTGAGGATTTCACCGTGGGTACAGGGGTCGTCGGGGGAGAAGGCGGACGGAGAGGTGCCCTTGGCGATCTCTCCCTCCACAGCCCAGGCCACGGGGGCGGCAAAGTAGGCCCCGGCGGGCACGTCTCCAAAGCCGCTGTCCGTCGCCGCCTGGACCCCGGGCGCGTAGTCGCCGGCGCTGAGGGCAAGCCAGCCGTCGGTAAACATGTCCTTTTCCTCCGCCGAGTAGGTGTATACCGCCCGCAGGCCCTCTTTGGAGATGGTCCAGGTCCGGCCGTCCGCCGAGCCCTTTGCGCCGGCCAGGAACAATTTCTCCCCTTCCCCCAGGGCGCCGCTGTCGCAGTTGGTCACGTCCGCCAGATAGTTCTTTCCGTCTCCCATCTGGACCACGTTCCACATGTGGGGCCCCGCGCCCATATTGCCCGTGGCGATGCGGCACACCACATCCCCGTCAAATTGGGACAGGTCGCATAGATATTTAAACGCCTTGGAATAGCCCTCACACACCACATTGGTATTGGGGTCGCCGTCAAAAACATATACCATCTGCCACGGGTCCCCGTAGTCCGCGCTGCCCCCGGTCACGGCTGTGTTGTAGGAGACCAGGCGGCAGATCTCCTCCCGGTAGGAGTTCAGCTTGTCCCAATCGGATTGGTCCTTGTACTTGGCCACAATGGCCTGGGCGTTTTTCGCCGCCTGCTGGGCGGCGTTCACCTTGCCGGGGCTGACGGAAAAGGTTCCTCCTCCCCGGTAGGCCGGAGCCACCTCAATGCGGAAGATAAAATCGCGAACGGACACCCGGTTCCCATCCTGGGAGAAGGACTGGCCCACGGAATAGCGGTTGTTTTTCCAGAACAGCTCATAGGGAAGGTCGGCGGACAGGCAGTTGTAGATCCGCTCCACATGGACGTTCTGGGAAAATTTCTCCTTCAGCTTGGCCAGCACATTATCCCGGCTGTTTTCTCTGATCCCCAGCTCCTCCCGGGTCCAGCTCAGGCTGTCCAGATTGGGGATGCGGAATTCGGTGCTGGTCCTCTTTCCCTGGGCCACCTGGATGATCTCGGCTTTTAAGTACTCGTAGATCTCCCGGTCCGGCCCGGCGAGCCTGCTGCCTGCGGAGCCGTCTGCCGCCGCGCCAAAGACCGGGGCGGGCAGCAGCGCAATGGCGAGAGCCAGAGCGAGAAGAGCGGCTGTCCATCGTTTTTTCATAGGTTTCTCCCTTTCCATCCCACGCGGGGGCGGTTTTTGTCATTTCTTTTCTATCTTACCAAACCATTTGAAAAATTACAAGAGAGAAAAACGCCGCCCTGTCCGGCTGGACGGGGCGGCGCGGCTTTCCCTAACGCTTTCAAATGACCCGCATGCGGATGACGCCGGGCACCTTGCGGATATCCTCAATGACCTTCTCGTCCACCTTAGAGCCCGCGTCCACCATGGTGTAGGCGTACTCTCCCTTGGATTTGTTGGTCATGTTCTCCACATTGACCCCGTCCTTGGACAGCTGGGTGGTGATGTTGGCGATGACGGCGGGGACGTTGCGGTGGATGACGCACAGCCGCTGAACGCCGGACCGCTCCATGATCACGTTGGGGAAGTTGACGGAGTTTTTGATGTTGCCGTTCTCCAAAAAGTCCCGGAGCTCGTTGGCGGCCATGACGGCGCAGTTGTCCTCGCTCTCGGGGGTGGAGGCCCCCAGGTGGGGAATGGCCACCACACCCTCCTCCAGGGTGATCTCGTTGTCCGGGAAGTCGGTGACGTACCGGGCGGCCTTGCCCGACTTCAGCGCGGCGATGATATCGGCGTTGTTCACCAGGCCGCCCCGGGCCATGTTGATGATCCGCACCCCGTCCTTCATCTTGGCCAGGGCGGCGGCGTTGACGGTGTCCTTGGTGGCCTCCATGTAGGGCAGGTGGAGGGTGATGTAGTCTGCGTTGGCGAACAAGGTGTCCAGCTCCTTCACCACTTTGATGTGGCGGTCCAGCCGCAGGGCGGCGTCCACGGACAGATAGGGGTCGTAGCCGTAAACGTCCATCCCCAGGGACAGGCCGATGTTGGCAACCAGGGCCCCGATGGCCCCCAGGCCCACCACGCCCAGGGTCTTGCGGTACACCTCGGGACCCACAAAGGCGGATTTGCCCTTCTCCACGGCGGCGGCCACGTCCACGCCTGGGGTGCGGGCCTGCTCCTTTACCCACTGAGCGCCGCCGATGATGTCCCGAGAGGCCAGCAGCATGGCGCACAGCACCAGCTCCTTCACCGCGTTGGCGTTGGCGCCGGGGGTGTTGAACACCACGATGCCCGCCTCGGAGCAGCGGTCGATGGGGATATTGTTCACTCCCGCCCCAGCCCGGGCGATGGCCCAGAGGCTGGCGGGGAAGTTGTAGTCGTGGAGCTTGGCGGAGCGGACCAGGATGGCGTCCTCGTTGTCCAGGCTGTCGCCGATGGCATAGTCCGGGGCGGGCAGGCGCTCCAGGCCCACCGCCGCGATTTTGTTCATGGTTTTGATGTTATACACGGTTTTCACCTCAAAATGATGATTCGATCACATTCTATAGGGGCGCACATCATGCGCCCATGTCTTCAGTTGGCCCTGTCGAACGCCTTGATGAAATCGGCCAATTTCTCGACTCCTTCCACAGGCATGGCGTTGTAGATGGACGCCCGCATGCCGCCTACATTGCGGTGGCCCTTCAGGTTGGTGAAGCCCGCCTCGGAAGCTTCCTTGACGAACTTGGCGTCCAGCTCCTCGCTCACCGAGCGGAAGGTGACGTTCATGTCGGACCGGCTGGCCTTCTCCGCCGCGCAGGTGAACAGCTTGGAGCCGTCCAGCACATCGTACAGCAGCGCGGCCTTGCCGTGCTTGATCTTCTCCATGCCTTCCACGCCGCCCTGGCCGTCCAGCCACTCCAGCACCAGCCCCAGCATGTAAATGCACCAGCAGGGGGGAGTGTTGTACATGGAGTCCTTGTCGATCATGGTCTTGTAGTTCATCATCAGCGGGGTATAAGGCAGCTCATGGCCCGCCAGGCCCTCCCGGACAATGGCGATGGTGAGCCCCGCCGGGGCCAGGTTCTTTTGGGCACCGCCGAAAATGATCCCGTATTTGGACACGTTCACCGGCCGGGACAGGAAGTCGGAGGACATATCGCACACGATGGGCACGTCCCCGGTGTCGGGCACGTACTGCCACTCGGTGCCGTAGATGGTGTTGTTGGCGCAGTAGTAGAAGTAGCTGGCCTGGGGGTCCAGCTTCAGCTGGTCCTGAGTGGGAATATAGGTGTGGTTTTTGTCCTCGCTGGAGGCGGCCAGGCTGATGTCGCCGTACTTTTTGGCCTCCTTATAAGCGATGTTGGCAAAGTTTCCGGTGACGGCGTAGTCCGCTTTGCCGGTTCTGCCGATGAGGTTCAGGGGGACCATGGAAAACTGGCCGGAGGCCCCGCCCTGCAAAAACAGCACCTTATAGTTGTCGGGCACGTGGAACAGACGGATGAAATTGGCCTTGGTGTCGTCAAAGATCTTCTGGAACACCTTGGAGCGGTGGCTCATCTCCATCACGGACATGCCGGAGCCCTGATAGTTGGTGATCTCGCTCCCCGCCCGCTCCAGCACCTCCAAAGGCAGCATGGACGGACCGGCGGAGAAATTGTAGACGCGCTGAGTTCCCATATCTCTTCCTCCTTAGAAACGGCTTGAATTTTAATACTTTAGCGTATTATACATTATATGTTTCACCCGCTCCACTGTCAACCACCAGAAAAGCCAAAAAAGCCCCCCTTGACAGGGGGGCTTTGTGTATTCTGATACGAAGGGAGCCGCTAATGTTGTCACGCCTCGCCTGTTCGCAACGCGCGGCTTTCGTCGGGGCAAGCTGCATATCGCTCATTTCCGCCTTTGGCGAAAAATCGCTCATTCCGCTGCCCCTCCTCTCCCCACGAAAGCTGAAAGACGCTTTCGCGGGGGCCCCATTTGGGTCACTCCTTGGTTTTCAGCATCCTTGTGGCGTTCAAAATTGCGATGACGGCCACTCCCACATCGGCGAACACCGCCCCCCACATGGTGGTCTTGCCCAGCGCCCCAAGAATGAGGAACAGGGCCTTTACCCCCAGGGCGAACACGATGTTCTGCCTGACAATGCCCAGGCATTTGTGGGCGATGTCCATGGCCCGGGCCAGCTTGGCCGGATCGTCGTCCATGAGCACCACGTCGGCGGCTTCGATGGCGGCGTCGGAACCCATGGCCCCCATGGCGATGCCCACGTCGGCCCGGCTGAGCACCGGGGCGTCGTTCACCCCGTCGCCCACGTAGGCCAGCACGCCCTTGGGGCTCTTGCGGGAGAGCAGGTCCTCCAGCCGGTCCACCTTGTCCCCGGGCAGCAGCTGGGCGTGGACCTCATCCAGCCCCAGCTGGTCGGACACCGCCTGGCCCACCGCCTGGCTGTCCCCGGTGAGCATGACGGTGCGGATGCCCCGGGCCTTCAGCGCCTGGATGGCGGCGGGGGCGGTAGGCTTGATCTGGTCGGCGATGACGGCGCAGCCCAGGTATTGGCCCTCCCGGGCCACGTGGACTACGGTGCCCACCTGATTGCAGGGCAGGAAGTCCACGCCCTCCTTTTTCATCAGCTTCTCACTGCCCGCCAGCACCCGCTTTCCATCCACCAGGGCGGACACGCCATGGCCGGGGATCTCCTCCACGTTCGTCACCCGACCGGGGTCGGTCTCCCTTCCCAGGGCCCGCCGCAGGGACTGGGCGATGGGGTGGCCCGAGTGGCGCTCCGCCAGGGCGGCGGCTTCCAGCAGCCCGCCCTCGGTGACGCCGGGGGCAGGGACCAGGGCGGACAGCTCAAACACCCCCTGGGTCAGGGTGCCCGTCTTGTCGAACACCACGGTTTCGGTCTTGGCCAGCAGCTCCAGGTAGTTGCCGCCCTTCACCAGGATGCCCTGGGCGGAGGCCCCGCCGATACCCCCGAAAAAGGACAGAGGGATGGAGATCACCAGGGCACAGGGGCAGGAGATCACCAGGAAGGTGAGGGCCCGGTGGACCCAGACGGACCAGTCCCCGGTGGCGAGAGAGGGGATCACCGCCAGGGCCAGGGCGGCGAACACCACGGCGGGGGTGTAGTATTTGGCGAACCGGGTGATGAAATTCTCCGCCTTGGCTTTCTTAGAGGCGGCGTTTTCCACCAGATCCAGGATCTTGGCCACGGTGGACTGGCCGAATTCCTTGGTCACCCGGACCTTCAGCAGCCCGGTGATGTTGACGCAGCCGGACAGCAGCTCCCCGCCCACGGCCACGTCCCGGGGGGCGGACTCACCGGTGAGGGCGGCGGTGTTCAGGGAAGAGGAGCCCTCGATGACCACGCCGTCCAGGGGGACCTTTTCGCCGGGACGGACGACGATGGTCTCGTCCACCGCCACCTCCTCGGGGTCCACCTCCAGAATCTGCCCGTCCCGCTCCACATTTGCCACGTCGGGGCGGATATCCATGAGCTGGGCGATGGACTTCCGGGACCTGCCCACGGCGTAGCTCTGGAACAGCTCGCCCACCTGGTAGAACAGCATGACGCCCACGGCCTCAGAATACTCCCCCAGCACCAGCGCGCCGATGGTGGCCACGCACATGAGGAAGTTCTCGTCAAACACCTGCCCGTGGCCGATGTTGCGCACGGCCTTCCACAGAATGTCCCAGCCGATGATGAGGTAGGCCAGGAGATAGAGGTAAAGCCGGTTGATAAAATAAAAGGTCATCTCCTGTCCAATGCCGCTCAGTTCAGCCGACACGATGCCCGCGCCGAAAAAACGCGGCGACGGTGGCCGCGATGTGACCACCGCCACATCCAGCACCGTGGTCTCGGACAGGTAGATGGGCGTGGGGCACAGCGCGCAGAACAACAGCAGCGCCGCCGCCACGATGATGCGGACCAGCGTCTTTTTTTGCTTCCTGGTCATAATTAATCAACTCCTATCACGGATGTACAGTCCGCTGTCGCCGGGGCAAGCTGCATATCGCTCATTCGGCTGCCCCTCCTCTCCCCACGAAAGCGGAAGGACGCTTTCGTGGAGCTCCGATTATCTCGCTTCCTTACAGCACAATCTCACAGTCGGGCTCCACCTTGCGGCAGACCTTCACCACGTCCTTCATGACGGCGTCCACATCCTCCGCCTCGATGGTCATTTTCTGGGTGAGGAAGCTGACGGTGGCCCCGGTGACGCCGGGGAGCTTTTTGATGGCGTCCTCCATCTTGGCGGCGCAGTTGGCACAGTCCAGGTCGATGAGCTTAAGGGTCTTTTTCATGGTGATACTTCCTTTCCAAAATAATACGCGAAGGGCCCTGCTTTTTTCTTTGAAAAGAAAAAAGCAGACAAAAAAGAAACTTTTAGACTTTTATCATGTTTGGACTTACTTTCTTTGGCAGCCAAGCACAAACTCGGCGGGACTGCCTGGGTTGGAAACGAATTAAAAGTTCTTTTTCGGTTCCTTTTTCTTTCAAGAAAAAGGAATAAACTCCAAAGCGGCGCTACTCGTTGACATGCTCCATCCCTTGGGCGATAATCTTGCGCACGTGGTCGTCGTCCAGGGAGTAAAACACAGTTTTCCCCTCCCGGCGGAACTTTACCAGCCGGCTTCCCTTCAGCACCCGCAGCTGGTGGGATACTGCCGACTGGGTGAGCCCCAGCAGCTTGGAGATGTCGCATACGCACAGCTCCGCCTCAAACAAGGCGTACAAGATCTTGATCCGGGTGGAGTCGCCGAACACCTTGAACAGCTCCGCCAGATCGTACAGGGTCTCGTCGTCGGGCATCCCGCCCAGTACCTGCCGTACCGTGTCCTCGTGGACGAGCAGGCAGCCGCAGCGCTCGATCTCATTGGGTCCCGTCATTGATTCGCTCCTTTCTTTAAACTAACATATGAACAACTGCTCATATGTTAGCGCAAAATTCTCCGCTTGTCAAGAGGGGGAGAGAAAAATTTTTAGCGCACCGGGCCGCAAAAAACCGGCCCCCGCCGCGGCGGGAGCCGGTCCTGTGCGCAGTTCAATCGGACAACAGAATGCGGTCGTTGTCCAGGTCCCGGCCCGTCCCTTTTTTGAAGCGGAAGAGCAGGTCGTCCACCGTCATGCCCGCCCGCTCCGGGCCGGACACGTCCAGCACAATGCGCCCGTCCGCCATCATCAAAGTGCGGTTGCCCAGCTCCAGGGCCTGCTTCATGTTGTGGGTGACCATGAGGCAGGTGATGCGGTGGTCCGCGATAATGGTCCGGGTGAGCTCCAGTACCTTTTCCGCCGTGGCGGGGTCCAGGGCGGCGGTGTGCTCGTCCAGCAGCAGCAGCTTGGGGGTGACCAGGGTGGCCATCAGCAGGGTAAGGGCCTGGCGCTGGCCGCCGGACAGCAGCCCCACCGGCTGGCGCATGCGGTCCTCCAGCCCCATACCCAGCAGCTTCAGCTTTTCCGCGAAGAACTCCTTATCCCTCTTCCGAATGCGGCTGAAGGGGGCGGTGCCCTCCGAAGAGCGCAGGTAGGCCAGGGCCAGATTTTCCTCAATGGTCATGGAGGGGGCGGTGCCCCGGAGGGGGTCCTGAAACAGCCGCCCGATGACCACGCTGCGCCGGTGGTCCGGGGTGAAGGTGATGTCGGTGCCGTCTAAAAGGATGGAGCCGCTGTCCACGATGAAGCTGCCCGCGATGGCGTTCAGGAGGGTGGACTTGCCCGCCCCGTTGGAGCCGATGATGGAGGCGAAATCCCCCGGCTGGAGGTGGAGGGAGAGGTGGTCCAGCGCCATTTTCTCGTTGACGGTGCCCGGGTTGAAGGTCTTGGAGATGTTTTCGATGCGGAGCATGTCAGCGCCCTCCCTTCCGGCCCGCGGCCAGCTTCCGTTTTTGAAGGCCCGCGCCCGCCTTGATGGTGGGAGCGGCGATGGCCAGGGCCACCACGCCGGCAGTGAGCAGCTTCAGACAGTCCACCGGGACCACCTTGGTGTAGAACACGATGGCGTAAATAAAGCGGTAGATGATAGACCCAACCATGACGGCGGCCACCCCACGGCCCACGCCCCGGCGGCCTACCACCGTTTCGCCGATGATGAGGCAGGCCAGGCCGATGACCACGATGCCGGTGCCCGAGCCCATGTCCACGGTGCGCTGGTACTGCCCCACCACCGCGCCGGACAGCCCGGTGAGGGCGTTGGCGGCGCACAGCCCCACGGTGATGGTGAAGGTGGGATTCACCGACGAGGCCCGCACCATGTCCCGGTTGTCCCCGGTGGCCCGTATGCTCAGCCCCAGCCGGGTGCCCAGGAACAGGTACAGCAGCACCCCGGCCAGAATGGTGACGGCGGCGGACAGGATCAGCTCGTACCACTGGCTCCAGAAAGCGTCCAGGGAGGTGCCGGCGAACAGGGCCTTGGCCAGGGTGAACACGGTGTCCTTTTTCATCAGGCTGGCGCTGGATTTCCAGCCCATGGCCATCAGGTTGACGGTATACAGCCCGGTGTTGGTGATAATGCCCGCCAAAATGGAGGGCACCCCCATGCGGGTCTGGAGGAAGGCGGTGACAAACCCGGCGCAGGCTCCCGCCGCCATGGCCGCCGGGATGGCCAGGACGGGATGGCCCGCCGCCGTCACCGTCACCGACACCGCCGCCCCCAGCACGAAGGTGCCGTCGGTGGTCAGGTCAGCGATGTCCAGAATGCGGTAGCTCAAAAACAGCGCCATGGCCACCAGGGCGTACTGAAAGCCCAGCTCAAGGGCAGTCTGGGAAATCAAAAGTATGGAACCCATAGGGTTCAGCTCCTCTCATGCGCCCACCCCCGGCGGGGCCGGGGGTGGGTATTTACAGTTTCCGAAACACGTCCAGAAAGTGGTTGGACGCGCCCACCAGGTCGGGCCGCTCACAGATGGCGAAGTGGTATTGGAGGTAAAGCTCATACATCTCGTCGCCCATCTGGTCGACGGTGTCCCGCAGGTAGCCGGTGGCCATGTCCGTGCCCACGAAGTGCAGGCGCTGGACAGGCAGGCCGTCCATCAGGGCGTCGATGTCCTCCCTGCGGTGGAGGGCAAACACCTCTGCCGGGGTGGAGGCCAGCTTGAAGGTGTCCAAATCGGTCAGGGCCAGATAGCGGGGATCTTTCAGAAACTCCCGGCCAAAACAGCACTGGAGCACGGTGGCGTCGTTTCCGCAGTAGGCGGCGAGCACCATACCGCCCGGTTTTGTCACCCGCAGGGCCTCGGTGAGCGCCTTTTTCTGCTCCTCCACCGTGTACAGGTGGTACATGGGGCCCAGCAGAAGGGTGATATCATAAACGCCGTCCGGGAATTCAGACAGATCCAGCGCGTTCCCCTGCCGGACGGTGACAGGCTCACTGGGGAGGGTGCTGCGCCGAAACACCTCTATATTATGTCCCAGCAGCTCCACCGCGTCCACGGAATACCCCGCCTGGGCCAGCGCGTGGGAGTAGCGGCCTGTACCCGCGCCGATCTCAATGACCCGATCCCCCGGCTTCAGGTATTTTTCGAGATACCGCATGGTGGTGAGGAACTCCACCATGCCGCAGCGGCTTCTCAGCCGGACATCCTCGTCACAGTGGACCTCGTAAAATTCCCTTAAATAATTCTTTTCCACGAAAAGCTCAGTCCTCGGTGGTCTGGACCTCCGCCACGGTGCCCATATCGCTGAACACAGAGTAGTCGATGTTCAGGGCGGCGGCGGTCTCGGTGTTAATGGTGATGATACCGCCCTCCAGCAGGTAGTAGTCCTCCATGCCGTCCATGCCCTTTGTGAGCACGTCGTAGGCCAGGCCGGCGGTCTGGCTGCCCAGCAGAGTGTAATTCACGCCGCAGCCGGCGAAGGCCCCATTGCGGGCAAAGGAGTCGGCCCCGCCGTAGTGGGGGATGCCCGCCTCAATCAAGCTCTCGTAAATGGCCAGCTCGGCGGACTGGATCACGTTGTCGGTGGGGGTGAAGACCGCCTCCGCGCCGTCGGCGATGAGGGCGGAGACCGCCGCGATGGCTTCGTCGTTGCTGTTGGCGGTCTGCTCGGTGTAGGCGATGCCCTTTTCCGTCAGGTATGCCTTGGCCTCGGAGATGGGAATGGCGGAGTTGTCCTCGGACAGGGAGTACAGCAGGCCCACCTTGGAGAGCTCTGGGTTCTGGGCCAGCATCAAGTCGATGATGAACCGGGTATTCAGTGCGTCGCTGGTGCCGGTGACGTGGTCGAGGCCGGTGAGCTGCACGTTTTCATCGGCGGGGTAGGACACGGCCGCGAACACCACCGGGGTCTTGGTGTCCTCGGCGGACAGGGCGGCGATCTTGGCGGCGGAGGTGGCGATGGGGATGATCACGTCCGCCCCGTCGGCAATGGCCTGGTCCGCCAGCTGCTTCAAAGTGGTGGGGTCGTTCTGGCCGGATGTGGTGTGGTGCTGAATGGTCACCTTGTTGTCGCGGGCCAGCTGGTCCAGCTGCTTTTCCACGGCTTCGGCGATCTCGTCCAGGGAGGCGTGGTCCATCTGCTTGATGATGGCCACGTTGTAGGCGGTGCCCCCATCGTTGGTGACCTGGGTGCTCTCCACGGCCTGAGACTGATCACCCTGAGCGGGCTGTGAGGTCTGATCCCCGCCGCTGGAGCAGGCCCCCAGGGAGAGGGTCAGCGCCGCTGCGGCGGCAATGGCGAAGAATTTCTTGACGATGCTGCGGTTTTTCATGGTGTTTTCCTCCTGAAAATGTAGTCACGCTGCGCCTGTTCGCGACGCGCGGCTTCGCTGCGACTCAGGCAAAATCCAGTCCCACTGCGTGGTCCTGGGGCTTTTGCCTTCGCTCCGCTCCATCCGCGCTGCTCACGACGGCTCCACGCTCTCAGGTGGCAGATGACCCGAGCCTTGCCGGGAACTCGGGGAGGAAAAGGCAAACAAAAAAGCCTTTGCCCCACACATGGGACAAAAGCCGTTGCTTCTGCGATACCACCCAAATTGACGTTGTGAAACGTCCGCTCGCTTACGCGTACCATCATACGCGCCCCGATGGATAACGGGTGGGATACCCGTCGGTCCCTACTTGGTATAAAACCGTTCGGTCCGCCCTCCGAAGTCCATTCGCCGGCCGCTCGCCGCCCCGTTCCCACCATCGGGGGCTCTCTGAAGGTCTGCCGCGCCGGGTACTTCTCTCCGTCACAGGTTTATGCTGTTTGGTTGTTGTGGCCTATTATACGCAGGCGCGGGGAATTTGTCAACCCCCTACTCAAAGAAAATTTTGCCGCGCTAAAGCAGGAAAGCTCCAAATCCCCCGCCTTTCCCGCCGCCGGAGGGGCCCAGTCAGGAAGTCCCTCTTGCTTTTTCCCCAAAAGTATGGTATATATTTTGCAATACCTTATAAAAGGTAAATCTTTACTTATTTTAGGAGTTGATCTTGTCCCCATGGACCCTGACAGTATGATACTGCTGGCCGTGCTGGTGCTGATGGTGGTCATGTCCGGCTACTTTTCCGCCACCGAGACGGCCTTCACCTCCCTGAACCGCATCCGCCTGAAGAGCCGCGCCGACAACGGCGACAAAAAGGCGGAGAAGACCCTGGCCCTGGCTGAAGACTACGACAAGCTGCTGTCCACCATCCTCATCGGCAACAACATTGTCAACAACGTAGCCGCTACCCTGTCCACCCTGCTGTTCATCAAGCTCATCGACGAGGTGAACGGCCCGGCGGTCTCCACCATCGTCCTCACTGTGGTGGTGCTGATCTTCGGCGAGGTCTCTCCCAAGAGCCTGGCCAAGGAGTCCCCCGAGGCATTCGCCATGTTTTCCGCCCCTCTGCTGCGGCTGTTCATGTGGGTGCTCACCCCGCTGAACTTTTTGTTCGGCCTTTGGAAAAAGCTGCTGAGCAAGCTGTTCCACAAGTCGGAGGACGAGGGCATCACCGACGAGGAGTTGGTCACCATGGTGGAGGAGGCGGAGGACCAGGGCGGTCTGGACCGGGAGGAGAGCCAGCTGATCCGATCCGCCATCCGCTTCGACGACCTGGAGGCCGGGGACATCCTCACCCCCCGGGTGGACGTGGTGGCGGTGGAGGATACCTCCTCTTTGTCCGACGTGGCGGCGGTGTTTGCCGCCGAAGGCTATTCCCGCCTGCCGGTGTACCACGAGAGCATTGACGACATCGTGGGGGTAATCCACCAGAAGGACCTGTTCTCCGCCCGCTACCACGGCCGGGACCAGTTGTCTCCGCTGGTGCGGCCGGTGCTCCACATCACCTCGGGGACCAAGATCGACGACCTCATGCGCCAGTTCCAGCGCACCAAGACCCAGATGGCGGTGGTGGTGGACGAGTACGGCGGCACCGAGGGCATCCTCACCATGGAGGACATCGTGGAGGAGCTGGTGGGTGAGATCTGGGACGAGCACGACGAAGTGGTGGAGCAGTTCCGCAAGCAGCCCGACGGCAGTTATCTCATCGCCTGCTCCGCCGACCTGGACGATATGTACGACCTGTTCCAGCTCACCGGCGAGTGCGACGCGGCCACCGTGTCCGGGTGGGTGCTGGAGGAGCTGGGCCGGGTGCCTGAGCCGGGGGATCACTTTGTGTGGGAGAACCTGGACGTCACCGTCACCCGGGCCGAGCACCACCGGGTGCTGGAGATCAAAGTGGTGGTCCTGCCTCCCGTGGAGGAGCCGGAGTCCCCATAAGGCCATTCTTTTTCTTGAAAGAAAAAGAACTTTTAGACCGCTGCGAAACGCGGCGTGATCCACTCAGCATGCTCCCGGCAACGAAGCCAGCGCAAAAACAGAAAAATCTTATATACGTTATTTTGAGACCGTGCAGAAACTGATCATTTAGGAACCTCTGAATAAATCGGCAAGAGCGATTTATTCAGAGGTTCCTTTATGATCGGCGGCATCGGGCTGATGAGCGGCGAGGCCGTGAAATTCTGATTGAGCGTGGCCGCCCTTATCCCACAGACGGCCAAATCCCGGTTGTGCTGGCTGACGCTAGACACGCTGGGGATAATTTGCCGCGGCGCGGATGAGCCGGTCCGTCCACACATCCACATCGTGCTGCACCGCCCCGGTGAGGGCATAGAAGCTCTCCGCCTGGGTGAGCAGCTCGTCCAGCCCGGGGTCCGCGGTCCGGCGGGCCAGCGCCTGGAGCGCCCGATAGGCTCGGTCCAGCGCCGTTTTGTCCGGCGGTGTGGTCATGTCCTTTGGCCTCACCCGGATGATCTGCACGGCGTGGATCTCCCCAGGGTTGGCGGCGCCGGGGGCAAACAGTGTGCCACGGGCCAAATAGTCGCCGGGGAGGTCGGGGCGGTAGGCGCTCCAGGTCCACACCACGTCCGCTTCCGCGCCGCTGCCGTCCGCCAGGGCGACGGGCAGCCGGCCCGGCAGAGCGGCGGCGGCCAAGGCCTCCTCCAGCGGCGTGCCAAAGCGCACTTCGCAGACAGGCAAAGGCTCCACAGAGGCGATCAGGGGGCAGTTATACAGCGCCAGGCTGGAAATGCTGGCGGCGTTGGAGTCGCCGGTGTGCATGACGGCCCAGTCCACCTCCAGCCGCAGGAAGCGGGTCCGCCGGGGCGGAAAGGCGAACAGCTTATCCCGCCCCGCGTCCTCCTCGCGCCACTCTCCCCGGCGGACCTCCTCAAACCGTTTCCCGTCCAGGCTGGCGGACAGCGCTGCTCGAAGAATGGCTCCGCGGGTGCTGCCTGTCCACGCGCCGCATAGCAGGGCGCACACCTCCCGCGCCGACCGCAGCTCAATCTCCACCCACTGGGGCAGGCGCTGGGCGCGGTCCAGGTAGTCGGACTGCCAGTACGTGTTTGGACAGCCGTCCAGCATATCTGCGGTGGGGTGCTGGGGATGGCTGCTGGAAGCGGTAATGACCGCTCCGTCCAGAGGGATGGGCCAGGCGGCGGGCTCGCCGATTCGGAGGACAAGGCCGTCCTCCAGCCGGGCGGTCTCCGAGGAGCAGATTGCGGACAGTTTCACAACCCCGGGCCGCAGGGCCAGCAGCGTTCCCGCCCCGTCGATTTTCGCAGTCAGGGGGTCGGAGGAGCGGAAGTCCAGCCGCCAGCCCTCCGGGAAGCCGCAGGGTCCACGGCTGTCAAAGCAGTCCACGGAAAAAGCGGCCTGGGCGCCCGGCTCCAGGGCGTGAGCGCCCCGCAGGCGGATGGAGGTCAGCTCCAGCGGCGGCAGGTAGGGGCGCAGCATCCCCGGCTCCAGCGCTGTCTCCGGCTGGAACGCCCCGCCGCCCACATAGCGGCAGATGGCGGCCAGCAGCACCCGGGAGGCGGGGTCCTCCTTTTCCAGCAGGTCAATAGTGGACACCAGCAGCCGCCCCGGGCCCACCCTGGCCTCAAACAGCATGGCCAGCCGCTCCGGCAGGTCAATGGTGGCGATGGGCTGGACCATAGGGCGCAGGTCCAGGGGAAACTCGTTGATGAGCAAACCCCGGGCGTCTTGCAGCGGCCCATACCACTGCCAGTCCCCAAAGCAGTCTGTGGGGAACCCGGCAAACAGCGGGTGATTTTTGTCCACAAAAATGCCCAGGGAATAGCCGTCCGAGTGGGCGGTGTGGAACATGGGGCTCCAAAAGTCGGGTCGGAAGGACACAGCGCGGCTGCGGGGCAGGGCGGCGGCGGTGCCCTCGGAGACGATCAGCACCGTTCTGCCCTCCGCCAAAGCCTGTTCCGCCCGCCTGTCATAGGAGCGGCACAGCACTGCGCCCTCCGGCAAAGCCGGGGCAGGCTGCGCCGGGTACAGCCACAGGGGGTAATCGTTGACACCGGGGGCAAAGGGAGCGTCATATTCCCCCTCCAGGGACAGGACCAGCTGGGCCCGGCAAGGGGCGGACAGCCGGGGCAACTCCGCCTCCAGAACGCCCAGCCGGGTGACGCCCCCCTGGGGGACCGAGCGGGCGGGGAGACCGCCCCGGGCCAGCACGGTTCCCTGCCCGTCCTCCAGTGCCCAGGACAGGGCCAGCTCCGCCGGGGCGGGGGAGTAGTTGGATACCAGGACCTCCGCCGTCAGCCGGTCCCCGCCCTCCCACACGAACCGGGGCAGACGGGCCAGCACTGCCAGCTCGCAGCAGGAACGGCGGAAGTCCTCGGGGGCAATGGCGCCTTTGCTGTGGAAAAGGGCGTCCAGCAGCCCCACCAGGGCGGTGCCCTGGCCGGAGAAGTCCTGGAGGCCCAGCAGCAGGAATCCCCCGGCCCCCGGCGTACGCAGGTAGGACTCCGCAAAGCGGCGGTACAGCATGGCGGCCAGCTTCCCGGTGGCCCGGTGGAAGTCGGCCGCCCGGTCCGCCAGCCCCGCCTGGGCCAGGATATCCCGGAAATGCTCCAAATTCCGGGGGCGCAGAACGCCCCCCTCGTAGGCGGGCAGCTCCCGCTCGTAGTCGGGATACACCTGGAGCTGGCCCACCTCGTGGCCGGTGATGGGGACAGGGGCGGTCTGGACCGCCTGGTCGTAGTCCCAGTCGGTGCGGGGCTCCGTCAGGGGCAGGTAGCCCGGCTCCAGCCATTTGGAGGCGAAATCGGCGCTGGGGGGATAGGTGCTGTGCCCCGCAATGTCGGAGTACAGCAGGTCGGGCTCCAGGACCTTGCAGAATTTCAGGAATTCCTCGTAGTAGTAGAATCCAATGCGCTCCTCGTTGCCCAGGGCAAACATGACGAAGGAGGGGGAATTGAGATATTCCGCGAAAATGCGCTTTGTGTCCTCCTGGTAGTAGCGCACGTCGGTATCGTCTCCCTGAGCGATATCCCCAAACATCCGCCGGCCCCACTGGGGCAGCTCCACGTAGAGGTACAGCCCCAGCCGGTCGGCGGCCTGGAAGGCGGCCTTGGGCGGCACCCAGGTGTGGAAGCGGACGTGGTTCAGGCCGTAGTCCTTGTAGATGCGGAAAACCCTCAGCCAGTCCTCCAGCCCCATGGGGGCGTACCCGGTCCTGGGGAAGATGGCGCAGTTGATCTCCCCCCGGAGCTGGGTGGGCCGGCCGTTGATGAAAAACTGCCGCCCGCCCTGGTTCTCCCCGGCGGTGAAGGAGCGCATCCCGAAGTCCTCCGCCGCCTGGGCGCATAGAGCCCCGTCCTGCCAGACCTCCGCCGTCACGCGGTACAGATTGGGGTGGAACTCATCCCACAGAAGGGGGCGTTCCCCCATGTCATGGAGGAGGGAGAGGACGGCGATATGCTCCCCGGCTGCGAAGCGGAACCCGGCGCGCTGGGGGACCGTTTTGTGGACCGGCTGGTCCGTGTTCCAGCTCTCCGCCTGGAAAACGACCTCCCCCCGCAGCTCCTCCGCCTCGTCCAGCCGGGTCAGCGTCACCTCCGCACGGACAGCATGGCGGCTCAAGTCAGGCCGCAGGCGCAGGGCGGAGACGGACAGGGCCGGGGGCGACTCCAGCCGCAGCGCCCCCAGGATGCCGTTCCAGTTGGTCTGGCCGTGCTCGGTGAGCTGGTGGGACCAGGCCTCCCCCTCCCACAGGGTGGAGTACATGGCGTGGGGCATCCCGGCGGGGGAGTTGTCCACCTCCACCGTGAGGGTGTGGGTGCTCCCCGGGCGGCACAGGGCCGTCAGGTCATGGCGGTGGGGGGTGGTGCAGCTGTTCTGCTGCTCCCCTGCGGGCTGGCCGTCCACCCACACTCGGGTCTTTTTCGTCCGCTCCAGGTGGAGGAGCACGGGACGGTCCGCCCAGTCCGTCGGGACGGAGATCTCCCGCTGGTAGACGGCGGGGCCGGTGTACACATAGTCCCGGTTTAAATACCGGGGGGAGAAATTATCCCTGTTGTCCAGGCCCTTGTGGTTTTCGTCCATGGTGCCGGGGAGAAGGACAGCTTCTTCGGAAAAAACCGCGGACTCCGCCGGCCCCATGGCGAACTGCCAGGGGCCGGACAGGTCGAGAAAGAGATCATCGCTCATCATACAGACCACCTTTCCAGTGCGCTGACTATAGGAACCTCTGAACAAATGCGTCTGCGGCGCTTTGCGGATCTTTTCCACCACAACTTCGTTGTGATTTCTTGAAAT
>ERZ808041.745-NODE-745-length-19384-cov-15.427617_pt1 | contig 19384 bp, 14 predicted proteins | sample MGYA00380192_ERZ808041 | MGnify/ENA primary metagenome ERZ808041 (study PRJEB31490, sample SAMN06133412) | mouse gut metagenome | isolation source: Z1_1 | host: mice | place: China: Chengdu | collected 2015-05 ... | reverse complement strand
AAAGAGTTCCAGAACTTGCTGGTGGAGATGCTGGAAGAGAACAATATCGAATTCGTGCGGGTTGAAGAGGACGATTACGACAGCCGTTTCCTGCGCTGCGTGGAGCTGGTGCGGGAGATGATGGGGGAGCAGGGATAATCATCTTTATAAGATGTTGAGTGATATTACTGATTCAAAAGTGTACTTAGTACTCCATTTTGGTGTACAATGTACCTGCCAGGGAGGGGTAATGGGCAAGGCGATAATATTTATAGAGACGCCAATGTTTACGCGTCAGATCAAGCAGATTGCAACCGATGATGAATTAAAGGAATTGCAAAAAGAACTCATCGGAACTCCCGATAAAGGTGATCTCATTCAGCAGACTGGTGGATTGCGTAAAGTCCGAATGGCTGCGGGTTCACAGGGAAAAAGTGGCAGTGTCAGAATAATTTACTTTCTGGCGACGGAAGAGATTATTTATTTGATTATGGCCTATCCGAAGAATGCCAAAGACAGTCTGACAGATACGGAAAAAGCTCAACTAAAGAAGTTGACGAAACTGCTCAAAGGTGAGGTATAAAATGAGTTTTTTTGATGAGTTGAAAACCTCTCTGGAAGAGGCTGTCGAGATTAAACAAGGTTTAAAAGAACCTGCACGGGTGACCCGCTACGAAATTGCGGATGTTAAAGCTATTCGTGAGCAACTCAACGTTTCTCAAAGTGAGATGGCAAAAGCTCTGGGAACCAGTGTGGATACCATTAAAAGCTGGGAATCGAAGCGAAGAAATCCTACGGGATTGGCTGCAAAAGTACTTGCCACAATTAAAGAAAATCCTGCCTTTTTCCGGGAACTTGCCTCCCATTAATCATTTAACTAATACCGGATGCGATGCTGGCTGAACTGAACCCCAAAACCTGGACAGTTTCAGTTAACCGGCTTTTTGATACTCAGTCCGGTATTCTACCGGGCTGAGTCCCCCAAGACTGAGTTTTATTCTTTTTTGATTCCAGTAAGTTATGTATTCGTTAACGGCATTTTCCAGCTCTTCTACACTTCTGTAGTCCCGGCGATAGTACATTTCTTCTTTCAGGTGACCAAAGAAATTCTCCATTACCGCATTATCAAGACAGTTGCCCTTGCGCGACATGCTCTGCACTAACCCTTTGTCTGCCAGGGCAGACTGATAACTTTTTATCCGGTAATGCCACCCTTGATCACTGTGGAGCAGCGGTTTTTCTCCTTCTGCAAGGCTTTCCAGCCCCTTATTTAACATGCGCTTCACCAGCTCCTCTGTAGGCCTGCTGGCAGTTTCCCACGCCACGATTTCCCCGTTAAACAAATCAAGTATCGGGGACAGGTACAGTTTTTGTCCGCCAGCCCTGAATTCGGTGATATCTGTCACCCATTTCTCACAGGGAGCTTCCGCTTTGAACTGCCGCTGAAGGATATTTTCTGCAGCGAGTCCCATATTTCCCCGGTAAGACCGGTATTTCTTCAGGCGCACAGGAGACTTCAGGCCGAGCTGTTGCATCAGTTTTCGCACCGTTTTGCCACTGAACTTAAGACCTCTTTTCTGAAGCTCACAATGGATCCGCCGGTACCCATAACATCCCCGGTGTTCATGGAAGATGGAGGCTATGAGCTGTTTCACATCAGCATACTTGTCCTTACCCTTCTGCAGTGACAGCTGGTAGTACAGCGTGCTTCTGGCCAGCCCTGCAGCCTTTAACAGGTCAGACTGGCAGTGTCCGCACCTCAGGCTCCGGATGACTTTCGTTTTTTCTCCAGCTCCTGGCGCTTTTTTTCCAGGAGATGCTCCTGCATGGCTTTCAGATATGCATTTTCTGCGCGAAGATAACGCAGCTCATTCTTCATCTCTTCCGGCGTCATGTTTGCCTCGTTTTCATGGGTATCATCAGAACGGGTCATGCTTTTCTCCTTCCAGCGCCTGATAAAGGCCTCATTACCAGATTTGCGGTAGCCTTTTATCCAGTTTTTAACCGTGTTGTGGCTGGGAATGTTAAACCGGGCAGCTACCCGGGGTAGAGACTCAGAATGCCCGAGAGCATAAAGAACCACGCAAAGTTTATCTTCAGGAGAATAGCTACGCTTGTGTCTGCAATCCAGTGCCCGAGGACCGTGAAGAAGAAAAAGATTAATCCAGTGTGAGAGGCTGGTGTGAGAAAGTTGAAAGAGTTTTGCCGTAGAAATGATGCCTGCATGACCAGCCAGGTAATGATTTACAGCGGCAAGTTTTACTTCAAATGAATGTTTCATAAACTGCACCTTCAGATGTCAGATTATGTCCAACATTTGGGGTGCAGTTCATCACGCCGCATCCGGCATGAACAACGAGCACTTTGCCAACAAACTGAATAGCTCAAGGGAATTCAAAATGAAGACCAAAAGGAGTCTGGTCGTCAGAGTGGCATTAATTACCGCCACACTACTGCTGACAGCATGCGCCCAACCTGAACAATCATCATTAGCTGGTGACTGGTTACTGACCCCTAAAGATAAAACCAGAGGATTAACGGGGAGCATTGCGGTAAATATTGCGCCTTCCCGGTGTAAGACAAATTGCCGTGGCGATAACTTACCTGATAATACCCGCCGCTGGCAGTTGTCAGGCGGGAACGAAAAAGAACTTACTTATCTTCATGATATGTCAGCACAAGAAAAGACCGGTTTAAATCCTGAATGGCAATGCTACACCTCATTTTTTATGGGGATTTGCCAGGGTAAGCCCGGCACTCGACCGATAGTTAATGAGGATTATGTCAGCGAAAGCGGATTTTTTGGCTCGATGATGCATGTCGGGATTATTGAGTTGCGACGCTGTCAGTCAGAAAATTGCCAGCAAGAATTGAAAGCGATAAACACACATTAAAATAGCGAGTCCGGGAATGAAACCCGGACCTGAACATGTCTTATTGCGTGATTGTTTCTTTCATTTGATACTGCATTTCCCAGAGTTCAGTAAGCGAAATAACTTTTCTTGTTCTTGCTTCTTCACATTGTACCCATAAGAAAGGGTAGAAAGTGAAGGCTTCCGTTGCCGATAATTTTATTACGTCTTCTTGCCATTGCGGCCAGCGTACATTTTCATAGAAGGTATCTAAATCACCGGATAATGCCCACTGAAGAAACTCAGAATATCCAACTTCCAGACTTTCCCAATTCAGCGTATCTGGCGCAAAATAATAAACGCAGCCAGTATCTTCCCCAAGATCGCCACCATTAAGAGCAAAAATTCCCCCTGCGACATCGTCAGCGATGGGTAAAGCCCGCACGCCTGCGAATTCAGGGCGTTGTGTCCAACTTACTGGATCTCGTGGCAACCGGGGGTGACCAGATCCTGCTATGCGTAACCAACCATTATCAATCAGCAGACCTCCGGAGCCATAGACAAGCGCACCCATCGGTGATTTTGTTGTCACCTGTAATTGATAAAGTGCGGTTTCGGCTAAATCTTTATTAACCGGTAAGAGTTCGGTATGGTTTGTGGCGTCTTTTAACCAGTTCTGGATTATTGGCCAGGCTGAATCTTCAGTATTTACTAACTGATTCATTTCACGCATCGCTACTTGCTCCTTGTGTGCTACGGTGTCATTTATGATGAGGCATTGTATGGGACATTTTTTAAATATTAAGTTCCTTATATTTGAATAAAAAATGACTTTATCCATACATTGCCACTTTTTTCAAAGCATAAACCGATACCCAATACCGGTTTCAGTAATAAAATGGCGAGGCCGGGCCGGATCCTGTTCCAGTTTTTGTCGCAGATGCCCCATATAATTACGCAAATAGTTGCTGTGTTCGATCGCGTTTAGACCCTACATCTGCCGGATGCGGCATAAATAACGAACTATTTGCCAACAAACAGAAAGGGCGATCATTCAATCGCCCTTTTTTACTTTGTTTTATTAACCGTGTTTATTTTTCAGTTCAAAGCGTGGTGATACCAGACCATACAGTGTCCAACCAAGGAAGGTCACGATGGAACCGTACAGCATGGCTTCTTCCCCGGATGAGTACAGCGCATAAAAGCTATACATCGCGCCAACAAAAGCAACAAAGTTTGCAACTTTCGCTTTTGAGGGGGGCACATTAGCGACCTTCTGAATAATGACTAATGCCGCCATTGACAGAATATACGGAATGATATTGGTCACCACGGCCAGGTTAACCAGCACGTTGAACTGACTGTTTAGCGACGGGCTAATGGTCATCAGTGCCAATCCACTCTGAATAATCACAATGGTCAACATTCCCTGCACCGGTGCATCCACTTTGGTTACACGGGAGAAAATTTTAGGGAAGTAGCCTTCATCAGATGAAGATTTAAACACCTGGGCAATGGTGAACTGCCAGCCAAGCAGCGAACCGCAGCAGGACATCACCATCAGCGCCATAATGACTTTACCCACTTCCGGCGTGAACATCTGCGCGAAGGCCAGACCAAATGGTGCCGTTGAATTTGCCAGCTCCATATTTGGCACAATCCCGGCAATCACGTTGGTGGAGACGATATAAATCACCGCCGCACCTAACGTACCGCCGAGTACCGCGATTGGCACATTACGTTCCGGGTTTTCCACTACATCAGTATTCGCACACGCAGACTCCAGACCAAGAAAAGCCCACAGCGTCATAGCGATGGAAGAACCTACCGCACTGAAGAACGGTGCATGATGCGGATTCCAGGAATCAACGTACAGCGTCGGGCTAAACCAGAACCAGCCAATAATGCACAGACCGACGACCGGAATAATGACCCCCCACACGGTAATGCTACTGATTTGCCCGGTAATGCGCGCACCACCAAAGTTAGCCACGGTACAAATCCACAGCACCCCGATGGTCGCAAGACCAATCTGCACTGGCGACAAACTCGCGCCGAGCAGTTCGGTGCCGTAACCAACCGCCGAAATAGCAATCGCGACGTTAGCAATCAGCAGCGAGACACCGTAGGTGTAGTTCGCCATAAAATTGCCGGACTTACCGAAAGCATACTCGGCATAACCGCCCATACCACCTGATTTACGGCTGAACATACCGCATTTTGCGAATGCCCATGCCAGTGCCATTGAGCCTACGGCTGTCACCAGCCAGGAGATAATTGAGATTGTCCCGACTTCGGCAAGCTTTGTCGGCAGCATGATGATACCGGAGCCCATCATGTTGACCATCGTCAGTATGGTTAACTGAACGACGCCCATTTTGTTCGATTTAGCCTGACTCATAATTTTTCCCCTTTCAACAGGGTGCTTTGCGCATCACGAGGCTTGATGACATAGCACCAAACTTGCTTACGACCATCATGTTCTTCGATATAGACACCCTGAAGCTCCGGTGCAAAACCTGGCAGCAGGTTGATCCCTTCTTCCAGAGCGCTGAAGTAACGCAGAACAGCACCACCCCAGATTTCACCCGGAACAACACACAGCACACCCGGAGGATAAGGAAGCGCACCTTCGGCAGCGATACGGCCTTCTGCATCCGGCAGACGAACCAGTTCCACTTCACCGCGTAAATAGGCGTAGTTGGCTTCTTGCGGATTCATGCTGACGCGTGGGAAGTGCTCCTTACGGAACATCTCTTTTTGCAGTTGTTTCACGTTGTGACGGGCATACAAATCATGCATTTCCTGACACAACTGACGCAGGGTATAACCGGCGTAGCGCTCTTCATGCTGTTTGTAGATGGAAGGTAGCACTTCTGCTAATGGCGCGTCGGACTCAAGCAGTTTTTCGAAGCGTACCAGCAGGGCAACAAGTTGCTGAAGTTTGGCCATATCTTCTGCCGGAGTCAGCAGGAAGAGGATGGAGTTAAGATCGCATTTTTCCGGCACTACGCCATTTTCGCGCAGGAAGTTAGCAAGAATCGTCGCGGGTACACCGAACGCTTCATATTCGCCGTTACGTGCATCAATACCTGGGGTTGTCAGCAACAGTTTGCATGGATCGACAAAGTATTGATTCTCTGCATAGCCTTCAAAAGAATGCCAGTGTTCCCCTGGTACAAACTGGAAGAAGCGCAGATCAACCGCAATTTGCGCTGTTTCATACGACTGCCAGGGTTTACCATCCACCAGTTCAGGTACGAACGGACGAATATGCTGACAGTTATCGAGGATCAGTTTGCGGGCATTAATGCCATTTACCACACAATCCATCCACATATTACGACCGCTGACACCTTCATGCATTTTGGCGTTGATATCCAGTGCGGCAAACAGCGGATAGAACGGGCTGGTGGAGGCGTGCATCATAAAGGCGTTGTTCATGCGTTTGTGCGGTACATAACGCTGTTGCCCTTTGATGTGGCTGTCTTTTTTATGAATTTGTGAAGTCTGAGAAAAACCAGCCTGTTGTTTATGCACAGATTGCGTAACCAGAATACCCGGATCGTTCTCATTAAGATCCAGCAACAGCGGCGAACAGTCCGCCATCATCGGAATAAACTGTTCATAGCCGACCCATGCTGAGTCAAACAGGATGTAGTCACACAGATGACCAATTTTATCCACCACTTGGCGGGCGTTATAAATCGTACCGTCGTAGGTGCCTAACTGAATCACAGCGAGGCGGAAAGGACGAGCCTCTTTTGCCCGCTGCGGTGCGACTTCCGCGATCAGCTCACGCAGGTAACTTTCTTCAAAACAGTGCGCATCAATGCCACCGATAAAGCCATACGGGTTACGTGCCGTTTCCAGATAAACCGGTGTTGCACCAGCCTGTAGCAACGCTCCGTGGTGGTTAGATTTGTGGTTATTGCGATCAAACAGCACCAGATCACCCGGTGTTAGCAGGGCGTTTAAAACCACTTTGTTAGAAGATGAAGTGCCATTTAAAACGAAGTAGGTTTTATCGGCATTAAACACTTTTGCCGCATGTTGCTGTGCAATGCATGGCGCGCCTTCGTGAATCAGCAGATCGCCCATCGCTACGTCGGCGTTGCACAAGTCGGCACGGAACAGCGCCTCACCAAAGTATTCCACAAACTGATTCCCCGCCGGATGGCGACGGAAAAATTCGCCGCCCTGATGACCAGGGCAATCAAACGCGCTGTTACCTTGATTGACATAATCGACCAGTGCGCGGAAGAAAGGTGGGCGCAGTTGAGTTTCATAATGGCTGGCAGCGGTTTCTAACTGGCGACCATAAAATTCTCGTCGCGATTCGCAATTCTCAAAGACACCCGAAATACGGGGCAAATACTCTGCGGGTACACGTTCTTGATTTTCAGTAGCAATAAATACCGGGATGCCATAACCCGTGGCATCGATTTCATCGAGTTTTCCGCATGTAACATCGTTGAGCGATAAAACTATTGCCGCCACATCGATATTACGACTTTCATTAATGTAGATACATTCTCGCTGCGTGGTAAAACAGTCCGGGCAAGAATCACTAACCGCAATTTTTAATTTTGACATTTTTCATCTCTTTATTTTAGGTAATAGCAGGTCCTCAATTTCTCGAATGAGAAATCGATCGTGCCGGAAAAAAGCAAAGTTACCCCGCTGATAAATAAATCAGGTAGATTGCTTTTTTCAGAATGCAGAAACCCTTACCAGTCAGGTGGCTGATAATACAAGGGTTAACAGAGAATGAGCACTGCGGAATACAGGCATATGCCTGTAATACAGAGAGTCAGGAAGACCTGTACGCTGAAGTGCCCTTAGTCGGTAGACTAACGGGCATTGAAGAAGTGAAAGTCGAAGCTATTGCGATGAGCAAACTTCATAATATGAGTTGTCCGCCTTATATGGGGCATAGTGCGGCTGTTATTTTCCATTTAATTTACCTTTCCTGATGTGAATGAAGGTGAAGATATTCTATCCAGGAAATACGGTTGAACTGTGAAGGTGATCAATAAAAAATGATCAATCTTAATTTATTTAATGATGAGCTTTTTACTCAGTAATATAAAATATTGAATTGTTATTTTTGTGTGTTGTTTAAGATAAAAAGCCGTATTTATTATTACGGCTTTAATTAATAAAAGGCAGGATGTATTAAAATTAATATTCAAAGCATAAACCGATAGCCAATACCGGTTTCAGTAATGAAATGGCGTGGGCGGGCGGGATCCTGTTCCAGTTTTTGTCGCAGATGTCCCATATAAATACGCAAATAGTGACTGTGTTCGACCGCGTTTGGCCCCCACACCTGGTTAAGGAGCTGGCGCTGGGTGAGTACTTTTCCGGCATTGTTGAGCAGCACCGCCAGCAGGCGGAACTCAATTGGTGTGAGATGCACCTCTTCCTCACCCCGGTGAATCACGCGGGCGGCTAAATCGACGGTAACATCGGAAAATTTTACCAGCGGATCGGGCGCGGTGGTGGCAGAGTGGCGGCGTAATGCGACGCGCAGACGGGCCTGCAATTCGCCAATGCCAAACGGCTTACTCAGATAATCATCCGCTCCGGCATCCAGCGCGGCGATTTTGTCGCTCTCTTCGCTGCGTGCGGAAAGCACAATCACCGGCACCGCGCTCCACTGGCGCAGGTCGCGGATAAACTCAATCCCATCACCATCGGGCAGGCCGAGATCGAGAATAATCAAATCTGGCTTACGGGTTGCCGCTTCCAGCAAGCCGCGTTGCAGCGTTTCGGCCTCAAAGACGCGCATCCCGTCGCCCTCCAGCGCCGTGCGCAGAAAGCGACGAATAGCCTGTTCATCTTCAACAATCAGAACGTTTGTCACATATCCTCATGAAATTCTTCAAGTTCAGGGGCAGTTTGCTGGGGAAGTGTAACACGAAAACAGGCACCACCTTCCGGTCGGTTGAACGCGGTAATGGTGCCGCCGTGTACATCCACAATCGCCCGACAAATTGCCAGCCCAAGCCCTACCCCCGGCACCGCCGACTCTTTATTCCCGCGAGCAAACTTATCAAATATCGTCTGCTCCTGGCCTGGCGGAAGACCGGGGCCGTTATCCCAGACATCCAGTTGTAGATTTTCGCCCTCAACGTGGGCATCGATACCAATTTCGGCCTGCGCACCCGCATATTTCACCGCGTTCTCCAGCAGATTAATCAGCACCCGTTCAAAGAGTGGCCCGTCAACGTGGATTAAGGTCAGCGGTTCTGGCAGAGAAAGATTGATGGGCGACGATAAACCCGGTTCCAGCATTTGCAGCGCGCTGCCGACTACTTCTTCCAGCGTTAACCACTCTTTCTTCAAATTAAAGCCGCCGGACTGAATTCGCGCCATATCCAGTAGATTATTCACCAGTCGGGTAGTGTTCAGCACATGCTGACGGATCTCGCTGGCCTGGCGGGCGTGGGGTGATCCTTCGCTTGCCAGATCGAGCGTTAAGATTTCTGCCTGACCAAACAGCACCGTAAGCGGCGTGCGTAAATCATGCGAAAGCGCCGCCAGCAGGGCGTTGCGGATCTGTTCACGTTCGCTTGCCATCCGCGCCTGTTCTTCGCTGGCGGTTAGCGTCAGCCGCTCAAGGGCATTGGCGACTAACAGCGTAAACGTCTCCAGCAGGCGCTGCTGTTCCGGGATCATCAACTGGCGCAGATTCCCCGGCTCCACCACCACCAGCCCGTAGGTTTTCTCGCCGCTTTTTAGCGGCAAAATCTGGTACGGTACACCGGGTAACGTGTCGGTGCCCGCGCCCGCAGGCAGGCCTTTATCAAAACTCCACTGCGCGATGGCATCGTCCCACGGCGTCATTCCTTGCGGATGTGTTAACGGCTGCAATTTACCGTTGTCATCGGGCAACAACACCTGACTGCGGGCATGAAACGTGGAGGCAATAAATTGTTCGCTGGTGGCGGCGATGTCCTGCGGACTGCGGCCCACAGCCAGAGCTTTCGACATTTCATATAAGTGCCGTGTGCGTTGCTCGCGGTAACGGGCTACCCGCGCCTGATAACGCACGCCAGCAGTAAGGTTCCCGATCACCAGCCCGACGGTTAACATCACCGCGAAGGTCAGCAGATATTGCACATCAGAGACGGCGAGCGTGCCGCGTGGGGCGATAAAAAAGAGATCGAAACTCACCACATTAATGACGGTAGCAACCACCGAAGGCCAGCGTCCATAAAATAGCGCCACCACCACCACGCCAAGCAGATACAGCATCACCAGGTTGGCGGCATCAAACGCCATCAGCCACTGCATGGCAATTAAGGTGATAACGGCGCATAACGCGGCGGCAACCACGCATCCCTGAATCTGTACCCGCCACTTGTCTTTAAAAGAGCGGCTATCCGGCGCGTTGTTAATCGTGCGGGCGGGTGGTTCATCAAGCGCGACCAGCACCTGATCGAGATCGGGGGCGATGCGCGCCAGTCGGTCAGCAAACGTTTCCCGACGCCACCAGCGGCGCGAGGCCGGGCGACCGAGAATAATCTTGCCGAGATTATGTTCACGGGCATAACGCACTACCGCTTTCTCTTCCGCTGGATCAGAAAGTGTTGCCGTCTCCGCGCCCAGCTCCTGCGCCAGACGTAAGGCGCTGAGAATTGCCCGACGTTTTTTTTCCGGTAAGCGATGCAGGGCAGGGGTTTCAACATACACCGCGTGCCAGACGCTACCCAGGCGCGAGGCCAACCGCGCCGCCGCGCGGACCAGTTTCTCACTGCCGGTGTTATGCCCGATGCATAAAAGGATCGCGTCGCGCGTGTGCCAGACTTTCTCTTCGCCAGGATGCCCCCGCCAGGCGCGCATTTGCTCATCAACGCGATCGGCAGTACGGCGCAGTGCCAGTTCGCGCAGGGCGATCAGATTGCCTTTGCGGAAAAAATGTTCAATGGCGCGCTCCGCCTGCCCGGCAATATAGACTTTGCCTTCTTTCAGCCGCTGGCGCAGATCGTCCGGGGGCAAGTCCACCAGCACCACGTCGTCGGCGGCATCGAAAAAAGGATCGGGCACGGTTTCCCGTACCTGAATTCCGGTGACGCCGCTGACCACATCATTCAGACTTTCCAGATGCTGAACGTTGACGGTAGTGAAAACATCAATGCCAGCTTCCAGCAGTTCTTCGATATCCTGCCAGCGTTTAGGATGACGAGAACCTGGCGCATTACTGTGCGCCAGTTCGTCCATTAAGATCAGCGCCGGACGGCGGGCGAGGGCGGCATCGAGATCAAACTCGCTGATATGCCGCCCACGGTACGCCTGGCGTTTTAACGGCAGAACAGCCAGCCCTTCCAGCATGGCGGCGGTATCTTTTCGCCCGTGGGTTTCTACCACGCCAACCACAATATCCAGCCCTTGCGCCCGCAGTCGCTGGGCTTCTGCCAGCATCGCCCAGGTCTTCCCGACGCCTGCACAGGCACCGAAGAAAACTTTCAGCTTCCCCCGATGCGGCGCGGCAGTTTGTTCCAGCAGACGATCGGGGTCGGGACGTAAGGGTTCGTTATTCATCAAGTTTATCCAGCGCCAGATTGAGTTCAACAATGTTGACGACCGGCTGGCCGATATATTTCACCAGCGGTTGTTGGCTGTATTTTGCGATCAGTTGCGTGAGCTGTTCAACGCTGAGATTACGCGCTTTCGCCACGCGTGGGATCTGCCAGGCCGCCGCTTGCGGGGTGATGTTATTGTCCAGCCCGCTTGCCGATGCCGTCACCAGTTCAACCGGAACGCTCGCGCTGGCATCCGGGTTAGCGGCCCGTAATGCAGCAACGCGTGCGGCTATTAGTTTATCCAGCTCAGGGTTACTGACCGCCAGATTGCTCCCGCCAGAAGCCTGTGGATTATAGGGCATTTCTGCCGTTGCCGACGGGCGACCATGAAAATAGCCGTTGCCGGTAAAATTCTGCCCGATTAATGCCGAACCGCGCACCGTATCACCTTCACGAATCAACGAACCATTGGCCTGCCAGGGAAACCACCATTGCCCCAGTACGGTGGTCAGCAGCGGGTAAACGCCGCCAGTAATCAATAACAGAAAGATAAATGTTGATAATGCCGGACGTAATCCACTCATGGTAAACCTCACACCAGACCGCAAACGGTCAGCAGTAAATCAATGACTTTGATACCAATAAACGGCACCAGCAGCCCACCCAGACCGTAAATCCATAAGTTACGGCGCAACATGGCAGAAGCGGTAAGCGGTTTATAACTCACGCCTTTTAACGCCAGGGGAATCAAAAAGACGATAATCAAGGCGTTGAAAATCACCGCACTGAGAATGGCGGAGTCGGGCGAATGCAGGCGCATGATGTTCAGCGCATTTAACTGCGGATACGTTGCCGCGAACGCCGCCGGAATAATGGCGAAGTATTTCGCCACATCGTTGGCAATGCTGAAGGTGGTCAGCGAGCCACGGGTCATCAGCATCTGTTTGCCAATGTGCACCACCTCGATCAACTTGGTCGGGTTAGAGTCGAGATCCACCATATTGCCCGCTTCTTTCGCCGCCTGAGTACCGGAGTTCATCGCCACCGCGACATCTGCCTGCGCCAGCGCCGGAGCATCGTTGGTGCCGTCGCCGGTCATCGCTACCAAACGACCTTCCGCCTGATACTGACGAATCAATGCCAGCTTGGCCTCCGGTGTCGCTTCGGCGAGAAAATCATCGACGCCCGCTTCCGCAGCAATGGCGGCGGCAGTCAGACGGTTATCGCCGGTAATCATCACCGTTTTAATGCCCATTTTGCGCAGCTGGGCGAAGCGCTCTTTAATACCGCCTTTGACGATATCTTTCAGCGCAATAACGCCCAGCACACGAGAACCTTCCACCACCACCAGCGGCGTGGCTCCCTGACGCGCAACCTGATCGACTTTTTGATCAACATCGGTAGGGAAGTGACCACCGTTAGCCTCAACATGGCGGCGAATGGCATCGACAGAACCTTTACGGATCATGCGGTTGTCGATGTTGATCCCGCTCATCCGGCTTTGCGCAGTAAACGGTACAAAGGTGGCATGGAGCGACTGCACATCGCGCTCGCGCAGGTTAAAACGCTGCTTGGCGAGGATCACAATACTGCGGCCTTCCGGCGTTTCATCAGCCAGCGAAGCCAGTTGTGCGGCGTCAGCCAGCGTTTTTTCATCCACGCCCTGCGCGGGGATAAACTCCGACGCCTGACGGTTACCGAGTGTGATGGTGCCGGTTTTATCCAGTAGCAGAACGTCAACGTCACCTGCCGCTTCAACTGCACGTCCGCTGGTGGCAATCACATTCGCGCCCAGCATCCGACTCATCCCGGCGACGCCGATCGCTGACAACAGGCCGCCAATAGTGGTTGGGATCAGACAGACCAGCAGCGCCACCAGTACCGTTACGCTGACTGCATTACCGCCCCACGCGGAAAACGGCCACAGCGTGGCGGTTGCCAGTAAAAAGACGATAGTCAGGGCAATCAGCAGAATGGTCAGGGCAATTTCGTTCGGCGTTTTGCGTCGCTGTGCGCCTTCCACCATCGCGATCATCCGATCCAGAAATGTCTCGCCGGGGTTAACGCTACACTCAATCACCAGCCAGTCAGAAAGAATACGCGTGCCGCCGGTGACGGAGGCAAAATCGCCGCCGGATTCACGGATCACCGGTGCCGATTCCCCGGTGATGGCGCTTTCATCGACCGATGCACCACCTTCAATAACTTCGCCATCGCAGGGGATAATATCGCCCGCTTCAACCAGCACAATATCGCCTTTACGCAGTTGATCGGCAGGAACTTTGTCTGCCACAGCGCCATATTTCGGTTCGCGCAGCTTGCGAGCAAAAGCGGTTTTTTTCACCCCTTTCAGACTGTTGGCCTGCGCTTTACTGCGGCCTTCTGCCAGCGCCTCGGCGAAATTAGCGAACAGTACGGTGATCCACAGCCAACCGCTAATGGCCGCGCTAAACAGCGCATTGCCGGGCATCGCACCGCTTGCCATCGCGATGCTAATACAGGTGGTCAGCAGACTGCCGATCCAGACGATAAACATCACCGGATTGCGCCATTGCGCCTGCGGGTTTAATTTTTTCACCGCTTCTTTCAGCGCCTGAACGACAAGTGTTGGTTCGAATAGCGCCAGTTGTTTACGACTCATATTCAGTGCTCACTCAATATCATCAGGAGAGATATTCCGCCACCGGACCAAGCGCCAGGGCAGGGATAAAGGTCAGTGCGCCAACCAGCAACACGGTGCCGATTAACAGGCCAACAAACAGCGGGCCGTGCGTTGGCAGCGTGCCGGAGCTGGCGGCTTGGCTCTTTTTACTCACCAGCGAACCGGCAATTGCCATCACCGGGATAATCACCCCGAAGCGACCGACAAACATGCAGAACGCCAGTAAACAGTTCCAGAACGGAGAGTTGGCGCTTAATCCGGCAAAGGCGCTGCCGTTGTTGTTAGCGGCGGATGACACGGCGTACAGCACTTCGCTAAAACCATGCGGGCCAGGGTTGAGCATGGCGCTACGTCCGGCGTCGGTCATCATCGCCAACGCCGCGCCCATCAGCACCAGCGTCGGGGTAACCAGAATTGCCAGTGCAGTCAGTTTCATCTCGCGTACGTCGATTTTTTTACCCAGATATTCCGGTGTACGACCAATCATCAGCCCGGCAATAAACACCGCCAGCAGGACAAACAGCATCATGCCGTAAAGACCAGAACCGACACCGCCGAACACCACTTCACCAATTTGCATCAGCCACATCGGCACCATGCCACCGAGAGCGGTAAACGAATCATGCATCGCAATCACCGCGCCACAGGAAGCCGCCGTCGTCACGACCGCAAACAGGCTACTGACCAGCACGCCGAAACGGCTCTCTTTACCTTCCATATTGATGCTGCTGTCCGCGCCGAGCGCCAGCAGATGAGGATTACCCTGAACTTCTGCCCACATCACCACGCCTACGCAGATGACAAAAATCACTGACATCGCCCACAGCAACATGCGCCCCTGGCGGCGATCGCCCGTCACTTCACCAAAGGCAAAGCACAGCGCCGTTGGGATCAAGAAGATCGCCAGCATCTGCACGAAGTTGGTCAGTGCGGTTGGGTTTTCAAACGGATGCGACGAGTTGGCATTAAAGAAGCCACCGCCGTTAGTACCGAGCATCTTGATCGCTTCCTGAGAAGCTACAGGCCCCATGGGTAACAGCTGTTGCGCTCCTTCAACGGTATTCACAGCCTGATAAGGCAGAAAGTTTTGCAGCGCACCTTGTTGAATAAAAAACAGTGCGATCAACAACGCCACAGGGACTAGCACCCATAACGTGATGCGTAGCAGATCGACCCAGGCATTCCCGAGCGTGCTCATGCTCTGGCGGGTAAACGCACGGATGAGGGCAAAAATCACCGCAATCCCGCTGGCGGCAGAAAGAAAGTTTTGCACCGTTAAGCCCGCCATCTGGCTGAAATAGCTCAACGTGGTTTCACCGCTATAAGATTGCCAGTTGGTATTGGTGACAAAGCTGACGGCGGTATTCAGCGCCAGATCCCACGACAGCCCTGGCAACTGCTGTGGATTAAGCGGCAGATAGTGCTGACCGAGCAACATAAAAAACAGCACCGCCAGCCCCAGCATGTTCAGGCCGAGAATGGCAGAGAGATACTGCTTCCAGTTCATCTCACGGTCAGAGACGCCAAGCGCGCTAAAGAGTACGCGTTCAACGCCCGCTGTACCTGGAAGAGGAATGTCATTAATCAGCCGCGCCAGCCCGCTGCCTAAAGGACGCGCCAGCACCATTAACACCAGTAAAAACGTGGCGATCAGTAAGAACCCTTGCGCAGCCATCAGAACGCCTCCGCATTGATCAGGGCATAAACCAGATAACCCAGTAATAAAAACACCAGCAATACGCCGGTTATCACGCCTGCACTCACAGTGCACCTCCAGTGGCCTAAAAGTGATACCGGAAGGGTAGAATTCTGGCTGCAAAGATTTCGCAAAAATCTGCGGGCGGGGTGTAAAAAAAGTATAAAAATGGCAAAAGCCATGATTTAACTAATGTTTAGTATTAATTTAACTTTTGTGTAACTTAATTACAGGATGAATGTAAATAAACCATCAATAAGCAAAAATAAGTGGTCGGATGAGTAGTAAAATTACACAAAAGGCGGTACTATTTTCATCAGATAAACAAATTCATTTTTCCGGTGCCATTCACCGGGTAGATACAAAAGGGGGAGAAAAGTATGGAACTCTACAGAGAATATCCTGCATGGCTTATCTTTTTACGCCGTACTTATGCGGTTGCAGCGGGCGTTCTGGCGCTGCCTTTCATGCTTTTCTGGAAAGACCGCGCCCGCTTTTACAGCTACCTGCATCGCGTCTGGTCGAAAACCAGCGATAAACCGGTGTGGATGGATCAGGCCGAAAAGGCAACTGGTGATTTTTATTGATTGCTGAGTTTTGAATACATTGAAAACCGCCAGCGGAAACGCTGGCGGTTTTTTGTATCAGGAAGATGTTCAGAGGAATATTTAGACATCGTTATACCAATCGAAACATATATTCATGAAATATATATAAATATTTTCCTAATTGTTCTTATCTGACAGATATCTCACTTAAGGCTTTCTTATAAATCTGTAGGGTTTCGCCTGTCAGCAGACAAATAACCCGATAAAACAAGGATGAGCAGATGAGCGGAAAACCGGCGGCGCGTCAGGGCGACATGACGCAGTATGGCGGTAGCATTGTCCAGGGTTCAGCCGGGGTGCGCATCGGTGCCCCCACCGGCGTGGCCTGTTCGGTGTGCCCCGGCGGGGTGACGTCCGGCCATCCGGTCAATCCGCTGCTCGGTGCAAAGGTCCTTCCCGGTGAAACCGACATCGCCCTGCCCGGCCCGCTGCCGTTCATTCTCTCCCGCACCTACAGCAGTTACCGGACAAAAACGCCCGCGCCGGTGGGGAGCCTCGGCCCCGGCTGGAAAATGCCTGCGGATATCCGCTTACAGCTGCGCGATAACACACTGATACTCAGTGATAACGGCGGCAGAAGCCTGTATTTTGAGCACCTGTTTCCCGGTGAGGACGGTTACAGCCGCAGCGAGTCACTGTGGCTGGTGCGCGGCGGCGTGGCGAAACTGGATGAAGGTCACCGGCTGGCCGCACTCTGGCAGGCGCTGCCGGAAGAACTCCGCTTAAGTCCGCATCGTTATCTGGCGACAAACAGTCCGCAGGGGCCGTGGTGGCTGCTCGGCTGGTGTGAGCGGGTGCCGGAAGCGGATGAGGTGCTGCCTGCGCCGCTGCCGCCGTACCGGGTACTGACCGGGCTGGTGGACCGCTTCGGGCGCACACAGACGTTCCACCGCGAAGCCGCCGGTGAATTCAGCGGCGAAATCACCGGCGTGACGGATGGTGCCGGGCGTCACTTCCGGCTGGTACTGACCACGCAGGCGCAGCGGGCAGAAGAAGCCCGGCAGCAGGCCATTTCCGGCGGGACGGAACCGTCCGCTTTTCCTGATACCCTGCCGGGTTACACCGAATATGGCCGGGACAACGGCATCCGTCTGTCTGCCGTGTGGCTGACGCACGACCCGGAATACCCGGAGAATTTACCTGCCGCGCCGCTGGTGCGCTATGGCTGGACGCCACGCGGCGAACTGGCGGTGGTGTATGACCGCAGCAATACACAGGTGCGCAGCTTTACTTACGATGATAAATACCGGGGCCGGATGGTGGCGCACCGTCACACGGGCCGGCCGGAAATCCGTTACCGTTACGACAGCGACGGGCGGGTGACAGAACAGCTAAACCCGGCAGGCTTAAGCTACACGTATCAGTATGAGAAAGACCGCATCACCATCACCGACAGCCTGGACCGCCGTGAAGTGCTGCACACGCAGGGCGAAGCCGGGCTGAAGCGGGTGGTGAAAAAGGAACACGCGGACGGCAGCGTCACGCAGAGTCAGTTTGACGCCGTGGGCAGGCTCAGGACACAGACGGATGCCGCAGGCCGGACAACAGAATACAGCCCGGATGTGGTGACGGGCCTCATCACGCGCATCACCACGCCGGATGGCAGGGCATCGGCGTTTTACTATAACCACCACAGCCAGTTAACGTCAGCCACCGGGCCTGACGGGCTGGAAATACGCCGGGAATATGATGAATCCGGCCGTCTGATTCAGGAAACCGCCCCTGACGGCGATATCACCCGCTACCGTTATGATAATCCACACAGTGACTTACCCTGCGCAACGGAAGATGCCACCGGCAGCCGGAAAACCATGACGTGGAGCCGTTACGGTCAGTTGCTGAGCTTCACCGACTGTTCCGGCTACCAGACCCGTTATGACCATGACCGCTTCGGGCAGATGACGGCGGTGCACCGCGAGGAAGGGCTGAGTCAGTACCGCGCATACGACAGCCGTGGACAGTTAATTGCCGTGAAAGACACGCAGGGCCATGAAACGCGGTATGAATACAACATCGCCGGTGACCTGACCGCCGTCATTGCCCCGGACGGCAGCAGAAACGGGACACAGTACGATGCGTGGGGAAAGGCCGTCCGTACCACGCAGGGCGGGCTGACGCGCAGTATGGAATACGATGCTGCCGGACGGGTCATCCGCCTGACCAGTGAAAACGGCAGCCACACCACCTTCCGTTACGATGTACTCGACCGGCTGATACAGGAAACCGGCTTTGACGGCCGCACACAGCGTTATCACCACGACCTGACCGGCAAACTTATCCGCAGCGAGGATGAGGGGCTGGTCACCCACTGGCACTATGACGAAGCAGACCGCCTCACGCACCGCACCGTGAATGGCGAAACCGCAGAGCGGTGGCAGTATGACGAACGCGGCTGGCTGACAGACATCAGCCATATCAGCGAAGGGCACCGGGTGACGGTGCATTACGGGTATGATGAGAAAGGCCGGCTGACCGGTGAGCGTCAGACGGTGCATCACCCGCAGACGGAAGCACTGCTCTGGCAGCATGAGACCAGACATGCGTACAACGCGCAGGGGCTGGCGAACCGCTGTATACCGGACAGCCTGCCCGCCGTGGAATGGCTGACCTACGGCAGCGGTTACCTGGCAGGCATGAAACTCGGCGACACACCGCTGGTGGAGTACACCCGCGACCGCCTGCACCGGGAAACGCTGCGCAGCTTCGGCCGTTATGAACTCACCACCGCTTATACCCCTGCCGGGCAGTTACAGAGCCAGCACCTGAACAGCCTGCTGTCTGACCGCGATTACACCTGGAACGACAACGGCGAACTCATCCGCATCAGCAGCCCGCGCCAGACCCGGAGTTACAGCTACAGCACCACCGGCAGGCTGACCGGCGTTCACACCACCGCAGCGAATCTGGATATCCGCATCCCGTATGCCACAGACCCGGCAGGTAACCGCCTGCCCGACCCGGAGCTGCACCCGGACAGCACCCTCAGCATGTGGCCGGATAACCGTATCGCCCGTGACGCGCACTATCTTTACCGGTATGACCGTCACGGCAGGCTG
>ERZ808041.740-NODE-740-length-19451-cov-6.837824_pt1 | contig 19451 bp, 23 predicted proteins | sample MGYA00380192_ERZ808041 | MGnify/ENA primary metagenome ERZ808041 (study PRJEB31490, sample SAMN06133412) | mouse gut metagenome | isolation source: Z1_1 | host: mice | place: China: Chengdu | collected 2015-05 ... | reverse complement strand
ATTGCCCTTTACTTCAGAAGACATCTCCTATAAAATTCAGTCATTCATGCGGAAATTGCAGCATCACCCCTCTATCGTTTCCAACTTCTTCCGTTATCCCCTGCTTTCCTATCTTTGCTTGCCGAAGTAATATCCGGCACCACATCCTTCACGCTATCGGACTGCTTCCAGGTGTGGGCTGCCACCTGGGTGGCCTTTTGCGGCCCTAGCAGGGCAGCATACGCCTCCGCCTCGTTGAACAGCAGGCTCAGCTCGGCATTTGTGCCTCTTTAGCATCATATTCCGCGCGGAAAATCGTGATCGTCCCCACGTTTTTGTCTCCTGCGTTTGCTCTTTCATAGCTTTAATTGTACCATGAAACCCTGAAAAATGCCAGCTCCCCCCTGCGATTCCTTTATACAATGACAATATTCAGCCCAGGCACTGGCCTGTGCGCTTTCGGCTACTCTATTTGCAAGCCCTCCATCAGCCGTCGGTACTGCTGCGGTGTGAGCTGCCACGCTTCCTCACCGTTCCTCGGCCACTGGAAGCTCCTGTTCTCCAGCCGCTTATACAGCAGCACAAACCCTTTTTCCTCCCGATACAACCCTTTGATCCGATCCTTACGCCGCCCGCAGAACAGAAACAGTGCGTTTTGGAACGGATCCGGCTGGAACTGCGCCTGCACCAGCCCTGCCAGCCCATCGATCCTCGCCGCAGATCTGTGTATCCGCAGGCCAGATATACCGGGCAGCTGCATTTGAAATCGCTCAGCATGGTTTCAGGGCCTGAATAATTGCCCGGATCGCTTTTTTGTCTGCTCCGGCGTGGAGGTCCACCCGCAGCGCTCCGCATTGGATACTCGCTGCCGTATCAGTATTTGATGACCTTATCGGAATTTCGGCAAAGCACACCTCATTCTCTGATAGTGCAGCTTGGAACACCTTCCTCTGCCAGCTGCAATATGTGGATACTGGAATGCCCTGTTCCGCACACCATTCGCTTACTCGCTGCCCGCTTTTCCGGCACGCCTCCACACGCCGGCCTCATTCCGCCAAATGCCCCTGATGATTTACCCTTTGTTGTCCCCGCTCCCTTGTGTCTCCCCCAAAAATCTATCCCGCTGCAAGCAGTGCCATGTACTATTCGAGAGTACATGACACTTTATTGGACTCTATATGTATTTTCTCGCATCCCGTATCCTTATGCAAGACGCTGGGAGAGTTGACGCTTACCAAAAAACAAAACGCAGTCAGCATTTCTACCGACTGCGCTCCTTTTGCGTACAAAAAATGATGTGTGCCCAATCTTGAAATGTGAATAAACATTCCAAAAAACTGGACACACACCACGGGGCCATCGACCTGATGCACCAAACACCAAAAGTATTGAGTTTCTCAATATCTGCTTGATTATTCTCTTAGGTTATGGCATAATGTCGCTATGGGAGGAGGATAGTATGGCAGTTAACTATAATAAACTATGGAAGTTGCTTATCGACCGAAATATGAATCGGACGCAACTTCGCTGTGCAGCACATATCAGTACAAACGCGGTTGCTAAGTTAGGAAAAAACGAGTCAGTTTCTGTTGAAACTCTGGAAAAAATCTGCCAAGTACTGCAATGTGACATAGGTGATATCATGGAAATTAAGTGCGCCTCACCAGCTGTTAGGGAAAGGTGAATGCCATGAGGACAATCACACACATTGACTGTTTTAGCGGCCCAGGCGGAATATGCACAGGTTTTCACGCGGCAGGAATCCAGACATTAGTCGCGATAGAATATATAAAAAGCTGTGTAGATACCTACCAAGCCAATCATCCAGAGGTTCATGTAATTCATTCTGATATCCGTGATGTTACGGCAGATCAAATTCTTCCCTACATCCCTAAAGACGGCGTTGACTTAGTCTCATCAGGTATGCCTTGCGAGACATTTTCTACTGCAGGCAATCGCTCACGGTCGTTCTACGACGACAGGCAGTTGCTCTTTCGGGAGGGGATCCGTATTGCAAAGATGTGCAATGCAAAAATGATTCTGTTTGAGAATGTTCCCGCAATCACTACGAAAAAAGTGGCAAAGGGTTCATCTGAACTGATTGTGTCGTTAATAAAAAGGGAACTGGCCGACGCAGGTTATAAAAACATGAAAGAGTTCGTTTTGAATGCTATACAGTATGGCGTGCCCCAGAAACGCAACCGATTCTTTATCCTTGCAGCGAAAGAGGCGGACTATGTTCTTGCTCCGCCACCACCTACTGCACAAACAGTGACTACAGTAAAAGACGCATTCATTGATATTCCCAACGTTGTTCCAAATTCCAATCGCGAAAGGACATCATATCTGAAATCCAGCTCTACTTATGCAGATTTGATGAGGGATGATAACTTCTGGAAACGTACAACAGAGGTATCCAAAATAACCTATCATCGGCCAATGAAGCATAGATCCTGCACCATCGAACGATTTGGGCTGTTGAAACCTGGAGAAAGCCTAAAGGACTTATTTGACCGATATTCCGGCACAGAGCGAGAAGAACTACAGGCCAGACGGGTGCTTCCAAAGAAAATGTTTATCAAAAGGAATTATCGTCTGATCGCTTCAGAGCCAGCGCCGACAGTGACCAGCCATTGTCTGGATGAATTTGTTCATCCGATGTACAATCGAGCACTTACAGTTCGAGAATGTGCACGGCTTCAGTCCTTCCCGGATTCCTATGATTTCTGCGGTGGCCCATACTTAGTACCACATATTGATCGGACAGTTCAAGATAAGTACGAGCAGATCGGTGATGCCGTGCCCCCATTGCTAGCATATGCTTGGGGAAAGAAGATCATATCAATTTTCGAAAGCAAAAAGAGCACAGGCATATAAAATCCGCTGTTATGATAGATTCATAGCTCTTGTAGCTTGTTGCATCGTTTCATAAGTTTAAACTGAATAGGAGGATTGAAATGCCCTATCAAGAGTTTTGCCAGCATAAGTATAACGAAATCTTTACAAACGAATATGGGCGGCTTTTGCACGGGCGGACTTCGCAAGCGGCACAAGTTTCCGCTGAACGTGATGCGCAGAAACTTGCAATGAAAGAGACGTTCAAACAAGCACTGGCGGAATTTTCACCACAGTATGAAGCCGCAGTGCTATGGCGCGCTATCTATGTGGCACACTTGAAACGGAAGGCCGGCATTACTGATTTGAATACGATTGATGAGGAGATTATCGCAAGAGTAATATCTGCGGATCAGAGCTGGAAAAAAGCCAGTGGCCATGCGTTTGAAGCATTTATAGGCGAGATAGCCAATCCAGCATTGCAAAGGCATGGGATTCAATTTCTCCTTCAGCGCGAGCTAAGTGAAATGATTCATGCAGGTAACATTCACAATGATGAAACAGATATGCTCTGGATTAGTCAGAGAATACACACGGACGTTTTTGATTTATACGCCATTTCCTCTTGGCAAGAGCATAATTATGTGTTTGGGTGCATTCAATCGAAAACCAGCATACGTGACCGTGTAACGCGGGATCGTGAACCGTCACGGCAGGCCATGGATGCTTCTTTTTGGTCAGTTGCGGTTGCCTTAGATGGGGCCTTTTTAGCGTTGCCGAAGTTTCAGGAAATGGTCAATGGGGGTGGAGAAGATTACCAGGAGAACGGATGGCATGGCCTATATGTCATGTCGGAACAGTATACCGTAGATCGAATCTATCCTGTGGACAAGACGCTGTCCTTGCTGGTAAATCATGCGAAACAGGCATCGGAGTCATTTATGCGGGCACGGTTGCGTTTTGACTCCAGCTGGCGACCGCAGGATTAATAATAGCAGTATGGTGGAAGGTGCAGTATCAAAACGAGAAGTTTCAGACCCGCTTCAAGACCTTTACCGGCTGGACGGCCCAGATCATCCAGCACGAGATCGACCACTGCGAGGGGGTGCTGATTTAATATGGACGTTGACACCTGCATCGCTCGCCTGATAGGGAAGGACGCAAAGGGCGCCTATGCCTTTACCCAGCAAATCACGGCAGAGAGTCGGGACACCGACACCTGGTATCCATACTTTGACCAGTTCGCAGCCCTTTTACATCACAAAAACTCCCTTGTGCGAAACCGGGCCATCTCCATCCTGGCGGCTAACGCCCGCTGGGACACAGCCGGAAAATTTGACGCCCTGCTGGACGAATTTCTGTCCCATGTGACGGATGCAAAGCCCATCACTGCCCGGCAGTGCATTGCGGCGCTTTCGGAACTTGTGGAGGTAAAGCCGGAGTTCATCCCAAGAATCCGCTCTGCGCTACAACAGGCTGATCTCAGCGGCTATTCGGACAGTATGCAGCCACTTGTCCTGAAAGACATTATGGCAGTGCTGCATAAAATAGGCGGGTCAGATTGATGAGCGGAACCAATCGAATGGAGCTGGGCTTAACCATCCCCCTCCAGCGGCATCTGCACGTCAAGGCACTGCCTTACGGCCAGGAACCAGACCGCCGCTTCTGCTGGGATCTCCACGTTATTTCTTTGCGGGGGTGTTCCTCCCTGCTGGCCATCGCCGGTATACCTTCGTGCTCTACGATTTGAGTCCCCTGGACTGGGCGCGTCTATCGGACATTTTCCGGGAGGGCTTGGAGCGCAGTTTATCCGCCGCCGGATTTTCGGTCGAGGCGGCAAATTTACAGAAGTCGTATCCTCTGGAACCGGCCGGCGGCACCTATGTCTCGTTTGCCTCTAAGTGGTATCCCAGCCGCCGCACCGCCTCAATGCGCACGTTGGAGCCGATGCTGGCCAGCTTCTTGCGCAGAAAGCCCACGTACACCTCCACGTGATTCTCCACGGCGTTGGAGTCGTACCCCCAAACCCGGGCCAGGATGGCCTCCTTGGATAGGTTTTTTCCCTTGGCCTGCATGAGGCAGCGCATCACGTCGAACTCCCGGGCGGATAGCCGTACCCACTTGTCCCCGCAGGCCAGGGTAGACCCGTTCAGGTCCAGCGCCGTGTTTCCGAAGGACAGCTGGTCCACCTGCCCGCCCTGGCGGCGCAGCAGTGCCCCCACGCAGGCCAGCAGCTCCCGAGTATCGAAGGGCTTGGTCAGGTAGTAGTCCGCCCCGGCGTTGAGGCCCTCCACCCGATCCTCCAATTCCGAGCGGGCGGTGAGCATGAGGATAGGGGCGGCACACTTCCGGGCCCGGAGCTGCCGGGCGGCCTGCCAGCCGTCCAGCAGGGGGAGCATCACATCCAGGATGATGAGGTCGTATACCCCCAGCAGGGCGTACTGCACCCCGGCCTCGCCGTCGTAGACGGCGTCCACCTGGTAGCCCCGGTCCTCCAGCAGGGCCCGGAGAGAGTCGGACAGGGGCCTGTCGTCCTCTACGATGAGAATTTTCATGGCAAGGCCCTCCTTTCCGGGCGGGCGGTCACACCTCCGCCGCCAGCCCCAGGCAGAGCTGATACAGGGTGGTCACCCCCGCGCCGGTGGCCCCGGCGGACTGGTACTCCCGGCGGGCCCGGTCGGCCCAGGCGGTGCCGGCAATGTCTATATGGACCCAGGGCGTATCCCCGGCGAAGGCGCCCAGGAACAGCCCCGCCGTGATGGCGCCGCAGCCGTCGCTGGACTGGTTGGACAGGTCGGCCACCGGGCTCTCGATCATCTTGGCGTACTCGGGGAAGGAAGGGAAACGCCAGTACTGCTCCCCAGAGCGGGAGGCGGCCTCCAGCAGGGCGGTGCACAGGGCGTCGTCGTTGCTCACCAGCCCGGCGGTGAGGTGGCCCAGGGCGTTGGCGCAGGCCCCGGTGAGGGTTGCGATGTCCACCACCCGGGAGGCCCCCTCCTTCTGGATGGCATAGGTGATGGCGTCGGCCAGGATAAGCCGGCCCTCCGCGTCGGTGTTGTTGATCTGGATGGTCTTGCCCGACATGGAGGTGACGATGTCGCCGGGCACCATGCTGTCCGGGGAGATGCGGTTTTCCACCGCCGGGACCACCGCCGTCACGTTCACCGGGATGCGGTTTTCCGCCAGGGCCAGCACGGCGGCGCACACCGCCGCCCCTCCGGCCATGTCCGCCCGCATGGTCTTCAGACCGGCGGCGGTTTTCAGGTTGTAGCCGCCGGCGTCGTAGCAGACCCCCTTGCCCACCAGGGCGATGGGGGCGGCGTCCTCCTTGCCCCCCTTCCAGCGCAGCACAATGAGCCTGGGCGGGTGGCCGGCGCTGTCCCCCACGGCGTGAAAGGCCCCCATGCCCAGGGCCCGGGTCTGGTACTCGTCCAGGATCTGGACCTCCACCCCCAGGGGCTCCGCCGCTTCCTTCATAGACTGGGCCAGCATGGCCGGGGTGAGCAGATTGACCGGCCGGTTGGTCAGGTCCCGGGCCAAGCACACCGCCCGGGTCACCGCGTCCGTCTCCATTAAAATAGCGGGCACGTCCAGCCACTGGGCCCCGGTGAAATAGAGGGTGAAGGGCTTATCCTCCCGCTCCTTCCAGGCGGGCTGGCGGTAGCAGGCCAGCTTAGCCCCCTGAGCCAGGGCGGACAGCCCACCCGGGCCCAGCGCCCGGGCGGCGGAATCCACGTCCATCAGGGCGGTGCGGGCGCCCAGCTCCCGGATGGCGGTCACCGCCTTGGCGGCGGCGCGGCGGGCGGTTTCCGCGTTGGGGTCCTTGCCCAGGCAGAGGATCAAGGCGCGCCCCTCCGCCCCGGTGCGCAGGGACAGCGGGACGCTGTCTCCGCCGATTTCCAGCTCCAGCCGCCAGTCGACGGCCTCCTGATTCCAAAGCTTTACCATATCGTATCCAACTCCTCGCGTATCGGCCCGGAAGGGCCGGTTCAGTCCAGGCCATTGTACCGTCTTTTTCCGCCGTTGGCAAGACTTTTTTATGAGAAATCCGCCGCTTTCACGAGTTAAATTCCCAGGAAGGGAGAAGGAAAAATACATGTATTTCCAAAAAGAAAAATCGCGAGATAATTGGCCCTCGGGGAAAGAAGAGGTTGCCACAGGCCGGGATCTGTGGTATATTGGGGCTGGACGAAGACTGGTGGGACGCATCCAAGCGGAGGTGAATGAGTTGAACATCCACGAGTCCGCGGAAAACTATCTGGAGGCCATCCTGGCCCTGGGGGAGAAGGGCCCCGTGCGGTCCATCGACGTGGCCCAGCACCTGAACTTTTCCAAGCCCAGCGTCAGCCGGGCCATGAGCCTGCTCCGGGAGGGGGGGTTCGTGGTGATGGACCAGGGGGGATTCCTCACCCTGACCGACGAGGGGCTGGAGATCGCCCAGCGTATCTATGAGCGCCACCTGCTGCTCACCAAGTGGCTGATCCACCTGGGGGTGCCGGAGAAGACGGCGGCCGGCGACGCCTGCCTCATTGAGCACGATCTGAGCGTGGAGTCCTTTGAGGCGCTGAAAAACCATATCTATAGGGATATGGGGATGAGCGAGTAAAACCGCCGCGTCAGCGGCGGTTTTTGCTGTCAAACGCTTCTCTGCTGTCACGTTTCGCCTGTTCGCGACGCACGGCTTCCCTCCGCCTCGGGCAAAAGTCCATCCGTGCTGCTCACGACGGCTCAAACGCTTCTCTCTCCGGCCAGGCTTCTGCCGAACAGGGCCCGGACCTCCTCCAGGCCGTCCGTCTGCCCCAGGGCCCACATCAGTTTGGTGACGGCGGCCTCAGTGGTCATGTCCCAGCCCTGGATGACCCCCTCCGCCAGGGCCTTCTGCCCCGCCTGGTAGAGGGAAAAATTGCTGCTCTCGTACAGGCACTGGCTGCACACTACCACCGCCATCCCCGCCTGGGCGGCGGCGTGGAGCTTTTCAATGAGGTTGCGGCGGATGAAGTGGAGCCCTCCCGCCCCGAAGGCCTCGATGACCACCCCCCGGTAGTGCATCCGCAGCAGCATGTCGAAGATCTCCGGGTCCAGGCCGGGGGTGAGCTTGATGAGGAATACCTGCTGGCACAGCTGATCCCGGAGGAGGCAGGGGCCGTCCATGGGCGGGATGGCCTCCTCCCGGATGGTGAGACCGGTCCCGTTCACCTGGGCCACCAGGGGCCAGTTCACGCTGTCGAAGGCCCCGAAGGCGGTGGTGTGGGTCTTCACCGCCCGGCAGCCCAGCATCACCCGGCGGTCAAAGGCCAGGAACACCCCCGGATGGCCGGAGGCCGCCATGGCGAAAGCGGTGCGCAAGTTGTCCAGCCCATCGGTGAGGGGGTGCTCGATGGGCAGCTGGGCCCCGGTGAGGACCACCGGCACGGGGATGTTCCGCACCATATAGGAGAGGACGGAGGCGGTGTAGGCCATGGTGTCGGTGCCGTGGGAAATGACAATGCCGTCAAAGTCATTCCGGGCGTCAAAGACATGGCGGGCGATGAGCCGCCACTCCTCCGGCTGGATGTTGGACGAGTCCAGGTGGAGGATGTCCCGGACGGTCATGGCGTAGCTGTCGGGCAGGCCCCCCAGGTAGTGGGACAGGGCCGCGCCGTCCAGGCCGGGGGCCAGCCCCTCGCCGGTGAGCCGGGAGGCGATGGTGCCCCCGGTGGTGAGCAGTAAAATTCGTTTCATAGGTGTACCTCCTGAGAGTCGATGAAGCGGAGGACCGCCTCCCGGGCCTCCGGGGCGTCCATCAGGTCCCCGGCTATGCTGACCCTGCCGAAGCTTCGGGCGCTGAGGAACAGCGCCTTCGGCGGAGCGTCCCCGGTGTGGTATTGAAAGGCGGCCGTGAAATTATCCCGGCCGGTGTTGCTGACCACAATGAATTTTTTAGCGGCTCGCTCATAGCGCTCCAACAGTTCGGGGTGATGCTGAAAAAAACACTGGCTGCGCTCGTTGAAGATAAAGAAATTGGCGCAGGGGTAATCGCAGTAATTGGGCACAATGAAATAGGACAGATCGCTGCGTACGATTGCGTCATAGATGGAAAAGACCGGGTCGCCGAAATAGGGACACCGGGTCCGCTCCTGGAAGCACTCATATCCGCATTGTCCGCAGGGCGTGAGGCGAAAAGCGGAAAAATCAAAATATACGACCGTATTCCGGCCGGACAGCGCCTCTGTCAGAATCCGGGCGATGGCGGAGCAGTTTCCCTCTTTCCGGCCGCTGAAGGAGATGACGCAGGTTTTCACAAAAAGTCCCTCCCCGATAGAAGATCAGCCAGACAAGTATAGCGGATTGACAGGGCCTTTGCAAGTATTGTAAATAGCTGAGGAAGCTGATATACTATAAACAAAAAATTTTGGAGGTATGCCGCTATGAAATACGACCTGCTGATCGTGGGCGCGGGCCCCGCGGGGCTCACCGCCGCCATCCACGCCCGGGCCAGGGACAAGTCCGCGCTGGTCATCTCCAACGACCCGCTGGCCTCCCCCCTGGGCAGGGCCCCCGCCATGGCCAACTACCCCGGCCTGCCCGGCGTCACCGGGCGGGAGCTGCTGGAAGGGCTGGTGAGGCAGGCCCGGGACCTGGGGGTGGAGTTCAAACAGGGCCGGGCCCTGTCCGTCATGCCCATGGGGAAGTCCGTCATGGTGTCGGTGGAAAACGACGCCGTGGAGGGCCGGGCGGTGATCCTGGCCCCCGGGGTGTCCCGTGCCGCCCCCCTGAAGGGGGAGGCAAAGCTGCTGGGCCGGGGCGTCAGCTACTGCGCCACCTGCGACGGCATGTTCTACCGGGGCAAACGGGTGGTGTGCGCCGGGGACGCCCCCAACTTTGACGAGGAGGTGGAGTTCCTGCGCTCCATCGGCTGCCAGGTGGAGGTGAAGCGGCTGGCGGGGCTGTCCATCCTGGGGGAGGAGGGCGTCACCGGCGTGCGGGATGCCAAGGGGGAGGAGACCTCCTGCGACGGGGTGTTCCTGCTGCGCTCCTCCATTGCCCCCGCCCGGCTGGCCCCAGGGCTGGAGACCGAGGAGGGCTATATCAAGGTGGACGGACGCATGGCCACCAGCCTGCCGGGGGTGTACGCCGCCGGGGATTGCACCGGCCAGCCCCTCCAGCTGGCCAAGGCGGCGGGACAGGGGCAGGTCGCCGCCCACTGCGCCATCGAGGACATGGATCGGGAGGGTTGATTTCCTAATTTTTCGTGAACTTCGTTTTCCCGTATTGAAATTTTCCCGGAAAGATGGTAACATAGGAATATCAAAGGGGGACTCCCCCCAATACCAAGTTAAGGAGTGGTCAAAATGGTCAAGGTTATCATGGGCCTGAAGGGCACCGGAAAGACCAAGCAGATGATCGACCTCATCAACACAGCGGTGGATACGGAGCACGGCAACGTGGTTGCCATTGCCCACAATTCCAAGCTGAACTATAAAATCAACTACAAAATCCGCCTGGTGGACACCTCTGACTACAGCATCCCTAACTACGACACCCTGCGGGGTTTCCTGTACGGCCTGTACGCCAGCAATTACGATATCACCCACGTGTTCATCGAGAGCCTGAACAAGCTGGTCCCCACCGTGGGCAACGAGGATGTGGAGCCCTTCCTGGACTGGCTGGAGTCCTTCTCCCAGAAGAGCGGCATCAAGTACACCATCTCCATCAGTGAGGATGCCTCCAAGGCCAGCGACGGCGTGAAGAAATATTTCTGAATCTCGGAATCATTGATCTGACCGGGCGGGCACGTGCCCGCCCGGTTTTCTATCCACGGGAAATCATATTAGTTTAGGAGGTTTTGCAAATGGACTGTACCCAGGCCATCCGCGCCCGGCGCAGCATCCGCAGGTTCAAACCCGCTGCGCCCGTCCCCAGAGAGGACGTGGAGACCATGCTGGAGGCGGCCATGAGGGCCCCCAGCGCCTGCAACATCCGCCCCTGGGAATTTTTTGTGGTGGAAAACCCGGAGCTCAAGGAGAAGCTGCGGGCCGCCCACCCCTACGCCTCCATGCTGGAGAACGCGGCCCTGGCCATCGTGGTGTGCGGCCGTCCGGAGGACCAGTCCGGCGTGTGCGAGGGCTATTGGCCGCTGGACTGCGGCGCGGCGGTGGAAAACCTGCTGCTCCAGGCGGCGGCGCTGGGTTACGGGACCTGCTGGTGCGGCTGCTGGCCCACCATGGAGCGGGTGGAGGCCATCCAGGCCATTTTGAACACCCGGTCCGTCCCCGCAGCCCTCATCGCCGTGGGCGTGCCCGATGAGAGCCCCGAGGCCAGGGGCTTTTACCAGGCCGACAAGGTCACCTGGCTGACCTGAGCCGGCGGGAAGGAGTGGTAGTATCTATGAGTCCAAAACGCGCCCCCGTCCCCCCCATGGCCCCCAGCACCCTGCTGCCCCGGGCCATCCACCTGGTTCCCCTGGACAACATCAACGGTTTTGATGTGCGCCCCGGCTTCTACGAGACCAACGGGGCCACCGCCATCCCCGGCGGGGTGAACTTCACCGTCCACTCCCATGGGGCCTCCAGCGTGGAGCTGCTTCTGTTCCGTCGGGAGGAGTCCGAGCCCTTCGCCGTGCTCCCCTTCCCGGAGCACTACCGCATCGGCAATGTGTACTCCATGATCGTGTTCAAGCTGAACATTGAGGAATTTGAGTACGCCTACCGGGTGGACGGGCCCTATGAGCCGGAAAAGGGCCTGATCTTCGACAAGAGCCGCTACCTGCTGGACCCCTACGCCAAGGCGGTCACCGGCCAGAGCGCCTGGGGCAAAACCACCCCCCACGGCCAGCACTACAAGGCCAGGGTGGTGAAGGACGACTTCGACTGGGGCAAGATGGGCCAGCCCCTGATCCCCATGGAGGACCTGATCATTTACGAACTTCACGTCCGGGGGTTCACCAAGGACGCCTCCTCCGAAGTGGAGCACCCAGGCACCTTCGCCGGGCTGATGGAGAAGCTGGACTACCTCCAGGAGCTGGGGGTAAACGCCATCGAGCTGATGCCCATCTTCGAGTTCGACGAGATGCTGGACTACCGGGAGGTGAACGGGCGGGAGCTGTACAACTACTGGGGGTACAGCACGGTGAGCTTTTTCGCCCCCAACACCAGCTACACCGCCTCCACCGAGTACAACCGGGAGGGGAACGAGCTGAAAAAGCTCATTCGGGCCTGCAAGCAGCGGGGCATTGAGGTCTATCTGGACGTGGTGTTCAACCACACCGCCGAGGGCAACGAGATGGGCCCCTTCTTCTCCTTCAAGGGCTTTGACAACAACATCTATTATATGCTCACCCCGGAGGGGTACTATTTCAACTTCTCCGGCTGCGGCAACACCTTGAACTGCAACCACCCCATCGTCCACCAGATGATTTTGGACTGCCTGCGCTACTGGGTGACCACCTACCGGGTGGATGGCTTCCGCTTCGACCTGGCCTCCATCCTGGGCCGGGACGAGAGCGGCGCGCCCATGCCGTCCCCGCCCCTGCTCCAAGCCATGGCCTTCGACCCCATTCTGGGGGACGTGAAGCTCATCGCCGAGGCCTGGGACGCGGGGGGGCTGTACCAGGTGGGCACCTTCCCCGCCTGGAACCGCTGGATCGAGTGGAACGGCCGCTACCGAGACGACATGCGCCGCTACCTGAAGGGGGACGGAGGGATGGCCCAGGCCGCCGCCCTGCGCATGGCGGGTTCCTACGATATCTACGACCCCGCCGCCCGGCACAACGCCTCGGTGAACTTCCTCACCTGCCACGACGGATTTACCCTCCATGACCTGTACACTTACAACTGCAAGCACAACGAGGCCAACGGCTGGAACAACACCGACGGCGCCAACGACAACAACAGCTGGAACTGCGGCGTGGAGGGGGAAACCGACGACCCGGAGATCAACGCCCTGCGCCAGCGAATGGTGCGCAACGCCTTCGCCCTGCTGATGTGCTCCCGGGGCATCCCCATGTTCTTGGCGGGGGACGAGTTTGGCAACACCCAGTTCGGCAACAACAACGCCTACTGTCAGGACAACATCACCTCCTGGCTGGACTGGTCCCTGCTGGAGAAAAACCGGGGCCTGTTTCGGTTTTTCCAGTATATGATCCGCTTCCGCAAGGCGCACAAGGTGCTCCGACGGGACATGAGCGGCGGGGCCTGCGGCTTCCCCGACGTGAGCTTCCACGGCGTGGCCCCCTGGCAGGATCGGTTCGGCCCCCAGGACCGCTACGTGGGGGTGATGTTCGCCGGGGCGGAGCGCAACGTGGGGCCCCAGATCGTCTACGTGGCCTCCAACTCCTACTGGGAGGAGCTGAACGCCGCCCTGCCCCAGCTGCCCGCGTCCATGCGCTGGGAGCAGGTGGCGGACACCTGGGAGGAGGAGCAGTTCCCCCGTCCCGTGGACGGCAGCTGCTTTACCATTGGGCCGCGCAGCGTGAAGGTATTTCGGGCGAGATAAAACGCAAAGGGGGACGCTCTCCGGGAAGCGCCCCCCTCTTTATTTATTTCGGTGTCTGACTGGCTATTCGCCGCCCCGCCCGGTCCGACCTCCGGCGAAGGCAGAGGGAGACACCCCTTCGTGCTTTTTGAACACCCGGGAGAAATACAGGGCGTTGTCGTAGCCGCACAGCTCGGCCACCTCCGCCACGGTGTAGCCGGTGGCCCCCATGCCGCTGAGCATGCCCCGGGCCTTTTTCATCCGCAGGCGGGTCATGTACTCCAGCGGGGTGACTCCCACCTCCTTTTTGAACCGCTTGCGTACGTAGTCATAGTGAAAGGGCAGGGCCCGGATGGCTTCGTCCAGGGCAAAGTCGGGCTGGGCGTAGTCCCGGATGATCAGGCTGCGTAGCCGCTCCACCGGCTGGGAGTAGCCGTCGTTGTCCCGCAGGGCCATGAGGTGGCCGGCGATCAGGTCCCCCAAGGCGGAGAGTACCAAGTCCTGCCGCTTCAGATCGGACAGATAGTAGTATTTGGCCTGGGCGAAGGCGGACCCCAGGTGGCCCTCCTCTCCGTCCGCCACCCGGAAGGCGGCGTGGTAGGGGAAGGAGGGGTCCCCCATGCGGATGTGGATGTTGGTGAAGCCCTCCTGGCTGTGGTTGGCGTGGCGCTCTCCCGGCGGGATGGCCACCACCTCCCCCGCCCGGTAGTTCACCTGGGCGCCGTTGTCCAGCTGGAACACCCCCACGCCGCCGGTGCAGTACACCAGCTCCCAGTGCTCGTGGCTGTGCCACTGGACCTCAAAGGTCCGGGAGTGCTCCCCTACGAACAGGATGTCGTTCATCCGCTCTCCTCCTCATCCGCCTGTGATGAGAACCATTATACCAGATGGAGCGCCGGTTTGCAATGCCGCCGGGCCGGGCAACCCCGGCGGAAACAGGGGCTCAACTTAAAATTGGTTGGACAAATTTTGAGTTTGTCAAAAATTAGACGATGAGGCTTCACACTGGGCATTGAATTGTCGATTAAAATGTGGTAAGATACGGACATGGTAAACTGCATACCTGCCCGGCAAAAAATCTAGTTAGGAGGAATTCCAAGATGAACATTCTGGTCTGTGTCAAGCAAGTGCCTGACACCACCGAGATCAAGATCGATCCGGTGAAGAACACCCTCATCCGCGACGGCGTTCCCAGCATCGTCAACCCCTTCGACGGCTACGCCCTGGAGGCCGCCGCCCGGATCAAGGACAAGAATCCCGACACCAAGATCGTGGTGCTGTCCATGGGCCCCCCGCAGGCCACCGCGGCGCTGAAAGAGTGTCTGGCCATCGCGGCCGACAAGGCGTATCTGGTGTCCGGCCGGACCTTCGGCGGCTCCGATACCCTGGCCACCAGCTACATCCTGTACAACGCGGTCAAGAAGGTGGAGGAGCTGGAAGGCGCGAAGTTCGACGCCATTTTCTGCGGCAAGCAGGCCATCGACGGCGACACCGCCCAGGTCGGTCCGGAGCTGGCCGAGCACCTGGGTTATCCCCAGGTCACTTACGGCCTGGAGGCCGAGGTGGACGGCGATATGCTCAAGGTGAAGAAGGAAGTGGAGGAGGGCGTCGAGGTCATCGGCGTGAAGTTCCCCTGCTTGGTGACCTACACCAAGCCCGCCTGGGATCCCCGCTACCCCACCATCAAGCGGAAGATGGCGGCCAACAAGGCGGAGATCCCCGTGCTGGGCGACGACGCCTTCCCGGACATCGACACCACCCGCATCGGCCTGAAGGGCTCTCCCACCAACGTGAAGAAGACCTTCGTGCCGCAAAAGAAGACCGGCGGTGTGAAGATCAAGGAAGAGGACAACACCGCGTCCGCCAAGAAGCTGTTTGAGCTGCTCAGCGGCGCCAGCATCATTTAAGGGAGGGGAAGCACAATGGAAGCCAAGACCAAGGACCTGTGGGTATTTGTTGAAACAAATGAAGACGGCACCGCCAAGAATGTTGGCATCGAGCTGCTGACCCCCGGCAAGATGATGGCTAGCAAGCAGGGCGGCAATCTCGTCGCTGTCGTCATCGGTTCCGGCGTGGACGAGGCGGTGAAGGCCGCCAACGAGCACGGCGCGGACAAGATCATCGTGGTGGATGGCCCGGAGTACAAGCACTACACCACCGACGCTTACGCCATCGCCCTGGTGACCCTGGTGGAAAAGTACGGCCCCACCAGCATGCTGATTGGCGCGACCAATAACGGCCGCGACTTGGGCCCCCGGGTCAGCTGCCGGCTGAAAACCGGCCTGACCGCCGACTGCACGGCGCTGGACATCGACGAGGAGACCGGCAACGTGGCGTGGACCCGTCCCGCCTTCGGCGGCAATCTGATGGCCACTATCCTGTGCCCCAACCACCGCCCCCAGATCGGCACGGTGCGTCCCGGCGTGTTCAAGAAGAGCGACGCGGGCGAGGCTAAGGCCGAGATCATCAAAGAGGACCTGCACGTGGCCGAGGACCAGATTCGCACCCAGGTGATCGAGCTCATCAAGGAGATGGGCGGCGAGAACGTGGACCTGGAGGGCGCTGAGATCATCGTGTCCGGCGGGCGCGGCGTGGGCGGCCCGGAGGGCTTCGACACCATCAAAGCCCTGGCTGACGTGCTGGGCGCCACCGTGGGCGCCTCCCGTGCCGCTGTGGACGCGGGCTGGATTGCCCACGCCCATCAGGTGGGCCAGACCGGCAAGACCGTGGGTCCCAAGCTGTACATCGCCTGCGGCATCTCCGGCGCCATCCAGCATCTGGCCGGCATGAGCAGCTCCGACTGCATCGTGGCCATCAACAAGGACCCCGACGCCCCCATTTTCGACGTGGCCGACTACGGCGTGGTGGGCAACCTGTTCGAGGTGCTCCCCGTCCTGGTGGACGAGATCAAGAAGGCCCGCGGCTGATTGTGTGATTCCGTACCCGCCCCTGGCGGGGCGGGTACAAATAAAAAATCAAGAAAGGATAATGCGCCATGAATTTCCATTTCAGTGAGGAAGAACAGGAAATCCTTGACATGCTCCACGATTTCTGCCTGAAGGAGGTCGCCCCCATTGCCGCCGAGGTGGATGAGAACGAGCGCTTCCCCGAGGAGACCTGGCACAAGCTGTCTGAGATGGGCATGATGGGTGTGCCCTTCGCCGAGGAGTACGGCGGGGCCGGCCTGTCCTACCTCAACTACATCGGTGTGTGCGAGGAGCTGGCCAAGCACTGCGCCACCACCTCCGTCATGGTGTCCGCCCATACCTCCCTGTGCTGCTGGCCCATCAGCCAGTACGGCACCGAGGAGCAGAAGCAGAAGTACCTGAGCAAGCTGTGCTCCGGCGAGTGGCTGGGCGCTTTCGGCCTCACCGAGCCCGGCGCCGGCACCGACGCCGCCATGCAGAAGACCATCGCCGAGGACAAGGGCGACCACTGGGTGCTGAACGGCTCCAAGATCTTCATTACCAACGCCGGCTTTGCCAACGTGTTCGTGGTGTTCGCCATGACCAACAAGGAGCTGGGCACCAAGGGCATCTCCGCCTTCATCGTGGAGCGGGACTTCCCCGGCTTCAAGGTGGGCTCCCACGAGAAGAAGATGGGCATCCGCGGCTCCTCCACCTGCGAGCTGGTGTTCGAGGACTGCATCGTGCCCAAGGAGAACCTGCTGGGTGAGCTGAACAAGGGCTTCAAGGTGGCCATGACCACCCTGGACGGCGGCCGGATTGGCATCGCCGCTCAGGCTCTGGGCATTGCCCAGGCCAGCATCGACGAGTGCGTGAAGTACACCAAAGAGCGCGTGCAGTTCGGCAAGCGCATCAGCCAGTTCCAGAATACCCAGTTCCAGCTGGCCGACATGCAGGCCAAGGTGGACGCCGCCCGTCTGCTGGTGTACCGCGCCGCCCAGGCCAAGCAGGACCACGAGCCCCACAGCCATCTGGCCGCTATGGCCAAGCTGGTGGCCTCCGAGACCGCTTCCGACGTGACCCGCCGCACCCTCCAGCTCACCGGCGGTTACGGCTACACCCGCGAGTATCCCTTCGAGCGCATGATGCGGGATGCCAAGATCACCGAGATCTATGAGGGCACCTCCGAGGTCCAGCGGATGGTCATCTCCGGCTGGATGGGCGTGAAGTAAGCGCCTGTTCTTCCTCAAAACAAAAGCGCTCCGTCGGAAAGAGTATGGTTGATAAAGAAACAGACAGTGATCGAAAAACCATGCCAATGTGACACAATTTAATGCCCCGAAAAAAGCGCGATGTGAACCATCGCGCTTTTTCTTGCCCAAAAGGAGGGCCTATCCATGCCGGAAGTCATTTTGTCCGATTATTTTTACGGTGCAGAGTCAGAAGAATTTATATACTTCAAAATTCCCCGCCTGTTAATTACAGGCCCAAAATTCAAGCACGTTTCCACAGATGCCAAACTTCTTTATGGTATGCTGCTGGACCGCATGGGCCTGTCCGTGAAAAACAACTGGTATGACAACTACGGACGCGTCTATATCTACTACACCGTAGACGAGATATGCGAGGATATGTGCTGTGGACGGGACAAGGCTATGAAGTTGCTGGCCGAGCTGGACAAAAAGAAAGGGATCGGTTTGGTTGAGTGTGTCAAGCAAGGCCAGGGCGCCCCGCCAAGCTCTATGTCAAGCGGTTCACCACACGGATAGCACCCTCGAAACCCGTGGCTTACCCTCCAGATGATTTCGCGCCCTGCTCAGATGTCGAAAATAACCACCTCAAGAAGTCAAAAAAACGCCCCTAATTACACTGAGGGAAATCAGCCTAACTTTACTATCCATCCCTCCTCCCACCTTCCCGGCGCTGTTATGGGGATGGATCGATACGAATTGAGGGAGGAAATCAAAGCGAATATTGACTTTGAGGGCTTACAGCGGACCCATCCTTATGACGATGTGGAGAACCTTTTGGAGCTGGTGGTGGACATGCTGGGCAGCACCCACATTGAGTACGTCATTGAGGCCATGCGCCAGACCACCACAAAAATCAACAATATCCGGGCCTATCTTTTCACGGTGCTTTACAACGCGCCGGTGACGATGGGTCCTTACTATTCTGCCGCCGTGCGGCATGACTTTGGTTGAAATAAATCTCACCATGAGTAATGTCATTAAGTTATAAAGTATAGGGGAAATAAATTTGAAAGAAGCATAAAAAGGCTTGACAACTGCGAAAAATGTGCGGCAAAGCTCTGAAAAGTGGAATTGCTTTTCAGGATGAAGATGCATATGAGATACACGTCGGTCATATTGCGGGAGGTCCTACGTTCCCCGATTCGAAAGCTGGGGGAGACACCGAAGCGGTTTGTCCGGCGCCCGGACGAGACTTCACCCAGCCTCGGACATTGAGTTTTGAAACGGTGATATCCCTGCTGCTCGCCATGAGCGAAAACAGCGTTGAAAAGGCTTTGATGGAACGCTTTAAAAATGGGGAGGACACACCATCTGCCTCGGCATTTTGTCCGGCAGCAGGGGAAACTGCTGCCTGCGGCGATGGAAGCGCCTTTCCTGCGGTTTGCTGCTTGCGCCCCGCCGGACGTTTTCAGGGATACCGTCTGCTGGCGGCAGACGGATCCGATCTGAAGTCCGCCGCGTATCCCGGGGATCCCGCCTCCTACCGGCCTGGGGCAGAGCGTCACTACGGCTGGAATCTTTGGCATTTGAATGCGCTTTATGATTTGCAAAATGGCATTTATACGGACGTAATCGTCCAAAAGGAACACGAAAAGGATGAGAAAGCGGCTTTGTGTGCCATGGTATTACTTCTACAGGTAAAGATAGGAAAGCAACGGGTGGAGAAAGAAGCTGGAAACGGCAGATGGATGACGCTGTAACCTGGTAAGCGCTTAATAATCCCCTGAAGAAAGGAAAGCGGGGACCTCAACAGAGGCCCCCAGCGGGTTTAGAAGATACGGAAGATGTACAAGCAGCCTGGACGCCGGCTGCCACGGCAGGAACATATCCAGAGCATCCTGGCTGGGATTGCGGCCCAGATAAGGGAGTTCCGTCAGGAGCTGGAGCAGATACGCATATGGGTCCAGCCCATTGGCCTCTGCCGTTTCCACCAGCGTGTAGACAACGGTGCTGGATTCCGCACCCTTCGTGGTATCAGAGAACAGCCAGTTTTTTCGTCCAACTGCAAAGGGCCGGATGGCGTTCT
>ERZ808041.734-NODE-734-length-19611-cov-14.110781_pt1 | contig 19611 bp, 25 predicted proteins | sample MGYA00380192_ERZ808041 | MGnify/ENA primary metagenome ERZ808041 (study PRJEB31490, sample SAMN06133412) | mouse gut metagenome | isolation source: Z1_1 | host: mice | place: China: Chengdu | collected 2015-05 ... | reverse complement strand
GATGCCATTGTACTTCACCGACACCGACATTACTTGTAATAATAGCGGAACTCCATGAAGTTGCCAAATTGCTATTTTGTTGGCTAATCAGATTCGCCAGTGTCCCTTCAATTGATGCATTTTTTTCTGTAGCTGCAAGGGCTAGTCCGGTGCTATCCGTTACCGCCGCTGAATTGGTCACTTTAACGTGACCTAATTGTGTATTTGTCGCCTTTGCTACTTTGTGTAAGATATAATCTTTAACTGCTTTTGCTATCTTCCCAAATGTTATCTGATATTGCTCGCCACTTTTTAATTCTTCGAGATTTTGTGCTATGGTAAAAGTTGGCGTTATCTCAACATTTTCAATTAATATGCACCAATATTCCCCATCTTCGGTTGGTAGATTTCCTATGGTCGTTTTTTTTGCTACATATGCATTACCATTATAGGTTACACAATCAAGAATTTCATATGTAGTTAAAGAATCATACCTTCCTTTCGGTTTAAGCAATACTTTGCCTGCATCATTCATCATGTTACCTCCCATTTTAAATGTCCTGTAATAGGGTCTATTATCCAATTAAAACGTCCACCTTCATATAATAAATGTCCTGTATTAAAATCAATAACCATTCTAGGTGTATTCATCTCCACAGCTTCATTTATTTTATTAACAGTTTGCGTGAGGGTATTGGCTGCTTGGTCTGCATAGTTTTTCGCTCGTTCAGAGAATGTATTGCTCATCTCTGCTTTTTCCTGGGCTGCATTAACTGCATTTTTTGCTTCACCAAGGTCTCTATTCACTTCAGTTGCATTTATTTCTGTCTCATTAGCAGCCCTTTCTGCTCTTCTCATGTTTGCTTCTGCCACTTCTTGCGCCTTCTGGCACTCTCTTTTACAATTCTCTGTCCTTAATGCATTATTTGCTGTTTCATTTGCCTTTTGTGTAACATATGCATTATAATCAATTACCTCTTCATTGATTGTATTGATACTATCATGAATAGCATCTCTGACATCTTCCCCATACATGGCTTTTAAAATGTTACTTAAGAACCCAGAAATATTAGCCATACTGTCACCCTTTCTGTATTTCTACTGTTATAGGCTTTAACTCTGATATCTCTACCGCGGTCAAACGATGTTTGGTAGCAATATCGATAATTTCATATCCCTCATCTGCGTATCTTTTTGCATCTTCTGGATTCACATAAAATTGTGCTTCCTCATTTTTTGCTAGAAACAACATGTTTTCTTTCCTTTCTATCCTGTCACACAAAGACCATTAACAAATTTCAACGTCTTTGTCGTATAATGATCTCCTGCCACTCCTGTTAATACAGTTACATCTGTACTTGTACATTGAGTCACATCTGCATCACCTGAAGGATTTTCCGCCACAAAAAGCATGGGTGTTTTTATACTCATTAATTGCTCTGCCCTTAATCTCATAGATCTTCGTACATTTCCCTCACTAAGCCTTGTACTTCCTGCAAAGTCAAGTGAACCAACTTTTGTTTTTTGATAATATCCTAAAACCTCACCATTAACCAGCTTAATTGTACAACCATCTTTTTCCGATATTATAGTCACTCCCTGCAACGTTCCTGATGTAATCTTATCTGCACTCAACTCTCCTAGAATATTTGCTGTCTTTACCTGCAAATTCTCTGCTACAACATTTGTTGTTTTAATTGTATCTTCGGCAATTTTTGTTACCTGAGTTTTCGTTGGAATATCATCTGTTCCAGAAATATTTTCCCATGATATAGTGACAGAAGGCGCAAGTGTTATTCCTCTTTTATCCAACGTTATTAATACATTTCCGTTTTCATCACATACCTGTCCCACTCCTGCAACATTTTCTTCCCCACCAAGTTTTAATGTGCCTCCTTTGATTCGATCTGCGCGCATTGTTCCTACAGTAATAAAATCCGCCACAATAGCGCCGTCCATTGTTATTGCAAGACCATATTCGCCATCATAACCAGTACTAGAATAGCCAAAACCATTCAGATTCCATCGCCATACTTTTCTTGCCTCATTAATGTCTTTTGAATCCATTATAAGCAATTCACATGGATTACCTTCATCGTCCATTTTCAGAACTATATATCCGTTAGTTGCTATCTTTATCAGTTTTGATGCATTATCCTTTGCAGCTTGAAGTATATCACTTTTATGTGGTATTTTCTGTGTTATGTTCTTTTCTGTAACTGCTTGCTGTCGTGTGTATGATTTTTGTGTTGTATTGCTCAAAACAATTGTGTTCCGTGAAAAATCAGACAGACAGGTTGTTTTTTCTTGTACTGGAAACCATGCATCCATTCCATAAGGTTCTGCCCTCGCGTGAATATAATCCCCTAATTCAAAAGATTGTATATCTTTATCAAGCAATGATAAGTCAACTGCATTTAAACTAAGTGTAATATTTGCAAACTGTTTATCTGTCAACCATTCCTGTGCCTTCTTAATTAGATTCTCTGGAAGGGTCACATCCTGAAAATCTACTACCTTTTTAATCCAACCAAACCTTTTTACTGCTGCATCATTATAAATATAGTCCTTCCCACCATTAACAGACTCGATTGTTAGATATGCTGTAAGACCTTCTATGGGGCTTTCATCCAACTGGTGTCCTCTAGGTAACACTGCCGTTGCAATTTCATCTGTAGTTGTACTTTCTGTATAGTCCAGTAGATTCTCTCCAAATTCAATTGCCTGTCCACAATTTTTGCCATAGTCTTTTAACGTAACCACATCTAATATATTTCTACTGCCAATGCGCCTTACCCTCAGATATCCCTCAAGTCCATCACATATCTTTTCCCTTAATGCAGTCAAAGTATCTTCATAATTGGTATATCTGTATAAGCTATCATTTGGATCGTGAACGGTAACAACACCAACTTCAAAACGCTTTCTCTCCTCCACCTGTTCATTGTGATTCTCAATAAGTTCTGTAATAAAATTATATGGTGTAATATTCTGAAATTTCTTTTGAGGTTGTATAGAATCAGCCAGAAAAGACAATATTCCAACTGCATACACTCGTTTTTCCTGTCTAAAATTAACAGAGGTCTCTTTCACTACGCCATAAAATATTTCTTTGTTATCTTTTAGCACCTGTATCATAGAAACACACTCAAATATTTTATTATACAGTGGATTGCGTGGTGGAACCTTAAACTCTATGTACCCTGAATCATTCAAAGCCTCTGTTAAAGTTGGTGATAGAATGACACACTCCCTATCTCCTGGGTACCAAAGCGTTTTTCCATCCATCAATATTTCATACATCACAAACTCCCTCCCCTATAATCAATTACAACTGTTCCCTTGCCTTGAAACACAAGCGTTACATCATCTGCCCCACATACCTTTAACTTTGGAAAACGATTACGTCCATTAATCAGTGAAAATCTGTTTTGACCATCTGATACAGTAAACTCAGTTGATGCAATATTTGACACAATAAATACTGGTACAGTAAGCATTGTTCCTTTGGGAATCACTTGGCTGTATTGCCCATTTACAGCCAAGGTTCCAATTGTGCGTATCACACCATGCTCAAAACTAAACGAATCCCACAACCATTTTTCTGCTGATGACTGTAAGTCATATTTATAAGGTTCTGCTTTAGGTATATTCAATTGCAGTGTTCCCAACTCTCTTACGCGGTCAAATCCTTCAATATACACCCTGCCTATCCAATAATGGTCAATATCATTGTCAAAAATAATTTTGCACTCACGCCCATGTACTTTATTTCTTAAATCAGAAATAATATGATCCCATTCCATACGAGGTTTTAGACTACCAAGCATCACACTTATCGCTCTTGATTTGTATACTGGTTCACCAGTCAATGCCTCTGACATATCAAGAAAAGCATTTGTTCCAGGAACATCTATATAATATGTTTCCTGTTCTGGCTCACCAATGTAATTATTGTTCCCTACTGCCATTCCCCAATCCTTTAGAGTATGGAAAACAACACCTGTCGCTACAACTTCTATTTTCAATCCGTTTGATAGTACATTCATTAGCGCCCCTTCTCCCGCATATCAATCCGCTGAAATTCTCTATTCAGCTTTGGTCCAAAAGCACCTATTGTTTCTCCTGTATCAAGCACAATATCTTTGCTTTCTGCTAAATAAGGAAGATATTGTTTTATTACTGCAAGCATCTCTGACATTCCGTTTCCACTATCATTCTGTTCATTAGCTTGTCCTATAAGCGACACATTTCCATGTATAGACATATTTTTAGATAATTCATTGACCGCATCTGTAACAAGCCTCTGATTGTTTTTGATTCCCTGTGCCAGCCCCTTCATAAAATCTGGCATCCATGTTTCATAATCCCGCAGAGGTCCTTCATCGGGGCGAGAAAAATGCAAAAATCCACGTATCTTGTTTGCAATCTCTCGTACAGGCTCCAAAACTGCATTTATTTTCTGTTTTATTCCGTTTATAAGACCAACAACAAAATCCCTTCCCCATTGAATGGCTTTACTTGGAAGAGAAGTTATAAACTCAATCGCCTCCTGAAATCCCTCTCTAATATTAGGGGCAAGATTTCCTAATGCAGCTCGTACTCCTGCAACTAGATTATTCCATGTAGCAGTTGTAGACTGTCTAACCGTATTCCATATTTCACCAATTTTGTTTTTCAGATTTTCAATATGCTCTGAAATACTACTTCCCATTCTTTGTACAATAGAACCTATACTTGTTTTAATACTTCCCCACACTGACGTGGAAGACTCCTTAATTGTATTCCAAGTACTCTCTGTCTTTGTCTTTAAGCTCTGCCATGTTGATGTCAAAAAGTCCTCCACTTTTCCCCATACATTCTGGGCTGTTGACTTAATGTCTTCCCATGTTGATTTAAAAAAATCTTTCACTCCATTCCAAATTGACTGCGCTGTTGATTTAATTCCATTCCAAATAGAAACAAAAAATCCTTTAATGCCATTCCAGATTGATTGTGCTGTTGTCTTAATGCCATTCCAAATGGATGCAAAAAAATCCTTAATGCCATTCCAGATTGACTGTGCTAGTGATTTAATCCCGTTCCAGATTGATGCAAAGAAATCCTTAATACCATTCCAAATTGACTGCGCTGCTGACTTAATTCCTTCCCATGCTGAAACAAAGAAATCTTTAATGCCTTCCCACACAGCTTTTGCTGTCTCCTTAATACCTTCCCACAAATCGATCCAAAACTGTCGAAACTCCTCACTGGTGTTCCAGAAGTATACAAAAGCTACAACAAGTGCTGTAATTCCAGCAATAATTAACGCAATCGGATTTGCAATCAACGCAGCACTAAATGCTTTCACCGCTGTAGTTACCACTGTTATTGCTGTTTTTACTCCTTTTAATGCCGTAACAATCCCTGGAATAATCGTCATAACCTGTCCAATCGACCATACGATCTTTCCAATAATCACCAATGCTGGCCCCAATGCTGCAACAATTACACCAATGACTACTATAATTGTCTTCATTTTCGGGCTTAAACCATTAAACCAGTCTATTAGATTCCCAACAATTTCCGTTACTTTACGAATCGCCGGCATTAAAATATTTCCAAATGCAATTGCAAGTTCTGATAGTTTACTCTTTAAAGTAGTAATTTGCCCATTGAGATTGTCTTGCATAATTGTTGCCATATTCTCTGCTGCACCGTCACAATTCTCAATAGCACCACGTAATTTGTTTATATCTTCAGGAGCTGCATTCATTGCAGCAAGAAACCCACTAACAGCATTCTTTCCCACTAATGCTTCTGCATTAGCGGCTTGTTCTGATTCAGACATTTTTGAAAAAGCAAAGCGACATTCTTTTAAAATCTGACCTAGATCTTTCATCTTTCCATTAGAATCCTTGGTCTTAATTGTCAAATTCCCAATTTCTTTCCCCGAAAGTTCAACATCTTCTGCGAGAGCCAACATTACTTTTCTCATAGCAGTTCCAGACATCGAACCTTTGACACTGGCATTTGACATTAATCCAATCGCTTCCGTTGTATCTTCCAATGAAAAACCTAATGCACCAGCAACAGAAGAACAATATTTAAAACCTTCACCCATTAAACTAACATCTGTATTCGCATTGGCCATAGCTGCTGCCATTACATCAGATACATGTATTGCATTCTTTACCCCATTTGTTGACTCATTTACCTTTATTCCAAACGCAGTCATTGCATCTGTCAAAATATCCGATGTTGTCGCTAAATCTTCTCCTGATGCAGCAGCGAGATTCATAACACCATCAATCCCATCAAGCATATGTCCCGTTTTCCATCCAGCCATTGCCATATAATTCATGGCTTCGGCTGCCTCTGATGCAGAGAACTTTGTTTTCTTCCCCATTTCCCTTGCTTTATTGCTAAGTTTTTCTAAATCCTCTGCGGAAGCGCCTGATATTGCAGAAACTTTGTCCATAGCAGAATCAAAATCAGCAGCGGTCTTTACAGCCTCAACACCAAGATTAGCAACAGTCTTTGAGACAGGCATAATCCGCTGTCCCACACCCTCAATTGTAGCACCTACATTTTTTAGGTTTTCCCCTGTTTGCGATAGTCTTTCAAATGCTTGCGCGGAATCGTCCACCTTTTCGTTTAATTTTTTCAACGCATCTTCTGATATTCCTGCTTGCTCTCCCAGCTCTCCTAGTGCATTCTCTGATGTATTCGCTTGTTTTTCCAATTCTTTTAATGTATTTTCAGTTGCTATAATTTCTCGCTGTAACGCATCATATTGATTTTGAGTGATTTCTCCCCTCGCAAGTGCCTGACTTGCCTGTTCACTTGCTTCTTTCATTGCCCACAGTTTTTCCTTAGTCTCACCAATCGCTACTGTCAGTAATCGTTGTTTCTGTGCTAATAGTTCGGTATTTGCAGGGTCAATTTTTAGCAGTCGCTCCACGTCCTTTAATGCAGACTGTGTAGTATTTATATTTTTATTGACATTAGATAGGGCTTTTTCAAGCCCTTGTGTGTCACCACCAATAGTAAGCGTTATTCCCTTAATCCTTCCATTTGACGCCATTTTTTCTCCTATAGATTATCTATATCCTCTTGCGTTGCAATCAACGGATATTCATATTCATCATTTCTTAACTCAATAAATATATCATTAATCATACCAATTGAAAGATACTCCATGTCAGAGACAGAAATACCGCACTGAACCGCCCTGAGCAAAAACAGCGCGGTATTCACTTCCCTATCTATCTTGCGTCCTTTTTTTTTGATACAGATATCCCTTTATTGTTTAAATTCCAAAGTTCCAAAATCTCTGGCAAAATCTCATAAATATTAAATGTGTCAAATTGTTCTAACCATGTATCAATATCTTCAGGCTGTGAAGGGTCTCCATGCTTATTCATCAAATATGCAATATTTTCAAACATTTCCAAAGAATCGATTGGCAAACTGCTGCTCTCTTTATATTCTGTTCCTTCACTTTCTGCTACTATCCGTTCTGCTTCTTGCTTCTTTTCACTGGCTTCTATATTTTCTGCCAGCTTTTCCATATCTACAAAAATGTCTCTATTAAATCGCAAGCGATACATTCTTGGTATTGCTGCTGTACTTCTAAATTTGTATGACTTGCCTCCTATAATGATTTCCTTTGTCACGACGCGTTACCTCCTGGCGTGATTACTGGCAGGTATACTTCGTCATACCATGATGCATATATCTGCTGCGGTGTGTCCTCTGTAGTCTTTGTGCGCACATTTCCATCTGGATTTGGTGCACATGTCAATGATATTTTGTCTGTAGTTGGTTCCTTCTTGTCCTCTGTAGTAGAAGATTCCGTTGATGGTCTCGTTGCCGTGCAGTTCAAGAACCAGAACCTTGTCGACTTTGCATCTCCATCAATATCAAATCCAATTGCAAACTCCTTTGTCTGTGCATTGGCATTTTCAACCATAACATTATTGCTATCTTTTTCCTCACCTAAAACATCTATTCGGAACTGGTCAGGAATGAGAGCCATTTCCAGCTCTCCTTCATACCCACCGTTTGAAGAAGTCACATAATATACAATCCCGTCCGCATAAAACGGCGATAATTCCCCTTTGGCTTCAAAGCTTACCGATACTGCACCTGGTACTGGTATTGGTTTTGCATACCCTGTTCCGGTATCCTCTTTTAATGCATAATGGACATTTTTTATATTAAATTTCACCTTGTTTTTCTTATTTGACATTCTTAGACCTCCAATTCATATATGACTACATAACAATTTTCCTCTTCAATCCCTGTCTCGGTTTTACTAAAATAAAACGCTTCCAATGCCTGCTCTACTTTTGCTTCAGCCTCGATATCTTTGACTTGTGTGTATAATTCCACTTGAATATGTGATAAGGAACTATACACCTTGCCATCCGCTTTAAAATTCTGTGAATATGGCGTTATATATGTAATATAGGGCATTGGTGGCACTTCCTTCTCTGGGAAAGAATGATATGCAACAGGAAAACCAGATTGTTCCAACACTTTTTTAAACGCTTCAAGTGACATCATTTTAATTTCACCTTTATCTTTCCCTCCAGCTTTCTTTCAAGCTTTTCATCAACAGGGCGAATATGAGGCTTTCCCTCCACACGCCCGCCACTCCTTTTGGCATGTCCATATTCAAGCAAGTGTGTCAATTGCGGTTTTGTTGAATTATAAACTACTGTTCTAATATCTGAACTAGATTCATATGCTACTTTATGTTTCCAACCTTTTTTATACTCTCCAGTGTTTTTAGGTGCATTTTCTCTGATTTCTGCCGCTGTTTCTTTTGCTGTCTCTTTTATAGTTTCTTTTAATACATCCGAAACTTCATCACTGTATGCATAAAGTTCATCCATAATTGTCTTTGCTAGATCATCTACCTTTACAGACATGTTATTCCCGCCTTCCTAAGTACCTGCTTGTTTATGCAAATACAGTTCTATTTCATCTGAATCGAATGTGTGATATGTTCTGTATATCCCATATCGCACATTTTCATATTCAATAACACTTTCCCCTGAATAATTTACTGCTGGTGTTGTCAACATAATCCTAGGGTTCATTCCATTCTGCCCAGCCTTAAAATATTCAGTACGTGTCAGTGCTCTTTCTGAAACATATATTTTTCTTTTTTCTTCAGAAGGAATGTTTTGCCCTATTTTATCTGTCTTGTATTTCATCTTTATTAGATATGCCACACCATCCATTATCTGTTTCCTGCCTTCTGTTGAATTAGTCGATTATTAAGCATACAACGAAGCATTCTGGGCATATCAGCCTTTCCGTCTTTGCGACTGCGATACAGATATGCCGCATACAACTCTATTAGCATCCCATCCCGATCCGACTCCGTACTCAGTATAATTCCCTCATCAGCGATGGACTCTCTCGCCAAGTGAATCATATCCATAAGATAGGCATCATAAACATCTACACTTATTTGCAAATCCGGCCGCAATATTTCAAGAATATTCTCATCAGTCATGATGCCACCTCTTTCTTTTACTCACTAACGTCACTACCACCTGCAGTAACAATATCATTCTGTTTATCAGGTGCAAAAATCGTTGTTGTTGTCGGCGCCACATTACCAATATTGGTAACTGCAAATGCCTCTGCAATCACTGGTTTTCCATCATAGCGCGCAGTTCCCTTAAACACTGTCTGATCTTCAATGAATCTTGCGTGTTCACTCGTTGCCAGTTCTGTTCCTGCTCGTTCAACAAGTAAATACATATCAGCATAGCCAAAGATAATATCACCATCTGGAATACAATTAAGCTCCACAATATCACCGCCAATAACAGGCATTGTCATATTCATGCCTGCTACAATCGCCGCAGTTGCATTTTTATCCATACTTTGAATCACAAGGTCTGTATGAGTATTCTTGTTCATAATCCATATCAGCCCTGTTTCACTGTAATCGTTTATAATGCTCTTTGTCTTTCCCAGAATTTCCTGAAATAACTTAAGCCCAACAGCGCCAGTACCCTTTGTAATATTACTTGTACTTAAATCCACCCACTTTCTTGATGTAGCTGGGTAGTTACTTGGCTCTGCTTTCTGTGCCAATCTGGTAACAATTCCTAAGGGCATCTTTGTACCTGTTCCATAAATAATTGCTTTGTCCAGTGCCTTTCCAATTGCTTTCCCAAGTGCATTGATAATCTCTGATACCAGATTGACATCATTATCCTCAATGATTGCATTATGTACTGCGAAATAACCGCCTACTTTAAACCCGTCCACCTCTGTATCATTAAAGCTTAGGTCAAGCTCATTTAGGCTTGCACACATCTCTGTCCAGACACCTTCTGGAATCACTCCCATAATGCGCTGACGCGCTTTTCCTGTAACTGGTCTGACCGTAACATATTTTAACAGCTTTGATGTTTCTTCCACTTTTGTCTTTAACAGTTCCAGCATAACCTCTGGAATTATAAGTCCAACATTTGTAATTCCACGTTTTTCTTTGATGGCTGTTCTTACAGTACTGACAAAATTCTTAACTTCCTCTCTTGCAAAAAATGCATCTCTCTCCTGAATGGAAAGTCCATAAAATTTTGCTCTCTTTGACATAACTGGTACTCCCTCCCGCTCATTTTTTACTTCTGTCTGCTGTTCTTTCATTTGCACTTCCAATTTAGAAGTCCGCTTTTCCTCTTCTTTTAATTCTGCTTCCAGACGTTCAAGTTCCTTTTCAAGTTTCCCTGTCTCCTCCTCATGCGCTTTCTTTTCCGACTCAAATTGTTCAACCTCCCCCTCAACAACAGTTTTTTCCTCATCTGTCTCAGCTTCATTGATTGCAGTTTCAAGTTCAGCTTCCCTTGTCTGAAAATCATTTTCTTTTTTTCTCAGTTCTTCCAGCGCTTTCTTACTCATATCAATTTTTTTCCGCAACATCAGTGCTCTTAATGCCATTATTATTATCTCCTTTCAGTTTTGTCCGCATGGACATTTTCCACGCCTCATTTTTTCTCTGTATAATCTGTTCAAAATCCTGCCTGCGTGCAGAAATATTTGTCTCTGTATATGCAGGGAATGTGCATACAGTTACTTCATACAATTTTACACTTTTAATTGTCCAGTGGATTGTACCATCTTCACGAAAATCAGTTTCTTCCTCAGTAATGTCAAAACCAAAAGAACACTGGTCTACGTCTCCACGTTTTACACGTTCATACAAATTCATTGCATCTGTATCATTTTGATTTATTCTGACCTTGCCCCATAAACCATGAGAATCCTCTCGCAGTTCCAATGTACCAGCTTTGTTTCTTCCCAATACAAGGCGTGTTTCATGGTCAATTAATGCCCTGATATCATCACCAAGCGTATTTGCAAAGGCTCCCTGTGCAATGGATTCTGTGGCACCTTTCCACAATTCATAATTGCTGTTAAAAACCGCAAAATACCCTTCTATGTACAAGTCGCCGCCTTCGTCTCTTGTGGTAAACTCAGATTCTCTACTTCTTGTCTGTATTTGTGTCCTTTCCATTCTTATCCCCTCCTCCCTGCTTTAATTTCAACTGATCTCCTATTTTGTCTATTGGAATAAAATTTTCAAGAATAACAAGGTTATCTAAGCCTTCCATAGGTCCCATAGACAACTTGTCCCTAACTTCATTCCCAGTCACAATTCCACGCACATATAAATTACTAAACACATTTGCTGTAGTCTTTAAGTCATATGAATAAAGACTCGCAATATTAAATTTCCAATACCATTGTGGCGATACCAGTAACTTGCGCGTCAATTCCTGCTCAATAAGCTGCGCAATGGAACGAATTGTTGAATTTATAAAGTTATCCCATTCTTTCGCGTCAAAACTACCTATCCCCAACACAAATGCAGGTACTCCAAGAATTGCCGCCACAGTCCGTTTGTCAAGTTCCACTGTATCTTTAATGGCAAGGTCCGAGAGAGAAAGCGGCTTAATTTGTTCCACCTCAAACATATCCGCTGGGATTAACCAAGGTTCACCAGTCTCATTTGTTGCAAGATATTCTTCTGCAAGTCTGTGCCGCCCATTTGGACTGCTAAATTCATCTGCCATACCATCAACTTTTACGATAACAGAAGGGCGCCACTTACTCTCCATAAATGCCTTTTGTGTCGCTGCTGCCTGTTTTAGATTGTTTGCCACATCCTTAACTGCTGCCGTAATCCCCATTCCCTTCCACGGTCTATCTGGATCTGGATTAAGGACAAAATGAAGAACATCAGAAGGTCCATATGGAATCCCATTAATATAGATATTGTATTGATAGCCATATGGTATAAAAGAAACATTTGCCGGACTGATTGGAATCATATCGTCAAGCATTCCATCCTTTGTCAATGGAACTACCACACTGTTACCATGTCCATATAGAAGTAAGTTCATAACAATTGCTTCCATCCATGTTTTACGGGTCATATAACCATTAGGGGTAATATCCACCTGCCTGCTCAGAGCATTTATAATCCGCTCGTCACCTTTTTCCGTATTACTCATCAAATAAATAGTCATGCTGGATATCAGATCTGCAATTTTACGACATCCAGTTAAAATTTCAGGATTCCGGTCAAGACGGGTATATCCTTGCGTACATATAATGTTGTACGCATCTTCTGAAATAAGGAAACCTACAGATTTGTGTGTCTCACTTCTCACTCTTGGTTTTGATCTTTTCTTTTTATTCCTCACTTTTTTCTCCCCACCAGTTTTGCGATTTCTGCTTCTTTTCCAGATTTTCAAGGTATCTTACGGCTGCAAAAACAGAACAGTCAAAGATATCAATTCGCATTTCTGGCTGTATTTTTTCATACTGAATCATGTCATCTGTCTTCTCAATTGCTGCGACATTTTCTACACAATATTCATATGCACCTGAATGCATATAATAAAGAGTGCCATTTTTGATACTCTTCTCAATGTAGCGGAATCCCTCCGACTTTTTATAAAAATACTGTGGCTGATCAATTATCTTAAAATGTGCTCGCTTCATTCCTACAAAATATTCGCGGCTGAATTTTCTATCATGCCCAACTTGTTTGATTCTAAATCCCATGTCACGCATTTTCACAAACCAATTTACCACGTCCGCATAATTTACAGTTGGACTGTTACACATGGTAAGCCATCCGTTATCTTTCCATTCAAACAATGGAATATTATCTTCATCTGCCTTTTTGTGTGCTGCCACTACAGGAAAAAACGCATGTGTTATAATTATATCAATTCCTTTATAATTACCTAGGAGGCATGATGCTGTTAAGTCATGCAATTTCGACATATCGGCTCCTCCATACCAATCTATTGGCAATTTGACAAGCTCTGCCAACGTCCAGTTGTATTTTCGATCTGACTTTCTAAATTCTTCTATGTCAAAATATGCTTTCATTGCAGATGTATAGACATTTAAACTTTTCGCATAAAAATCCTTTCGCTGCTGTGGGTCATTTTGCGCCTGCAAACTGTCATTCAATATTTCTTCTGGTCGTATACTTACACCATATCCTGGATTCGCCATCTCATGGATTTTCGGATTTGTATAATCAATATTGTCATTCTCATCAGGATTGGCGCAACACATAAAAATAAAATACTGCTCATCTGTCACTGTTCCGTTTAAAACTTTTCTACAATATTTCAGTCGGTTACCCAAAAATGAATTTTCATTGTCACCGGCTGTAGATATCCCTATAATCAATTTATTTGTATATGCCTTCATTGCCTCTTTGAAAAGGTTATATTGCTTTGGCTGCTTTAGCGCATGGATTTCATCTACAATGGCAATATTACAGTTCAAGGAATCCTGCGCATCTGGATTGGCAGCAAGCGCTCTAATAAATAATGAACCATCTGGAAAATCCGCTGTCATAGAATGTTCATTATTGTTGTCGATCACTTTTACGCATCCACCCTGTTTCGCATCTTCGTGCATACGTTTTATGTTGTAATCCAAAAAGCTAAAACTTTCTAGTGACTGCATCAGCGCGGCTGAAGTAACATATACCTTACTCCCTGATTTCCTATACCATAGACTCAATGCCCATGCCAGGGAAGCTGCAAAAGTAGTTTTGATGTTTTTTCGCGGAATATATATCAGTGCTTCATGATATCGTATAACATCTGTTCCCTTGATATAAAATCCTAACAGGTTATAAATTATGAACTTGTGGAACGGTTCCAAAAGAAACGGCGTTCCCCGCAGGGGTGTCCCATCTAACTTTTCTCCCTGTTGATGACATATGGTTTTTTCAATAATCTGTATACAGAACTCCGGCGCCTTGGAATTGAGATCATATTTATCACTGTCAAGGTCCCTAAAAAACCGATCCACCGCTTGTTGCAATTCAATACAGGCGATCTTACTTCTGTTCCTTATACTCTCTGCATATTTCAAAACCGTATTCCAATTTTTTGCTTTAGCTGTCAATCGCCGCAAGTGCCGCTGCAAGTCCTCCACCTTTTCCATTTTTTGGTTTGTCTCCTGTCACTTTCTTATATGCTGAAGGCGTCAACCCCAATTCCTTCCAGTACATTAACGCTGTCTTATTCATTTCATCATATGTACTTAGCAATGGATTTCTAATCAAGTTAGTACTGCCTGATTTATTCGTATATTGAACTACTGGCTGTGCCCCAGACTCTATATATTTCTGTTCTACATTATCTCTTGTCTCCAATATCCCAGCCAGTGTATCAATGGCATTGTCAAAATAGGTTTGATATGTTCCTGCATCTTTACATGCTTTCTTTATCCGTTCTTTCCATGTTCTCCTTTTCATTAAAAGACCGCCTCCATTTTCGTTCATTTTTGCAGTCATTTTTTCTATATTTTCGTTGTATCAATTTTTTGCTTTAATTAGAAGATTCTGCTTTGAACTCCCCCTTTCCCCCTCTTTACAAAAATCGGTCAGAGTTGGAAAGATCGCCCCCCGCCGGTCCCCGTGGAGTCTAAAATTTTGTAGCAAATGGGGCGGGGGTTTTATTCTGTCTCCAATTAACTCCAGGAACAGTTCTTTCCATAAGTTGTCTGCCCATCTCAGTCAGCTCTCCTGTCTGCCTGTTCTCAAGCATGTTATGTGTCTTCCCACTAACACTTATCAAATTCCAATCACAATAACAATATTCTGGATATTCTTTTGCAGGATAAATGTGATGCACTGTTGTCGCCTCTGTAGTTCTACCATATCGCTTATCCACAATATCCATATATCCGTCCAACTTTAATATATGCTCTCTCTTCCTACGCCATTTCGCACTGTGATAATTCATCTACCTACCACCTTTCGCACAAAATAAAATCAGTGTCACGACTGCTGCCATGACACCGATATTATTGAAGAATATCTTACAGCCCTCTGCTGTAATGTTTATTCGTTCCCTGATACCATATTAACACATTTAAAACGGGCATTGTGGGCAATTTTCATTTTTTCGCAATTATTTTTTATTTCGCTTCAAATATCTACTCACAATTCGTTCCCCAGTACGACGATCAAAGTGCATAATATCTCCAATCTTTTCCCATGAATACCCATCTACATACCTATATTGCATTATGCGCCTAACACGACTTTCCTTTATATTATTTATATACTGCATAAGACGCCTTTCCTCTTCTGCTGCCTGTTCCTTCCTATCGCAAAGCAACATTCTCTTTTCACACAAAAGCCTATCTCGCTTGTCAGCCAATGCTGGATCATATTCCTGAACAGTAGTTCTGCCTTGTACATACGGGAAACTTTTACTTGACGCACTTACTTTGATCGAAACTTCCTTTATATCCATCTGTTTTATCTTTACAATATTCTTCTCAAGCTCCTCGATCTCTTGTTTTAAATCAGTGAGCTGTTCAAGTTCCTGTTTCGTCAAATTAATTTCCCCTTTCTAAAATCAATTAAATTATACAGCCTCAACATAATTATGAAAAATCTGCTCAATATATCTGTCACCTTTATATGTATAATGCCTGCCTGTTACGTTTCTTGGCGCATGTCCAAGATACTCTCCTGCTGCATCTTCACTTCCTCCACGCTTACATATATTTGTGGCTGTTGTCTTTCTGAACAGATGCGGATACACACGCCTATCCATTCCTGCTCTTCTGGCAATATCTTTTATACTCGCATATACTCCATCTACATCAAGCGCTTTTGTCTTATCTCCCCGCAGATGTGTAAATAGTGGTTCCCTGCTATCTTCTGTTACTCCTCTATATTTAAGATACTCCTGAATATAATGTATCGCCACATCATCAAGGAATACTGTTCTATACTTCTGTGTTTTCTCACCAAATATTACTAGCTTACCACTTCTAAAATCTATATCACATATCTTTACAAGTGGTACTTCTCCGCGCCGCATTGCCGTTGAACGCATAAATTCTATCAATGCTCTATCCCGCACATGTGTACAACCATTCTTTAACTGTTCCATGTCAGTAGCCTCCATATGGTCAATTGGCTTTTCTATTATGACATATGGTTCTATCCCATCACAAGGATTGTCACTAATAATTTTTTCTTTCCGCATCCAGGTAAAGAATGCTGAAAGATTGCGTCTAAGATTATTAAGAGAAGCATTTGTATTACTAGGCTTTTTTGCCAGCAGATAATATTCAATGTCAGACTGACTTATCTTATTAAGTGGCTTATTTATAAGAGTCATAAATTCATTTAATGTGCTTCTATAAAATGCAACTGTTTTAGGGCTTAACTTTGGGGCTTTTTTCGTGTTAAACAGATTCATTATGTACTGGTTTGTATCATCCAGTGTCGCCGGAAGCGTAGTTGTCTCTGTCATCTCCACATTCTGTACTGCTTTCACTATAACTGCATCCAGAATCGCCATTGTGCAGGTATCCAGATACATTTTCATTCCAACAAGTATATCATTTCTTACTTTTTCTTTTGTGTTCATAGTCTCCTCCTGATGTTTCGTAAAAAATTGGTACTTGCCTAAGAATCGTTAAAGTGCTATACTTTCCTTAGACGATTAACAATAAGTGGTAGATAACTTTGGTCGGTTGATACCACTTATTTTTTATTCTATATTCAGTTTTTTCTTTCAACACTGCTGCCATTAGCTACAGATCGAAAAATTCTTTCGTTAATTCCTTGAGATTCTTTTCGATTTTTTCCAGTTCTTCAAATACTGCTGTATATGCAGCTCTTGCTGATACTTCGATAATTTCAATGCTTCCGCCATCATTACTCGTTGCCTTTATCGTAAAAGAATGAGTCTTCTTCTTTTCAATACTCATATTTTCAAGACAAAGCTTTTTCATATCATCAAGGTTTTTTTGAGTCTGCCGCAAGGCATTAATTGAACGTTGCAATTCAACTCCTTGCTCTAATATCTTTTCTGTCATCTTCTTGTCTCCTCTAAAACTCACTTTCAATCTTCCAACACAAGTTTTAAAAACTCTATTTTTCGTTCTAATGAAAAACCATTATAATAATTCATCTAATTTTCCAGACAGCACAAGACAAGTTGCTTCTATAACGATTGACATAAGTATCATATCTAATTCTTTCCAGTCAATATGTCCTTTTGCTTGTAACTTTTTATTCTGTCCTGCTGATTTCTGTGTGGTCATCTGAATTAAATCATAGACATATTCTTTTAATGCAGGAATATTTTCCTTCTGCCCTTTATCCATAAGAAATCCCCACATGAGAGTTTTTAATTCATTCGCTGGTTTCTCTATTGTTCCAAATAATGAATTCGCTGGATTTTCTTTCATTCAAAACACACCTCTTTATGAAAATAACAACTCATCTCCCAATCCATCTGATATTTACATATTTCAAAAATTTTTTGAATAATGCCAATTTAACTAAGCAAAGATAATATAGATATCAAATTATCTACTTCATAATCTGCTTTTTCTTCTTCTCTTGCTACATTCCAGTATTTTCCAAATCCTTGTTTTACCCAAATTGTCTTCATTCCCATTTGCTTGGCAGGTACTATATCGTTATCTATTCTGTCGCCAATCATTATAGCATTTTCAGCATTACATTTAGCTCTTGATAATGCAATTTCAAATATTCTTTTATCTGGCTTTGATATACCTTCTTCTGCAGATGCAATAACCAAATCTATAAATTTCAATATTCCTTTTTGTTCTAACCGTTCTGCAGTGCCTAATGATTGATTTGCTATAACCCCAATCTTATATTTTTTGCTTAACTCATCTAATACTTCAAAAGTATCAGCATATAAATCTTCATCTTCTTTATACCATTTAAGTTCTGGCAAACCATATAATCTCATGATTTCCAAATCACCTTTTTTGTTTTCTTCATAAAATGTGATTGCCATATCATATATTTTTTCAAATGTCTCATTTACTGCATCAGCGACATCATGTAAACGATGTAAATATGCTTTTTCTTCATTCATGAGAGTTGAGCCTACATCGAAAAACAGCCATTCAATACACTCCATATTTTTCCTCCTAATAGTACGATAAATTTCAGTTTAGCTGATTAAATCCTTATTTAGTCTAATAGGCACTCGTTATCATCTACTGTTTCACATAACGCACATTTTGGCCAACATGTTATATCCCGCATTCTATGTGGACAATCTTCACGATTTTTCTTTCTTGGTATTTGTAAAATATCAGCAGTATTATTTACTCCTTTGATAAGCTTATCTCTGTAATAACTCCCATAACGTGACGTATGCTCATATGTTACTAACCCTGTCTGTATTGTTTGCATTATTAACATTTGATTTTTTAATATGCACGATAACATTTTTTCTTGTTTTCGCGCCCTTGCTTTACTCCAACACATTTCTTCAACTCCCTATTTATTTTTCATAACTGTGTCTAATACCGTTTTACTCATTTTATATCTCTGCTCATACTCCGGCGTTCCTGGAATATGTTCTTTTCCTAACCACGCTATCGGGTCTGCATTAATCGCTTTCCAATACCATGATGGTGTACCCATTTCTTTTGAAGATGTTTTCGGGTCAGAATATTCCATCTGTATTTTAAGATCCTTGGAGATTCCGTCTTTTAGGATTGCCGCAATATCCTTCTGAAAGAAAAAAGCAAGCGAAGAATACACAAGACACGCCATTTTCAATTCCTCATATGGTACCTCTTTTCCGTCCTTTATGTCTGCAATGATCTCACATGTAGTTCTCACATTTGTAAACCTCCTTCAAATCCTTATTTTCAGAAATCCTTTAAATAGTGCCAAATTTCTTTTGTTAATTCTGTTGGTCCCTGGATTCTTTCAAGTTCTCTCGCTGCGTCCTCCAATACATATCTGATATGTTCCACATTCTCTGGACTATATCCTATATCTTCATAATCCTTTAACTTGCACAAAGCTCCTGTTAAGTGTTGCTGAATATCCTTCGTGATTACTTGACCCTCGCACAAAGAGTTCCATTGTACCCCCTTCAGTGTCCAATAGCCTTGTGTATTCTTTGCTGTAAGTCTGCCCATATTGCTTCCTCCATTAAATTCTTATTTTTCTATCAATTCGGGATTGTCGAAAATGTTTCCGATAATTTCACACTCATTCCACATCTCATTCGTAAATTGCTGTTCTCCCATATAGATTTCGTCCACGTACCACCCTGT
>ERZ808041.721-NODE-721-length-20011-cov-6.865105_pt1 | contig 20011 bp, 28 predicted proteins | sample MGYA00380192_ERZ808041 | MGnify/ENA primary metagenome ERZ808041 (study PRJEB31490, sample SAMN06133412) | mouse gut metagenome | isolation source: Z1_1 | host: mice | place: China: Chengdu | collected 2015-05 ... | reverse complement strand
CTTTTTTCCCTCCTCTCCGCCACATAATTACATTTTTTCCTCGGCGTTTTCTTACATTTTATCACTGGCGCTGACACCCATGCTTGAGGTGAAAGAACCGCTCCGTGGTAAAATCACAGAGCTGGTAGCGGTCAGCCACGATATCATCCGCCGCCCCGCGCTCGGTGATGCTGTACGGAATGCCGGTGGCGTCCACCACCAGCTTGTGGTCCGCCATGATAAGCCCCTCGTAGCGGCCCGTCTCGAACAGTTCATTGTCCACATAGTGTTTCCAGACCGGGTTGAGGCAGGGACCGAAGATGGTGATTTTGCAGGGGCTGTCCTCGTAGCTGTCGCTGTCGATGACCAGGGTGTTTTGGGACACCTCTGCGTAGGAGTAATTGTAGGTGTACGGATACACCTTGCCGCCGATGGAGAGGACGCCGCTCTGCCGGGTGACGCTCTTGTAGAACAGGCCGGTAGCGAGGAAGGCCACATCGCAGACCAGCCCGCCACCGCCCTCCATCAGCTCCCCCTTGGAAAGCTCGGTAAGCCGGACAGGGACCCGGTAGGTCTCGTCCGTCTGGTAGATGAGGGTGAGCGGTACCGCCCGGACGAATCGTGAAAAGGCCCGGTAGGTCTGATAGGCGGCGGCACCGCCGAACAGGATGCGGCCCGACATCTCCCCCTGGGAGAACAGCTCCTCCAGAGGGATGAAGTCGGTGCCGACCTGCTCATATTGGGTGCCGTCCTTGAATCCGAGGCCAGCGATGGAGTGGAAGAAGGAGGTGCGGCTGTTCAGGTCCCAGCCGTCCCCCGCGCCATTGGTCAGTCTGAATTTTCGGATCATAGCAGATTCCTCCCCAGCGTTCGGTTCATGCCATCGGACAGTTCGCCCACCAGGGTGCCGGAGTCCAGCACGATCTGGCGGTTGGCCAGCCGGGGCAGATACTTGGTGACCACCTCATACATGGCATCCAGCCGAGCGGACAGATCAGAACCGTTATCAGCGGCGGCGGTTTCGGTGTATACCCCGCTGCCAGTCTTTAGAGCGTCTAAGCTGCCCGCCGCCACAGATACAGTGGGGGTGAGGGCCAGATCGTCCGCCACATTTCCAATGGCGGCGCGGACGGCTCCACGGCTCTGCTCGATGCCCCTGGCAAGCCCTGCCATGAAGTCAGGCATCCAGGACTCGTAATCGGTGAGCGGCCCCTCGTCCGGGACGGAGAAGTGGAGGAAGGACTTGATGGTGCTTGCCACATTTCCCACAGCGTCTTTCACCGCGCCGATGGCCCCCTTGATGCCGTTGACGATGCCCATGATGAGGTCGCGGCCCCAGCCCACGGCCTGTTTGCCCAGACCGAGGATGTGGTCTTTTACGAAGTTGAAGCCGGACTTCACCGCGTCCAGCACCTTGGTCATGGCGGTGCGCACCCCTTCGGCGAGGCCGTTGAACACACCTGTGACCGCCTCCTTGATGCCGTTGACCACGTTGGTGACGGCCTCCTTCAGCGCGTTCCAGGCGTTGACCACGGTCTCCTTCAGCCGATCCATGATGCCGGAAACGGTGTCCTTGATGGCATTCCAGACCTGGGTCACTGTATCTTTGATGGCGTTGACCACCGTGGTGACAGCGGTCTTAATGGCCTCCCATGCGGCGGTGATGGCGGTTTTCACCGTTTCCATAACCGTCAACACAGCGGTCTTGACAGCTTCCCAGGCAGTAGTGATAGCGGTCTTGATGGCCTCCATGACCGTGGTGACCGCCGTTTTGATTGCCTCCCACGCTGTGGTTACTGCGGTTTTGATAGCCTCCAGCGCCGTAGAGATGGCGGTCTTGATGGCCTCCCATGCTGTGGCGACGGCAGTTTTGAGCGCTTCCATCGCCGTGGTGACTACGCTCTTGATGGCCTCCCAAGCCCCAGACACCACTGCCTTGATGGTCTCCAGCGCGGCGGTGAACACACCCTTGATGGCCTCCCAGATGCCGGACAGGAACTCGCGGATACCGTTCCACGCGGCCTGTGCCGTGGTGGAGATAGCCGTCCAAAGAGTGGACAGGAAGGTGGCGATGCCGTTCCAGATGGTCTGCGCCGCCGTGGAGATGGCTGTCCAGAGGGTGGAAAGGAACGTGCTGATACCATTCCAGACGGCCTCGGCGGTGGAGCGAATGCCCTCCCACAGTCCAGAGAAAAATGTGGTGATACTGTTCCAGATGGTCTGGGCAGTATTCACGATGCCCGTCCACAGGCTGGAGAGGAAGGTGCTGATACCATTCCATACCGTTTGAGCCGTAGTGGAAATACTCTGCCACAGCCCAGAGAAGAACTCAGTGATACCGCCCCAAATGCTCTGGGCGGCGCTGACGATGCCAGACCACAGGCCGGAAAGGAAATCGCTGATGCCATTCCACACCGCATGGGCCGCAGAGGAAATAGCCTCCCACAGCCCGGAAAAGAAGTCGCCGATGCCGCCCCAGATGGTCTGGGCCAGATTGACGATGGCCTCCCATGCCCCTTGGAAAAAGGAGGACAGCGCCTCCCACACAGCCACCGCAGCGGCCTTGATGTTCTCCCACAGCCCGATCCAGAACTCCCGGAAGCCCTCGCAGTTGTTCCAGAGGGCCACGAAGATGGCGATGAGGGCGGCGATGGCAGCGACCACCAAGCCGATGGGGTTTGCCGCCAAAACTGTGAAAAGCCCGGTGGCGGCGGTTTTGACCGCGCCAATGACCGGGCCGATCTTCGACACCACCGAAAGGATGGTGCCGACCGCTGAGATCACCTTGCCGATGACGATGAGGACTGGCCCCACCGCCGCAACGATCAACCCAATGGTGACGATGGTCTGTTTGGTTCCTTCGTCCAGGCTGTTCAGCCAATCTACAAAGGACTGGATGCCAGCGACAATATTCTTGATAACCGGCATGAGCAGTTCTCCGATGGAGATGGCAAGGCCCTCCAGAGCCGACTTCAGAATGGTGAGCTGGCCTTGGAGATTGTCCAGTTGTGTGTCCGCCATCTGCTGGGCCGCTCCGCCGCTCTCGGTAATGGACTGCTGGAGGGTGTCCCAGCTCTCCCCGGTATTGGCGAGGAGGGCGTTGACGGCAGCGAGGTCGGTCTTATTGAAGATGGTGGCGATGATGTTGGACTTCTCTGCGGAGGTCATGCCGTCCATGCTGGTGTTCAGATCGCCCAGCACATCGTTGAGGGAGCGCATATTTCCCTCGGAGTCGTACACATCCACGCCAAGCTGCTCCATGCAGGCAGCGGCCTTATCGGTGGGATTTTGCAGGGAGAGGATGACGTTGCGCAGATGCGTACCGCCCTCGGCTCCCTTGATACCATTGTTGGCAAGGATGCCCAGGGCGGTGTTCAGTTCGGCGGTGCCGCCCTTGACGGACTTCGCCGTAGCGCCGATGGTCAGGATGGCGTCGCCAAGCTGGGCCACCGATGTATTTGTGGTGGACGAGGTCTTTGCCATTTGGTCCACCATGGTGGTGGCCTCGTCTATACCCATGCCCAAAGCGGACATGGCGTCCGTCACCATGTCGGAGGCCGAGGCCAGGTCGATGCCGCCAGCCGCCGCCAGGTTGAGGACGGTGGGGAGCGTGTCACACATCTCCTGCGTGTCATAACCGGCGAGGGCGAGGTAATTGAGCGCCTCGGCGCACTCGCTGGCGGAGAAAGCAGTCTCGCTGCCCATCTGCTTTGCCAGGGCGGAGAGGGTGTCCATGGTGTTGACGCTCTCGCCGTTGACCGTGGACATGGCGTCCTTGGTAATGCCCATGGTGGCCTGCACCTGGGACATGGAGGACTCGAAGTTGGCGGCGGTGGCGACTGCGGCGGTGCCGAGGCCCACCACGGGAGCGGTGACCGATTTGGTGAGCGTCTCACCCACCCCGGAAACCTTATCGCCCACAGCTTGGAGTTTGTCACCCACCTGCCCGATTTTTTGAAGAGCGACAGACGAATTTTCTGCCTGCCGCTCTAAATCCTTGAGTTTCTGCTCTGTTTCGATGATCTCCCGCTGGAGGGCGTCATACTGCGATTGGGTGATCTCCCCGCTGGCGAGGGCCTGGTTCGCCTGCTCCGCAGCGGTTTTCAGCGTGGCCAGCTTCTCCCTGGTCTCGGAGACGGCCTCGCCCAGCAGCCTGTGCTTCTGCGCCAGCAGCTCCGTGTTGCCGGGGTCCAGCTTGAGCAACTTATTCACATCCCGGAGGCTGCTCTGAGTGGTGGAGAGGGCCTTGTCTACATCCTTGAGGGCGGTGGTCAGCTTGGTGGTGTCGCCGCCGATCTCCACCGTGATGCCCGCGATCCGTCTTGCATCCATAGGCCGTCACCTCCCATCAGAAGCGGTCGAAATCTTCCTGCGTTGCCAGGGTCGCGTACTTGCAGTCATCGTTCAGATGCTCCGCGAAAATGTCGTTGACCATGCCCACCGTCAGCAGGTCGAGGTCCCGGAGGGACAGCCCGACCTGCAAACAGCGGAGCAGGAACAACGGCGTGGTCATTTCCCGGTCAGTCGGGCGAAGTTTTTTTTAGACTGAACGTCCGTCTGCACATTCAGCCCCCACAGCTCAATGAGCTGGGGCAGCACCTGGTAGATGGAGAATGTGTTGAACTGGTCCAGCCAGTCCTCCGGGGAGTCCGGGACGGCGGCGGGGTCGGCGTGTTTCGCCATGATGTAGGCGATGTTCTCGAACATCTCCAGAGAGAACATATCCAGCCCGGAGCTGCCCTCGCTGTTGTCACCCACGCTCTTTTCCAGAGCGGCGAGGTCCTTGTAGATGTCCCGGTGGAACTTCAGCCGGTAGATGCGGGGGATGGCGGCGCTGGCCTTGAATGCCACCTGCTGGCCGTCAATCTCGATGGTGCGTTTGATACCCATAGTTCAGCCCTCCTTTAGACCTGCTCGTCCCCAGCGGAAACATCCTCCGCCGGGGTGTCGGCGGGCTGGTAGACGCTCTTGTACCAGTTGTTGTAGACGCTGGCCTTGGTGGAGTCTCCGGTCTTGGCCTTCACATAGCCGGTGGACAGGGGCCGGGCCTTAACCGTCAGCGTTTCCGTCTGCACCTCCCGGTTCTCCTCGTTGGTCTTGGCGGAGATGGAGGGCCGGGACGCGGAGCAGTTGTAGAGGACATGACGAATCTTCCGCACATCGCCATCGAACTCGAACAGCAGGGCGAACTTGCCCGTTTCGCTGGCGGCGTTCTCCAGCAGGACGCTGTTGGCGTCCGTGGTCTCCATGAGGATGTCCCGCCGGAAGGACTCCGGGATGAGAGCCACCTCCAGGTCGCCGTCATAGCCCTGGTTGTTGTTGATGACGTAATACTCGATGCCGTCCGCATAGAAGCTCTCCGGCTCCCCCTGGGGGTCCAGGGAGAGGGACACCGCGCCGGGGAGGGCCACAGGGGTTTCCCAGGTGTACTTCCCATCGTTGTCCTGGGAGAGCGGGGCGTAGTGGACGTTGCAGATATTGAACTTGACCTTGTTGCGCTTGTTGGTGCTGCTCATACAGATACCTCCATTTCATAAAGGACCTCATACAGCTTTTCGCTGTCGATCCACGTCTCGCCTTTGCCGTAAAAAATGCCGCCCTCGTCCAGAGCGGCCTCGATCTGCTCCTCCAGAACCGGGTCCTTTTTATCGGTGTAGACCTCGATGTGGAGGACATCCTGCTTGAAGTACGCCACCCCATCGGCGGCGAAGTTGTCGGCGCTGGGGTAGCGGTACACCAGGAAGGGCGGGTCCGGCCCCTCGCCCTCGGCAAAGTGGTCATAGGCGAAGGGAAAGCCCAGCCGCTCCAGCAGAGCGGGAATATCTGATTTTTTCATCCGCGCAGTTTCCTTTCCGCGATCTCCAGCAGCTCCTTCTCCGCCAGGGCCTCGCCGGGGGCGATGTGGGGGAAGGAACGTGTCCTGCCGCCGCCCCGCTTGGCGTGGCCGTTCTCCAGCAGATGGGTCAGCCGGTAGTGCTTTGCCGAGTGGACAGTGTTCACCAGGGATTGGGCAGTTTCCTCCACCTTGGTGACAGTCCAGCTTGCCCGGTATTTGCCCGTCTTGACCGGGGCGCGGGACTGTATCTCGGCTTTCACATCCTCACTGACGGTGCGGACGGCCTCCTTGACCTCGTCCGAGGCCATGGACACATATTCCTCCAGTTGGGCCATGACCGCGCCGGGGAACTGGTCGATGGATACCCTGTCACGAGCCATGCCGTCACCGACCTTCCCGCTGTGCGGTCAGCTTCAGCCGCTCGTGCCGGAACTGCACATCGTCCACGCAAGTGATGTTGTAGATATTGCCGCCGAATAGGACGCGGAACTTGGTGCTGTCCAAATCCCGGAGCCGCTCACACCAGCGCACCTCGAACACCAGGGTGTCGCTGCCCAGCGTCTGCCCAGCGGCCCCGTACTCCTTAGCGGTCGCCAAGTTGGCATAGGCGGCGCAGGACCAGTAGTCCACCCAGGCGTTGGCGTGGTTGCCGATGGCGTCCGTCTGCACCACGGCCCGTTGGATGGTGATGCGGGAGCGCAGCTTGGAGATGTCCATCAGAAGGCCACCTCCCGCTCCGTGGCGAGAATGTAGCGGAGCATCCGGGTCAGTTCGTCCATGTCGGCGTTCTCCCTGTGTTCGTAGAGGTAGGCCACGGCGAACAGCACCGCCACTTTGTTGATGGGGACAGGCTCCACGGCCTTCCGCAGCGTACCCTCGCACAGCGTTTCCGCCGCTCGGATGAACTTCCGAATGATGGTGTCATCATCGTCATGGTCCACCCGGAGGTACTTCTTGGCCTCCTTCAGCGTGACGATCAAAATGCTCACCTCCAGAATGGGCAGAGGGTCCCGGCAGATACACCACCGGGACCCTCGCAGATTACTTCGCGGCGGCACTGGCCTTGATAGCCAGGAGCTGGACGGCCTCCGGCAGCACCAGCTTGCCGTCCACCCGCTCCTTGGCCACAAAGCCCACCATACCGTTCCCGGCGAACAGTTCCTTCAGCTCGGCGAAGGAGCGGGTTCCCCGGTCGCCGATGTTGTAGTAGCTGAAATCGCCGAAAGCGATGGCGGGCTTCCCAGCGGTGACGGTCGGGAAGTAGGGAGAGGTATGGATGGCGTAGCCAAACAGACGGTCCGGCTCCCCGGCCTGGTAGGAGGGCTGCCAAAGGTACTGGCCGTTGTTGTCCTTCAGCTTCCGCAGCACCGCCAGCGTCTGGTCGTTGGTGAGGAAGGCGGCGCTCTTGCGGTAGGGCCGCTTGAGGGCATAGACCAGGTCGATGACCTCATCCGCCGTGATGGAGGCCCCGGCGGTGGTGACGGCGGTCTGCGCCCCGCCGGTCGCCGCCAGCAGACCCAGGGGCTTGCCGGAGCCGTCCCCGTTGAGGAAGGCGTCCTCCTCGGCGTTGCCCAGGGCCTTGGCAAACTGAGCGATGATATAGCTCTCCAGGCCGAAGGCGTTGTCGTAGAGCAGCTCCTCGGTGACCTTCACCGCCACATGGAGCTTGTGGGCGTCCAAGCTGATCTGGGCGAAGGTGGCGTCCCCGAAGGTGAGCGCCCCGCCCTCGTCGATCCACGCGGCGGCGGGCTTGGTGGCGGCGATGTTGATCTTGTGTTCGCCGCTGGTGGTGATGCGGTGGCCCAGCCTGCGCATGATGTTCTCCTCGGTCAGCCCATCGATGAGCCGGGAGTCGTACTCCTCCGGCACCAGGTAGCCGCCGTTGGCATCGATGCCCTCCTGGAGAACGTTGCTCACCTGGCGGAAGTTGGTGCGCAGAGCGGTGAGCATGGCCTCCTTGTAGGCTTTGGAGGCCCGCCCGGTCTTAGGCTCGTCCGGGTCGGAGCCGCCCAGAGGCTTGCCGGTGAGGGGCGCGGCGGTGGGCTTGGACAGTTCGGCGTCCAACGCCTCCTGCCGCTCCAGACGGGCGATCTCCCTGCCCAGATCGGTGATGTCCTGCTCCATGCGGGTGTAGGCGGCATCGTCCTCGGCGGACAGGACGCCCTTCTCATTGCGGTGGCTGTCCAGGAACGCCTTTGCAGCCTCCCATGCCTTGGCCCGCTTCTCTCTCAGTTCCAAAATGGTCATGATGTGTTCCTCCTTAAAATTTCAAAAGTTCAAGCCGCTCCATCAGCGTGTCGATGGAACGGCCTGTGAGTTCGGGATGTTCAATTCTGCATTTCTGAGCGATCTTCCCCATGAGGGAATTGACCACCGCCGCCTGGGAATACAGCATGGAGCCAGCGGGCGGAGCCTCGTCCTCTGCCTGGGCGCGGGACAGAATGCCGTCCGCAAAGCCCAGCTCCACCGCTTTGTTCGCATCCATCCAAGTCTCACTGTCCATGAGGTGGGACAGCTTGGCGCGGGACAGGCCGCTCTTGATCTCGTAGGCATTGATGATGGAGTCCTTCACAGCGTCCAGCATAGCGATGGCCTTTTCCATCTCCCCGACATCGCCCCAGGCGACCGTGGCGGGGTTATGGATCATCATGGTGGACACCGGGGACATGAGGACCTTGGTTCCTGCCATGGCGATGACCGAGGCGGCGCTGGCGGCGATGCCGTCAATTTTCACGGTCACATCGTGGGGGTAGTCCATGAGCATATTGTAGATTTACGCCGCCGCCACACAGTCCCCGCCGGGACTGTTGATCCAGACCGTGATGTTGCCGGACCCGCCCATCAGCTCGTCCTTGAACAGCTGGGGGGTCACATCATCGTCATACCAGCTATCCTCGGCGATGGTGCCGTTGAGGAACAGCGTCCGTTCCTCCGTCTGCTCCATCGTCTCCTGGTTGGTCACCGTCCGGGACTTCCAGTTCCAGAATTTTTTCATCGGAATCCTCCTCTCCTGTTGTAGTGGTATCTGCAAAAGCCCCAGCGTCCTTCAGCGGGAGCATATTGCCATTGATGAGGTATAAATCGCCGCCCTCCTCGGCGGGAATGCGGTCCAGGTTCTCCAGTTCCCGGATGTCATTGGCGGACATCCAGCCGTTCTGCCGACCGATGGCGTAACCCTGCATCCGGCTTTGGTAGTCGCCCCGGAGCAAGCCCTCCAAGTTGAACTTCACAAAATAGGTGGCCTTTTCCTCCAGGGTGAGCAATGACCGCTGGATGGACTGCTCCCACCGGGTCACCCAGGGGTCCAGCGTGTATTTCACGAACTCCAGCGACTGCTGCTCAATATTAGAAAAGCTCGATTTTTCCAGGTCGCCCACCATGTGGGGCGGCACTCGGAAAATTCGAGCGATCTCATTGATCTGAAATTTTCGGGTTTCGAGGAACTGCGCCTGCTCCGGCGAGATGCCGATGGGCGTGTACTTCATGCCCTCCTCCAGAACGGCGATCTTGTTGGCGTTGCCGCTGCCGCCGAAGGTGGACTGCCAGCTCTCCCGCACACGCTGGGGGTCTTTGATGGTGCCGGGGTGTTCCAGAACACCGCCCGGAGCCGCGCCGTTGGCGAAGAACTTTGCCCCGTACTCCTCACAGGCGATGGCCATGCCGATGGCGTTCTTCGCCATAGCAATGGGCGAGTAGCCCACCAGCCCGTCAAAGCCCAGGCCGGGGATGTGCAGCACATCCGAGGATCGGAGGGTGACTGTGTTCCCCTTCATGGTGGGGGCCTCGTCATTGCTCCGCTGGTAGCTGTAGTAGAGTTGTCCCCGCTCGTCCCGGTCTACCGTCATTTTGTTGGGCATGAGGGGATAGAGGGCCACCACCTCGCCTTTGCCGTTGCGGATGACCTGGGCGTAGGCGTTGCCCCAGAGGAGCAGGTGGGTCATGAGCGTTTCCCGGAACACAAAGGAACTCATTTCCTGGTTAGGCTCGTCATGGAGCAGGAGATACAGCGGGTGGTCGATGGCCTTCTCCTTGCCGCCGTCCTCGGTATAGCGGTAGAGGTTGAGGGGCAGGCCGGCCACGGCCTCCGCCAAGATGCGGACGCAGGAGTACACCGCCGTCATCTGCATAGCGCTCCGCTCGGTGACGGCCTTGCCGGAGGTTGAGCCGCCGAAGTAGAAGGTGTATCCGCTCCCGGCAGTGCGGTTCTGGGGAGCGTCCCGCGAACGGAACAGACTGCTGAAAAGACCCATAGAGATCACGCTCCTTCATTAAAAATAGGTAGAAGAAAAGCACCACCCACTCTTGGAAAGTGGAAGGTACTGTGGTATAATTAATTGCTTTATGATGTAGCAAATGAAAATCCCATAAGCTAATAGGAGGTGCAACATGGCACAAATACACCAATACAAAGTTGCGGACTACGAGGATGTTCTGCTCAAAGTCCAAGAACTTGCAAGTATTGCCCGAAGCAATTATCTTGCAGAAGAAAAGAAAGGCAGTTCTTGTGGTGTGATAGACCTTTCAGATATAGAAACTGGTGATTATTTTGAGAAACGTCGGCAGAGCGATTTATTTCGTTTTCTTAACACCTTGAACGAGGAACAGGTTAAGGTGGTGCAGGCGGTAATGTACATTGGACGCGACTACAGAGGCTCGGAACCAACTGAGGAAGAACTGGAAAAATATTATGAACGGAAGGCTGAGGACCCTTATTTTGAATTACCAGAACCTTCACTTCGTGTAGCAAACCCCGATGCCCATCTCAGCGAGACTATTGAAGAATTAGGTCAAGGAAAGGGCTGGCAAGATAAGTCCATCGAGATTGACATTATTATGGAGAAACTGATGAAATTGCCGGATTACCTTTGGCGTGGATTTCAGGTGCTTGGCTTACGGTAAATTCGGTCAGATAAACAAAATGCCCCGGTCATCATAGACCGAGGCGCTGGTGTCGTTGCCGCAGCGGATAGCCCTGTCCAGGGCCATCACCGTAGCAACGGCACCATCTATTTTTTCGGTGGATTTTTCTTTGTCCGGCTTGATGTTCCCAGCCGGATCGGTGCGGATGTAGATATTGTCCATCATCCACCGCAGCACAGGGTGACCGCCGTGGGCCACCCGCTCCTCCAGCACCAACTTCATCAGTTCCTTGGTGGGCGGGGACATATCCTTGAAGCCCTGCCCGAAAGGAACTACCGTGAACCCCATACCTTCCAGGTTCTGCACCATCTGGACAGCGCCCCAGCGGTCGAAGGCGATCTCCCGGATGTTGAACCGTTCTCCCAGCCGCTCGATGAACTTCTCAATATAGCCGTAATGGACCACGTTGCCCTCGGTGGTCTGGAGGAACCCTTGTTTCTCCCACACATCGTAGGGGACATGATCCCGCCGTACCCGGAGGTCGAGGTTGTCCTCTGGAATCCAGAAGTACGGGAGGATGCTGTATTTATCGTCCTCGCCCACGGGCGGGAACACCAGCACAAAGGCTGTGATGTCGGTAGTGGAGGACAAATCCAGCCCGCCGTAGCAGACCCGGCCCTCCAAGCTGTCCTCATTGGCGGCAAAGGCGCATTTGTCCCAGCGTTCCATCGGCATCCAGCGCACCGCCTGTTTCACCCACTGGTTGAGGCGGAGCTGCCGAAAGGAGTTCTCCTCGGCGGGATTCTGCTTGGCGGAGTCACACGCCGCCCGCACCTTGTCGATGCCCACCGTGATGCCCAGGGAGGGATTGGCTTTCTTCCACACCTTGGGGTCCGTCCAATCGTCCCCCTCGTCCGCACCGTAAATGACAGGATAGAAGGTGGGATCGATTTTTCGACCCTCCAGGATATCCTTGGCTTTCTGGTGTGTCTCATAGCATATAGAGCGGGTGTCGGTGCCAGCGGTAGTGATGAGGAAATAGAGCGGCTGCATCCGGGCATCGCCGGAACCTTTGGTCATGACATCGAACAGCTTTCTGTTGGGCTGGGTGTGCAGCTCGTCAAAGACAACCCCGTGGATGTTGAAACCATGCTTGCTGTATGCCTCCGCCGAAAGCACCTGGTAGAAGGAGTTGGTCGGCTGGTAGATGATGCGTTTCTGGGAGGCCAGGATCTTCACCCGCTTGGAGAGGGCCGGACACATCTTCACCATATCCGCGGCGACCTCGAACACGATGGACGCCTGTTGGCGGTCAGCGGCGCAGCCGTAGACCTCGGCCCGCTCCTCGCCATCCCCACAGCAGAGCAGGAGGGCGACAGCGGCAGCGAGTTCGCTCTTGCCCATCTTCTTCGGGATTTCAATGTAAGCGGTGTTGAACTGCCGATAGCCGTTTGGCTTGAGGGTGCCGAACACATCCCGGACGATCTGCTCCTGCCAATCTATCAGCTCGAAGGGCTTTCCGGCCCATGTCCCCTTGGTGTGGCAGAGACACTCGATGAACCCTACCGCATAGTCCGCCGCCGCTTTGTCATACACGGAGTCTTTGGCCTTGAACGGCGTGGGCTTATATTTTTTCAACTTTCGCATGGTGGGTCACCTCCAAAATGGCATAAAAAATGACCTGCCCTGCGGCAAGCCAGTAACGAGCAGCAGCCCCGGAGGGCTGGTGCTTCGGTGTATTCGGTTTTTCTCACTCAAAGGGTAGCGGCTCGAAATCCTCCATCTGTTTTACCCAGGCGGTGTGTTCCTCGTCCGTGACCGCCTGTGCGCCCGTACAGACCGGACATTCCTCCCCAAGCTCTCTGCCGCTGGGATACTCGCCATCGGAGGTTTCCCAATCGACTCTCGCTTTGGCGTTGGCGGTGGCCATCGCCGTAGGCTCATCCTCCGCCTGCACCATGTCGTTCCACCACCGTGGTTCGCAGGGGCCGTTTTCAGCATCGCCGTCCGTTCCAGGAACGACCATCCAGACCTTGTACCAGCTCATTTCCGCACCTCCCTCAGTGAGCCATCGCCCAGGCAATGGCGTGGCCGTTGTCCTTGAAGGTGTCCTCGGAGATGCTGACCAACTCCACCCGGCCCTCGCAGGTGTGGTCGGCGGTGGTGAAGCGGTAGGTGGCCCCGTAATAGCTGCGCCCATTGGGGTTGTAGTAGTACCCCGCGACCAGGATGCGGTCGCCGAAGGTGAGGATCGTGCCGCAGTTGTGCATCAGCCACGTTTCGAGGTTCTCCGGGGTGGTGGCGGTGGGGAGTCGGTAGGTGTCGGCCTTCGCTGCGGTCTTGCTGTTCATCTTCATGGTGTTGCCCTCCGTTTTTAAAGTGTGGTTTTCCCTTTCGGTGTACCCATATTCGCTCTAAACGGAGATAATAGCAAGTCAATTCCGAGCATAATCTACACAAACATCTGAGGCTGAAACTGTGTATATTATGCCGCCGTATAACGAGGAACAGGCCCTTCCGGGCCGTCCCCCCTTGGGGCTGTGGGTCAAAGCTGGATTTCCTCGCCGGTGATAACGTCCACCACCTTGGTTCCCTCGCCGAATGCGGCCCGCATCTCGGCCAGTTCCTCGGCGCTGGGGGCCTTCCTGTTGGCCCGGTAGGATTCCAGATCGGCCTGCACCTCGGCCTCTCGTGCGGCCCGTGTCGCGGCGCTGTCGGCCTTGTCGGTGAGCAGGAGCAGTTTTTCCAAAAGGTCATCCATCAAGGCCCGACCGATGCAGTTCCGGGCGACCCCGGCCTCGTCAATGGTAATCTCGCCGCTGTCCAGGTCGGCCTTGATCCGCTCCAGCTCCGCCTCGGCCTGCCGCTGCCAATAGGCACCCAATTCGCCGCTCAGTTCCCGCTGAAATCTCGTTTTCATGTTTATGCCCTCCGCTTTCAAAACGTGGTTTTCCCTTTCGGGTGTACCCATATTCGCTCTAAATCAGGATAATAGCAAGCTAATTCAGAGGGCTAAGATACACAAATATCCGTGATGGAGATCGTGTATATTTCCGCAGTACGAGCAGCAGCCCCGAAGGGCTGTGCCGCCGCTGATGGTCAGCGGATGGGCTTGTACTTAGGAGCGGGACCCTTTCCAGTGGTGAGCCAGGCCAACCAGCAGTCTTTGCAATCAACCAGGTCGCACTGTACTTCGCCCTCCTCGAAGGGTGGATGGCCTGTCTCCAGCAGGGCGGCGATCTCGCCAGCCGTGGTGCCGGGGGCTTTTAGAATTTCCAACCCGGTCCTCGGTTTAGTGTTCATGCCCACACCCCCTCTGGCAACGGTGGATGGTGTCGATGATCTTGTCCTGCTCGGCAGTGTCCACGCCGATGCTCTCCAGAGCCTCCCTGGTGCCGCAGTCGGGGCAGATGGGGCCGGAGCCGTCTCTGGCCGTAGCCGGGGGCGTGGTGTAGGTCTGTCCGCACCTGGGGCAGACCGAAATCCGAAAAATGTTGTCTTTCATTCCATTCCCTCCATGCTCCGCTGGATGGCGTCGGTCAAGTACCGCTGGCCGAAACCAAAGGCATCGTACCCTTCCCGGCAGACCTGCACATATCGGGCGGAGGGCAGGCCGAGACTCCGTTCTTCGTGCATGATGTAGACGAACACCCTGCGGCGGCGGACCTTCCCGGTGCGGATGCCCTTGATGGGCAGCACCATCTCAGCCTTGTAGTAAAAGGTGGGGAACCCCTCATAGTGGTCCAGGGCCAACTCGTCCGCCTCGCTGACCTCCCATGCCGCCACCGGGACACTGGCTCCGGCCTTCGGTTCGATGGTGAGGTAGGAGCCGGTCTTGCTCCCCTTGAACAGCAGCTCGTAGTCGGGGATGACCGAGGTGCCGATGATCCGCGCCCCAGGGCAGCGCACCCGCATTTGCGGGATATTGAGGTTGCTGCCATAGGCGATGTAGTATCGCTTATTTGCCATGATCATCCCTCACTTTCACACCCATCTCATCCAGAACTTTTTCGGCCTCGCGGATATAATTCTCGGTGGCCTCATCGAACAGCTCCGCCCAGGTCACCCGCTTGCCACGCTGCTTGGAGCGGAGACCCTTGATTTTCCTCAAGTTATCCACCATCTCGGCAGGCAGATGCAAAAGGAGCATTTTTCTTTCCTGCATGATACGCACTTCCTTTCCGAAGGTTATGCCCTTCTACCACCTAAATCCCGCTCATTGGCGGGTTTAGGCGGGGCGTTTAACCTAAGTCCTTCAAGCGGCGCGCCCGTTGCGGAAGGCGGCGTCCCCGGCGAGGCGGCGGGTCAGCAAGTCGCGGGCGGTGGCGAACTCCTCGCCGATGAAGCCCAGACGGAGGAGCCAGGTGCGCATGGCGTACTTGGGGTTGTCGTTCTGCTGGGGCTTGGGACTGGCGGTCTTGACCGACTTCGCCATCTGGCTGAGCGCGAGGCAAAGCTGGATGTAGCTCTTGAGCTGTCCTGCGTGGAGGCCGTTTTTGCGGTCGGCGGTAGGGGCGTCGAACTGGAAAAGCCGGAACTCAACCGTACCCTTGGTGAAGGTGGCGTGGAGGTTGAGCATATGGTAGCGGCTGTCGTTGTAGTGCTGGTTTCTGCCGTAGGTGGCGTTGTTGGCGCTGTACCAAATGTCGGCCAGGTCGCTCATGGTGCTGGGCTTGCGGCTGTTGACCGTTTCGATGAACCGGGGGTTGACCGTCCGGCAGTACCGGCTCATGCGGTAGTGGTCGAGGGCCAAGGCATCCGCCAGGAGGCTCTCGTGGCTGGCCATGATGTTCGCCAGGTTGCGGAGGGTCTGGGCGGTGTGGCCCTTGGCCCCAATGTGGATGTGGACCCCGCAGCCTCTGGTGTAGTCGCTCTTGGCTCCGGCCTTGCGCAGCCTCCGCACCAGTTCCTGGAGGGTGTCCATGTCGGCGTAGGTGAGGATCGGCGTGACCATCTCGCACTTTTCGCTGTCCGGCCCCTCGATGCTCACGTCCCGCTGGAACTTCCACTCGCGGCCCTGGGCATCCCAGGCCGACCAGGTGTAGTAGCCGTTGCGGTAGGCGGTGTCCTCGAACCGCCCGGTGCCGAAGAACTCGGCGGCGAGCTTGGCGGCGGCGTGGCGGGTGATGCTGTTCATCTCCACCTCGACCCCAATGGTCTGCTTTTTCATCTCGGCGACCTGGTTTTTCATTTTCTCGTTCATGGCGCTGACCTCCGTTTTTTATGTGTCCGGTGGGGTGTTTTCCCTTTCGGTAGTGACATATTCGCTCTAAAACGGAGATATAGCAAGTCAATTCGCACCCGTAAAGTACACGATCATTCGGGGTAGGAATTGTGTAGTTTATCGCTCGGCCTGCACCAGCGGGGCCAGATTTTCACTCTCGCCAGTCAGGATGTCCAGCATGAACTTGGCCCCGGTGCGGAACCCGTCCATATATCGCTCCTGCACCGTGATCGTGTTGGAGGTCAATTGGGCGGACACCAGCCGCTCCAGCGCGGCGAGGCATTCGCCGTCCAGGTGTTCCCGGAGGAAGGACTCGGCATCGGACACCTCCTGCACCGCCTTTTTCAGCTCGGAGGTGTGCTTAATGGCGGTGGCATCCGGGGTAATGTTTCCGAGGTAGAACTCTCTGATGATGCTCCGCATCTCACCCGTCCACCTTTCTACACTCGTCCACACCGAACAGAACGCTGAGGGAGCCGTTGCCATCCCAGGCAACCATGATCGAGCCAGTGTCATCCACACCCCGAACTGTCCCCAGGGTGCCGATGGGCGGGGCCTGTTGGTCATCCATGCGGAGCAGCTCCACCCGCGTCCCCTGCGGGAACTGCTCCCGCAGGCTGGCGAGGGTTTCCGAGGTTATGCCTCTCATGACGCCGCCTCCTCTCCGAAGGAGGTGTTGACCTGCTGGATCAGCAGCTCATCCGCCAGGGCCTCGGCCAGTTCCGGGTCGCCCTGGACCTCCACCACACCGGAGGAGGCGGGAGGCTCTGGCTGGAGGGCCTCGGCGTGGCGCTGGCCGGACTTGAACGCGCTGTTGCCGGAGAGATTGCGGAGCAGGATTTTCCGCTCGTCCTTGAACTCGGCCCCGATGAAGCCCAATCGGAGTAGGAAACACCGAAAGGCGTATTTGTCGTTGTCGGTAACCTTTTCCTTGGCGGTGATGCGTTTCTGGTTTCGAGCCATGTCGCAGAGGGCGGCGATCAGGTGGGTGTAGGTCTTGACCTCATCGGCATCGAGGCTGCGGTCCTCGAACCAGGGAAAGGAGACCGTGTCGGGGCTGACCTCCACCGGGAGGGCCTCCACCCCCAGGGCCTTGCGGATGAGCCGCCCCTTGGCGGCGAGAAGGCTGGTGAGGTTGGCCTGAGCATCCGTGGAAAGGCTGTCGACGGGGAGGGTGACCGTCAGGCCAAAGCCATCGAGCTGGGTGGCGCTATCCTCGGCGGGAGCGGCCTCCGGCTCGGTGTTGGTCTCGGCCTCGTCCGGCTGGGCGGTGTCCTCGCCGCTGGTAGCCTCCGGCTCGGCGGTGTCGGCCTTGTCGATGGTGTCCTCGGTGTGGAACCCCTGGCCCTCCAACTCCGCCATCAGCGCATCGATGTCGTTGTTGTAGCCCCGGTCCTCGAAGCTGACCGCGCCGTCCTTGCTGACGGTGAGGTAACCGATCTGGTAGGCGAAGGTCGGTGCGCCCAGGTACTTTTTCTCCGTACCCATAAAGCCGGAAATGTAGTTGGCGAGGCGCTTGCGCTCGGTGCCGGTCACGTTGTAGTTGATGGTCATGGTGGAAACCTCCTTGTTTTTTGGTAGTCACATATTCGCTCTACCCGGCGGATATAGCAAGTTGTTTCTCACCCTGACTGCGACAAATTACTGGCCGGATAATTGTGTAGACCACACAATGCCCGTCAGTACAAAGAACACATTGGGCAAAGCAACCCCATTCCCCCACATTTTATATTCGGCGGCATCCGAATGGGGGTGTTGCAGCCATTTGACGATCTGGTTCCGGCTCTTGGCCTTGGTGGAGCCACCTACCACCCTGCGGTGGGTTTCCCAGACCTCTGTCCAGAAAGCGATATCCTCCTCGGTAGGCTCCGGCGTGTCCAGATCGGCACACCAAAAATCCGGGAACCCTTGGAGCCTGGCGCATTCGGTGGGGGTAAGCCTTCTCACACTGTAGCCAGCGTTGACAAAGGTGGGGTCTTTGAAATCCCTCGCGTTCAGCGTGGGGGCCTTTTCCTTTTCAATTTGCGTGTAGGTGCAGGGGGTCATGGCGTAGGTCGGCCCCGCCACCACAGCGATGCCGCCCTGGTTGCAAGAGGGGTTGCCGCCGCTCTGATCCAGCGTCCGGGAGGAGTCCGCCTCGTAGATGCCGCTGTGGGGGTTGTCCGAGAGCATCCCCTCACTGAAAGCCGCGCCGATGCTGTAGCACTTCGGCACGAACAGCGTCTGGTCGTTGTTGCAGGAGAGGGTGGCGGACATATCCTCCTGGATGAGCGCCCCTTTGCCGCCGCCCTCGCAGCCGGAGCGGATTTTCAGCGTCTTGGGCGTGTCGGCCTCCACCACGAAGGGCTGGTTGTTGCCCCCGGTGCCGTAGGTGGAGCTGACCGTTGGGGCAGTGTCCAACGGCCCGGTGTATCTGGTGTCCTGGCTATGGTTCTCATAGACGGCGGCGCTCGGTTCCACGATGCAGGGCGGATGGCCGTCCATCTGGGCGCGGAGCGTCCCGGACACACCGAAGGAAATGTCCATGCAGCTCCCGCCCTGGTCGTTCAGGCAGATGCCGCCTGCCGTTCCAAGGCCAGCCGCAGAATCTCTGGCAGCTCTTTGCCACGCGCGGAAGCCCTCCGCAGAATACCCAGACAAGCCTTCGGACTCAAATAATACTTGTCCGGCACATTGGCCTGCAAAATCGCCGACAAGGTAGACGCGGCGTCTTCGCTGGGGGACTCCCCAATGTTGCGCATCAAAAGTGCGGTACGCAACGCTCCATCGCTCTCCCATGTAAATGTCGGCGTAGGGCCAGCGGTCTTTCTCAGGCATAGGCACCTCGGCCCCCGGCTCGCTGATGCCGATGACCGCTTCGAGGACCGCTTTGAAATCGAAGCCCCGGTTTGAACTGAATGCACCGACAACATTCTCCCAGCATATCCATCGCGGGTATCTCCCATTGGTGGCACACCTCATTTCCTTGATGATTCGGATGGCCTGATAGAACAGCGAGGACTGAGCGCCATCCAGCCCAGCCCGTTTGCCCGCGATGCTCATGTCGGTACAGGGTGAGCCGAAGGTGATGATGTCCACCGGCTCGATCTTCCCGCCATCCATCCGGGAGATGTCACCGTAGTGTTTCATGGCGGGGAGCCGCCTGGTGGTCACCCGGATAGGGAACGGTTCGATCTCCGAGGCCCAGACCGGGGTGACGCCAGCCAGCAGCCCGCCCAAGGGGAATCCCCCGGAGCCGTCAAACAGGCTGCCGAGGGTGAGTGTCTTATTCTGTTCCATCCAGCTCCACCAGCCTTTCCCGCAGGGCAGAATAAAACGCCTTGGTTCCGAGGCGGTTCCCGGCCTTCAGCCATTCGTCCTCGAAATCAAAGCGTTGCTCCAGTTGTAAAACAGTGTAGTCTGACTTGAAGGAGCGCCAGGTCATGGCGTCCCACCGCTTGAGCTGCGCCCACAAGTCAGGAAAATCCCGGTACAGCACACGCAACTCCGCCAAAGATTGGAGCGGGCAGCACCAGCAGGATACACGGTGCATTTTGTCATACAGCCCGCCCCAATCGTAGCCGCGTTCTTTGCAGTAGGCGAGGCAGTCGGCCTCGGTCATGCCCCACTCCACCAACGGGTGGCGGACTTCTGGTCGCTGGTTGCACTTGCGGGAGAGCCGGTAAGTCTCATCAGCCGCAATACCGACATATTCCAGCACCGTGTATTCCTCTCGCAAACGCTGTAAAAACTGCTCTCGCGGCTGATTTTTCAACAGTTCAGTACACCAGCGCATTTTCGGCCCAGCCCAGCTATAGCCATCTCGTTCCATCCCATATCGAGCGGCGTTCAGTGTTTTCCGTTTGCGTGCAATTTTTTTGTGGGCAAAAAGGTACTCAAAGTCGTTCGGATTTTTGACCACTGTGATTTCCCGCCCAATATCTCGCTCGACTTTTTTTACATGGTCGTAGAGGGCGGGGAACTCAAGGCCCGTATCACAGAACAAAATCACATCGACTTGGACACCCTCCTCCAGCAGCCGGAGGAGCATGGCGGTCGAGTCCTTTCCCCCTGAAAAACTACAGACTCGGAGGATTGGTTTTTCCATCGTCAGCCCTCCTCGCCTGCCAGCT
>ERZ808041.720-NODE-720-length-20023-cov-16.201494_pt1 | contig 20023 bp, 23 predicted proteins | sample MGYA00380192_ERZ808041 | MGnify/ENA primary metagenome ERZ808041 (study PRJEB31490, sample SAMN06133412) | mouse gut metagenome | isolation source: Z1_1 | host: mice | place: China: Chengdu | collected 2015-05 ... | reverse complement strand
TATAAGGCTGTAGACGACCTTGAAAAGATACGAAAATATGAGCCGAATGTCGTAAAGGCGGCGTGGAATATATTCGGGAAAAGCTATGAGTATCGAATGAAATACAACGAGTACAAGCGGTTAAGAACAGAGCAAGAAAAAGAGATGTCAGCCAATATAGACGGTCAGATGTCTTTTGAGAAAAATTTCCCGGAGGTGATGCCATGATAGATGGAAAATTAATAGTGGACAACTTCGCGGGTGGCGGCGGCGCGTCTACCGGAATAGAAATGGCAACCGGAATCAGTGTTGACATTGCCATAAATCATGACCCGGATGCAATTAAGATGCATAAGGTGAACCACCCGAGCACGAAGCACTACTGTGAGAATGTGTGGGCGGTCGACCCGGTAAAAGCCTGCGGCGGTCATCAAGTAGCACTTGCCTGGTTCTCACCAGACTGTAAACATTTTTCCAAAGCAAAGGGCGGCAAGCCAAAAGATAAGAACATCCGAGGGCTTGCATGGGTAGCCTGCCGCTGGGCTGGGCTTGTCAGACCGGACGTGATCATGTTGGAAAACGTGGAAGAATTTAAGACCTGGGGACCTCTTGGGCGGCGACATCATCCGATTAAGGCAAAGCAGGGGCAGACATTTAATAAATTTGTCCGACAACTGGAAGACTTGGGCTACGAAGTGGAATTTCGTGAGCTGGTTGCTGCCGACTACGGAGCGCCGACCATGCGCAAGAGATTTTTTATGATTGCCCGGTGTGATGGTAAGCCGATTGCATGGCCAGAACCGACACACGGTCCGGCAGATAGCGAAGCGGTAAAATCCGGCTTACTGAAACCATATGTTGGAGCATACACGCAGTTGGATTTTTCATTACCGTGTCCATCCATTTTTGATACAGCGGAGGAAATCAAAGAAAAATACGGCATCCGGGCAGTTAGACCATTAGCACCTAAGACAATGGAGCGGATCGCAAGAGGGCTGAAAAAGTTTGTAATCGATAATGAGGAGCCTTTTATTGTCCAGGTAAATCATAGTGGCTCTGATTGTTACTGCAAGAGCATAAATGAACCATTACCGGTAATTACTTCTAAACACGGATTCGGTATTGTGGAGCCATATATGGTTCAAATAGGGCAGACAGGGTTCACAGCGGACCGGAGTAAGGACGTAAGGGAACCGCTCACAACAATTGTGAGTAAGAATGAGCATTGTTTAATAGAACCGAAACTCGCCCCGTGCGTCATGTGCAACAATACGAATAACATTGGAGCAAGCGTTGAAAATCCGCTTCCGACCATAACAACCGGGAACCGTAATTTTGTGGTAGCACCGACGCTTATCCAGTATCATTCTGAAACTGCAAACAGCGAAGTGAGAGGTCAGCGGTTGGACGAGCCGATCATGACCGTGGATGGCTCGAACCGATACGGGTTGGTGACGTCGTTCCTGCATAAGTATTACGGCGGTAATTATACTGGTGACGGGGAATCCTTAGAGAATCCATTGCCTACAGTGACGGCGGTAGATCATAACAGCATCTGCGCCGCACATCTTATTCAGATGAATAATCACTGTGATGGCAGGAATATTACAGAGCCGATTCCGACCATTACGGCGGGAGACGGGCATTTTGGGGAAGTGAGAGCGTTCTTGATTAAATATTACGGGCAGGGAACCGGTCAGGACATCAAGGAGCTGCTCGACACCGTAACAGCGAGAAACAGATTTGGACTTGTGACAATTGCCGGAGTGGATTACCAGATCGTAGACATCGGCTTGCGGATGTTGGAGCCGAAGGAACTCTATGGGTGTCAGGGCTTTCCGGGTGATTACATAATCGACCATGACTATACCGGCAAGACCTACCCGCGGAGTGAGCAGGTGCGGCGTTGCGGTAACGCAGTTTGCCCGCCCATCCCGGCGGCACTGGTGAGGGCAAATCTACCGGAGCTGTGCCGGTGCGAAAGGACCAAGAATATGCGGATTGACGACAGCAAGGAGCAGTTGGAGTTTGCGATATAGGAGGGAATAGGTATGCAGGAAGTATTTGAGAAGATTATAAAACGACTTGAAAGTAAATATACCGAAGCCGCTTGTAAAAAATCAGAACCATGTGATTACCCGGAAACAATCGGATGCTGTTATGACAAGGCTATCAATAAAGCGGTAGAAATCGTCAAGCAGGCAGCTGCTGAGTACAATAACGGCTGGATTCCGTGCAGTGAGAAAATGCCGCCTGTAGAAACAGAGGTTTTTATTCTTGCTAAAAGAAAACTTAGAAATGGCGATTATGTATATATCAGAACAACAGCAATGTACGAGGATGGAACTGTATCAGAATATGATAGTTGCTGGAATTGGGAAGATATAGACGGCGAGTATGATGAAGAAAATGATTGCTATATTGTCCCGGAGGGTTGGTGGGAGCAGCGACACTACAACCCGGACGGAGTATATAACAATGAGGTCGACGATGAGGTTATCGCATGGCAACCGCTACCAGAAAACAACCGAAGGGAGAGTGAAACAGAGAGTGAGACGGAGATTAACCAAGGCGGAGCGACAGGCTGTTTATGATAAATGTAAGGGTCACTGTGCTTATTGTGGGTGCGAGATACCATTTAAGGGATTTCATGTGGATCATGTCAAGTGCCTACGAAATTATGAGCACATGGATGATCTTTCAGGGATGGAAGTTGATGGCGTAGAAAATATGTTGCCGTCATGTAGCAGTTGTAACCGCTATAAAGCCACCTTTGACCTCGAAACATTTCGAAAGATGCTGTCGGGCATCACCAAAAGGCTTGCCCGCGACGTAAGTACATACAATATTGCGGTCAGATTTAATATGATCGAAGAACATAATGAACCAATTATATTTTATTTCGAGAGGATGAAAGAAAGGGAAGATGAAGAACATGAAAGACGGAATACTTGACAGATGCATAGCTCAGGGATGGAATTGCCCTAAACAAGAAAAAAAGCCAACCAACGCTGACCGCATCCGCTCCATGAGTGATGAGGAGCTGGCAGAGTTCATCTTTTCACAGGTACAAGCAAAATGTTCAAATAATGATTGTGTAGGCGCTGATACCTGTTACTATCATGCAGATTGGAATGATAAATGTGCAGATGGATGCGAACAGGCTATTAAAAGATGGCTACAGTCAGAAGCGGGGGTGTGAGAGTGACAGAGCAGAAAGCAACCAGAATTTTAAAAGAAGAAATGGGGTGGGAAAGCGATAGCGGCAAAATTAAAGCTTTCGAAATGGGAATCTCCGCCCTTGAAGAAATCCAGCAGTACCGGGAAATCGAAAAACGACTCGAGGATATGTATGGTGGACAATTGCCGCTTGCGGCGTATGTGGATATGTTAGAGTATGCGTTGAAAGAACCAGGAAAACCACATCCGGTAAATGCGAGAATTCTTACATACGAAGATGCCGATGCTTGGGAGGCATATAAGGCAATCGGAACGCCGGAGGAATGCGGGGAGGCGGTGGAGAAGCAGAAGGCGAAGAAACCGATTGACGGATGCATGTTTAGCGGATGTCCGAACTGCGGAGATATAGAAATACAGTATTGTACTTATTGCCCTAACTGTGGTCAGAAATTGGATTGGAGTGAGGATATGCGGAGTGAATAGGAGATGCGCGGAATGTGTAGAAGGAGAGCTTGGAAATAGGCTCTCCTCCTACTGTAGTTTGGTAATTGAATATTGGCGGCTGTGGTGGTATAATCTCCTTAATAAAGAGCAGGAGGATATTATGGGATTTTGGGGGATAATAATACCTATAATTTGTGGAGCGATAGTGTCAATAATATTGTATACTATTTCAGAAAATAAGAAATTGGCAATTTTGTTGGCAATAGTTAGTGTTTTTTGTTCGATAGTAATTTTAGGTTTCTTGCAGCACGAAGAGAGTAATAAAAATATATATTCAAATGAGTATGTATATATCAATTATGGTAAACTAGAATGTACTGATGACGCAGACATAGATTATCCATGCAATATTTGGATATATAAAGAAGAGGAGAGTTACAACCAGATTCATGTTTTTTCACATATGCTGTCAGTGGAGGAATATAATAGTTTATTAACGAGCCAAGAATTTTATATGGGGATGATTGATGGCTACTGTGTTGGATATGCTGGTGCAGATATTAATGTGTCTAATGAGCAAATAGTTAAAACTGAAGATAGAGGGGTATGGTTTGATAGAACATATGTAAACTATCCAAATACAAGAGTTTTTGAAGGGCAAGTAGATGGAAAAACCATTTTGGTAATTACAAAAGTACTGTATGTCGGGAAAGGAGAAATGTTGCTTGCTACATTAAATTATGAAAACATAGACTATAACTTATTCTGTAGCAGTAAGAGTAAAAATATTATAGAGTTCAGAGAATGCTTTAATAGCATAGAACAAAAAATGGTTCAAGTACCATCATCAGAATGATTGACCGCTCATTCTGATGTATAATAAGCACATGAAATACCGCTAAGAGCCGAATATATGAGACTATGATTAGTTTCGTGTGTTCGGCTCTTTTGTTTTGCATAGTGCGTAAAATGGTGATAGTATTTGATACCCCACCTGTGTTATATATTAAATAGAACAACACGTCAAAACAGATCGTATACACACGATCTGTTTTTTTCTTTGGGAAATGAGGTGAGAGGATGAATACAGTAGAACCAATTCGCGACACGGGTACAATATGGGATATCGCGGAATACCTTGGAGAGACGAGCGAGCGAAACAAGATGCTGTTCCTGCTCGGAATATATGTTGGCATACGCATATCCGATCTGCTGAAATTCAAGATTCGGGATGTACGGGATAGAAGCCGGGTGACAATCCGGGAGCAGAAAACGGGGAAAGAAAAGTCGTTTCCGATCAATGACGAAATAAGACCGATGCTCAACAAGTACATCAAGGGGAAGGCTGATTATGAATGGCTGTTTCCTTCCAGACAGGGGGACAGAGCAATCGGCAGGAAGCAGGCGTATAACATTATAAGCGCAGCGGGAAAGCGGTTCGGACTAGAACATATTGGAACACATACCTTAAGGAAGACTTTTGGCTACCACTTTTATCAGCAGACGCATGATATTGTAACGCTGCAAAAAATATTTAACCACTCGGATTTTCATATTACCTTGCGCTACATCGGAATCGAACAGGATGTGCAGGACGAAGCAATTAGGAAACTATCGTATAAAAGGCGATAGTTATTTTTTTACCCCTATAAATGGACATATTGAAATTGTGGGGAAACTGCAAAAGGAAAAGACGAGTTTATTCCTATTATAAATAAGTTTTAGGGTGAGTTACACAAAATATATAGATATGAGTAAGTCGGAGGGACAAAGCATGAATAGGGAGAGAACAAAAGAAAAAGAAGAGATTGCGCAGTGCTGCGAAGGAAGATGTTGCACTGGTGCAACCTTCTTTTCTAGAAAAAAATGAAAATGGTGATAGTATTTGATACTGTATGTGTGATATGGTGTAAGTAATGAAACGTGGCTAGTAAATATAGCTGCGTTTTTTATTGCCTTTTTGGAGCGCAGAGAATGACAGAGCAGGAAATTGATTATGTAAAGCAATGTATTAAACAAGATATGCATAGGTTTTATGTTTGGGCGAAATGGAAGGAGCTACGCCGTCGAGTGCTGGACATGGACAAGCACGAGTGTCAGATATGTAAAAGCCACGGGAATTATACCAAGGCAACGACGGTACATCATGTGAACTATGTCAAGATGCATCCCGAGTTAGCACTGGAAACATGGTATACCTTCCAGGGTAAGCAGCGCAGGAATCTCATCAGCCTATGCCATGATTGCCATGAGGAAGTGCATGGATATCGAAAAAAAGACCAGAAAGAGCCGTTGACGCAGGAACGTTGGTGATACCCCCGGTCGAAAAAATTGCATTTTAATTTTTAACATCGGAGACCGGAGGGTGGTCTCAACAAAATAGATTTGTGACGCACGCATACATCGCGCGCGAAATATATAGGAGGGGGTGGGCTATATGCCGAAGGAAACAGATGTGAGGGAAAAAATCATAAATCTGAAAAAGAGCGGAAAACCAAAGAGAATCAGGGAAAATTTGCTCGAACAGTTGAAAAAGAACGGAAATCAGACGGAATATTATACCGACCTTGTAGGAGATTATGTCAGCATGTGGACGACAAAAGAACTGCTTAAGGCTGACATTGAAGAACGCGGCGTCAAGGTGCGCTATGAAAACGGCGGTGGACAGTGCGGATACAAGAAAAATGAATCTGTGGAGCAGCTTGTGAAAATCAATGCGCAGATGCTTAAGCTGTTGGCGGAACTTGGCATTACGCCATCAAAAGAAATTTGCGGTGGTGATGATGATGACCTGTAAGATACATCCGTATCTGCAAGAGTGGATTGATATTGTTGAGAATAGGGAATATGCGGTATGCGAAGATCAGATTTTGCTTGTAGAGCATGTGAAGCGCTGCTTCGCGAATGAGAGGATTCATGTTGATGCAGAGCAATTTGAAAAATATATGGGGCTTGCGAAGTATTTCCCTTACGACCAGATTTTTCCGTGGCAGAAATTTGTAATTGGTCTGCATGACTGCACGTATTGGGATGACACAGGAATGCCCAGATGGTCGGACTTGTTTTGTATGCTCGGTCGTGGGGCTGGAAAAGACGGCACAATCGCACTTGAATCGACAGCTTTAATGTCTCCATACAACGGTATTCATGAATACGACGTTGATATCTGCGCAAACAATAAAGAGCAGGCGATGCGTCCAGTGACGGATACTATCAACGCATTTGAACAGCCGAGCGTAACAAAAAAGTTGAGAAAATTTTTTTATTGGACAAAAGAACAGATTCGATGTATCCGCACAGGTGCAGTTATGCGCGGACGGACGAATAGTCCGAAGGGGAAAGATGGGCTTAGATCTGGCATCTGCATTTTTAACGAGATACATCAGTACAAAGATTATCAAAATATTAATGTATTTACGACAGGACTTGGAAAGAAAAAGCATCCAAGGAGGTCATATTACACGACAAACGGAGATGTGCGGGAAGGTCCGCTTGATGATTTGCTTGAGACAGCGGATGGAATCCTCCGGCGCGGAGAGCCGGACAATGGTCTGCTGCCGTTCATCTGTCGGCTGGATTCGAAGGAAGAGGTACATAGTTTTGAAAACTGGGCGAAAGCAAATCCCTCGCTTCCGTACTTGCCGAATCTCATGGAGGAGACAAGAAAAGAGTATTTGGAATGGAAAAAGAATCCGAGGAGACTTCCAGCGTTTATGACAAAGCGTATGAATCTACCGGAGAACGCCGAGGAAATGAGTGTGACGGACTGGGAGAACATAGCGGCAACGAACAGAACGCTGCCCGATTTGACGGGGTGGGACTGTGTATGTGGGATAGATTACACGAAAATTACAGATTTTGCATCCGTCGATCTGCATTTCCGCGACGGCGATATGCGGTACGATATTAACCATTCGTGGCTATGTTTACAGTCAAAGGACCTGCAAAGACTAAAAATTCCTTGGAAAGACTGGGCGAATGAAGGAAGGATTACCCTTGTTGATGACGTGGAGATTCACCCGAGTCTGCTTACGGATTATATACAGGAGCAGAAACTCTTGTATAACATCAAGGGTCTTGCGGTTGATGATTATCGTTTCGCCTTATTAAGCCAGTATTTAATGGAAATCGGCTTTGACATGAAGGTAAAGAAGAATCTGAAACTTGTAAAACTGTATGATATTATGCGAGTTGTACCGGTCATAGACAGTTGCTTCGCAAATCATTGGTATTGCTGGGGCGATGCGCCAGAACTTAGGTGGGCAACAAATAACGCGAAACTGATACGTTATGGGCGCAAGCCGGGACAGCAGGACGATGCGGACATCGGAAATTATGTCTACGGGAAAATTGAGGGCAGGAGCAGGAAAACAGACCCATTTATGGCGCATGTAGCTGCAATGGTGATTGAGGATGCGTTACCGCAAAAGAGGGCACAGCCGCGGAAAAAGCTGAAGGTGTACACATATTAAACGTGAGGTGACAGTATGTCGGTAAAAAATTGGCTGATAGGTCTGTTCGGCGGAGGAAAAACCGCTGGGACTAAAAAAGTCAGCGTAGAAGATATCATGAGTGACACATCGGTGCAGGATGCCATCTATGAGGTATACTTGCGTGAGTTGGCATTTTGGACATGTGTCAATAAGATTGCAAATGCGTTAAGCAAATGCGAATTTAAGACTTTTGTTGCAGGCAAAGAGAAAAAGGGGCAGGAGTATTATCTTTGGAATATTGAGCCGAATCAAAACCAGAATGCAACAGCGTTTCTGAATAAACTAATCGGAAAGCTTTATCGGGAAAACGAAGCGCTTGTTGTAGAAGTGAATCAAAAACTCTATGTGGCAGATTCGTATGAAAAGATACGATATGCGCTCAAAGATTATAGGTTCACGGGAGTTGTAATTGATGACTATCATTTATCGGAAACATTGGATATGTCCAATGTTTTATTTTTTGAGCTAAATTCGCTGAATGTTCGCCGTTTGATGAATGGAATGTATGACTCATATTCCAAGCTTCTGACATATGCATCAAATGCATATCGGAAATCAAGAGGAAGAAAGGGCATTTTGAACATAGATGCAGAGGCAGAAGCAAAGGATGTATTTGACGAAGAGTTTGAGGAACTTATGACGAATCATTTCAGGACATTCTTCGAAAGCGAAAATGCTGTATTGCCGCTGCATGATGGTTATTCCTACACAGATATATCACAGAACTCGAAGACATATTCCACAGAGTCAACCCGTGATATAAAGGCGCTTGCAGATGATATTTTTGATTTTACGGCGCGCACCTTCTCGTTTCCGCCGTCATTGGCAAAGGGGGATGTGCAGGACACGGAAAAAGCAATCGACGAACTTCTGACTTTTGTTATTGATCCGCTTGCAAAGATGATACAGCAGGAAATTAACCGTAAGAGGAATGGGTACGCCGGAATGAACGCCGGAAATTATTTAAAAATTGAAACGCTTGCAGTCAAGCATATTGATATATTTGACATTGCGACACCGATTGATAAGCTCGTTTCTTCTGGTGCATTTACGATCAATGACATATTGGAAGTGCTTGGAAAGCCCAAAATCAATGAGGAATGGGCGGATGCGCATTTTATCACTAAGAATTACAGTACAATTCAGGATTTGCTTGCAGAATTGAGCACGCAAGCTGACGAAGGGAGGTGAGAAGAATGAAAACGGTAACAAACTGGAGATTGGAGCCGGTGCAGGCGGAAAATAAGACGCTCCTCTATATCTACGATGATGTGACGGAGTACGGTGAGTTCGACTGGAACTCTTGGTCTTACAAAGAATCAGAAACATCCGCCAAGTATTTTGCGGAAAAACTCGGTGAAATCGCAGACGGAATGACTATCGAATTGCACATCAATAGCAACGGCGGCTCGGTTAAGGAGGGAGTGGCAATTTATAATCTGCTTAAGCAGAAAGCGAATCAGAAGGTCGGCATTGTGGACGGTGTTGCACATAGTATCGCATTTTTAATTTTGCAGGCTTGCGACACACGGAAGATGTGTCTTGGCACAACTGCCCTCGTCCACAACATGTGGATGTATTGTGAGGGGAATGCGAATCAGTTGCGCAAGTATGCGGACGATCTGGATGACATGATGGAAGCCAATCGTCAGGTCTTTCTCGAACGGGCAACTATCAGTGAGGAAGAACTTATTGACCTCATGGAAAAGGAGACATATCTCACACCGGACAAAGCACTTGAATATGGGCTGATTGATGAAGTCATGGGAAAGCAGGCAGAATCCAAGCAGAATGATGACGAGTTGCTTGAAAAATTGTCCGATATGCGAAGACAGTTAAGCAGTCAGCAGAGTTTCCGCGAACAGATTGCGCAGATGCAATGCAAAAAAGAGAAACCAAAAGAAGGAAATCGGAAAAAAATCTTAAGATTATTTGGAGGTAAGGAATGAAGAACTTGGACGTTTTAGAGATGGAGAAAATGCAGATTGTGCAGAAGATGAACGAGGCAATCAAGGAAGATGATCCAGAAAAATTTCAGGAGTCCTTTTTGGAGCTTTGCACGCAGATCGAAAAGAACGTGATGCAGAGAGCATTGACGATTGTGGAATCGACAGATGAGAGAGTATTGTCAGATCGCGGCGTGCGGCAGTTGACGTCAAAGGAAAAGACCTATTATCAGAGCGTCATTGATGCTATGAGGTCGGTCAATCCGAAGGCTGCGCTGTCAAATCTTGATGTCGTGATGCCGGAGACTATTATCGAATCGGTACTCGAAGATATTCGAACAAATCATCCTCTTTTATCAAGAATCCAGATGCACTCTGTTACCGGGCTTACCAGAATGATTATGAATACCAACGGCTATCAAAAGGCAGCATGGGGGAAACTTACCGCCGCAATCGTGCAGGAACTTACATCGGGATTTAAGGATGTAGATGTCACACCGAATAAGCTGTCAGCATTTTTGCCAATCAGCAAGGCGATGCTGGAACTCGGACCGCAGTGGTTAGATGCTTATGTCAGAGAAGTACTCTACGAAGCGTTTGCAAACGGCTTGGAGGATGGAGTTATCAATGGAACGGGAAAAGATATGCCCATTGGAATGATTAGACATGTCGGTGACAATGTGACTGTTACAGGAGGAGTCTATCCGGACAAAAACGTGATGACAATCACAGAGTTTGACGATACACAGCTCGGCAAGGCGACAGCAATTCTTAGCATCAACGAAAAAGGAGAGTCAAGAGCCGTCAAAGACCTTATTTTGCTTGTTAATCCGTCAGATTATTTCACAAAGGTGCTCGCGGCATCCAGACGACCGGTTCCGGGCGGCGGATATGTGAGTGCACTTCCGTTTGATATTGAGATCATCCCAAGTCCTGCCGTAAAGGTTGGAACTGCAATCTATGGTATCGGAAGCCTCTATTTCCTCGGCGTTGGTCTGGAGCAGGGAGGCAGGATTCTTTACAGCGACGAGTATCAGTTCCTCGAAGATAACCGCGTATACTTAATCAAAGGGTATGCGAATGGCTTTGCCGTAGATGATACCGCGTTTATCGTATTCGATATTAGCGGACTTAAGCCGTCCTATTACAAGGTCGTGACAATCAGCCCGGAAACAGAAATGGAGAACGCGAATCTGATTGATATTAAGATTGGGGCAAACGTGCTGAATCCGGAGTTTTCCGAGAGCGTCACATCCTACACAGTAACGACGGAGGATGCATCTAATGCAATCACGGTGATTCCGAAAAAGTCAACCGCCGAAATCGAAATCTATCATGATGGTGAATCCGTACAGAATGGCGGAAGAGTTACTTGGACAGAGGGAAAAGCCAATGAGATCAGCATTACTGTGACCGATGGCGCGACTACAAAGGAGTACACTGTCTCTGTTACCAAGGCTTAAGGAAAGGCAGGCAGATGGGATTATTTGAGGAAGTAGCAAATTATCTTGATATTACCTGGGAAATGGACGTCGGAGAGAATGCAAAACTCTCCGGCATTATTGAACGGGGGAAAACGTATCTTATCGGGAAAATCGGAAGATGTGACTTTGAGGGTGATACGCCAGAAAAAGATCTGCTGATGAATTATTGTATGTATGTCAGAGCAGGAAGGTTGTCTGATTTCTACGGACATTACAAAAAGCAGATAACCGGACTACAGATCAGTCGATGGAGGGAAGAACGTGCCAAGGATAAAGGATAGTGAGTTCAAGACATTTAGTGATGGCAGGCTCGATATTTGTGAAGCGAAGGAGCGAAAGATTCTCCGAACGAAGGAGCATGGAATACGATTCGGGCGGCGTACAGTCGGTGTGTCAAGATTCTGGCAGGCAAAAGTTGCATCGAGTACAATTGATGCCGTGGTTGCAATACCGCTGCGCGGCGGAATTACAACCACGGATATATGCATAATCGGTGATAAGCAATTCAAGATCAAACAGGTGCAGGACAAATTCGATGAATGTCCGCCGTGTACTCTCCTTTCTCTTGAGCGCGAACCCATCACATATAAGGATGAGAGGAGCGGAAATGAAGGTAAGGATTGATGGTTTGGCATCTGCGGTCATGAGTGAACTCAACCGTGTTTCCACGGAGCAGACAGAAAGTCTCAAAGGTATTTTAAAAGAGGAAGCAAAGGAGGCTGTGAAAGATTTGAAAATGTGGTCTCCGAAAGCAAGCGGAAAGTATGCAAAGTCTTGGAAATCGGATGTACGTTTCGAGAATGAGAGCGAAATCAGAATTTCCGTTCACAATCAAAAGTACCAGCTTACGCATCTGCTTGAAAAAGGACATGCAAAGCGTTATGGAGGAAGAGTAGAAGGAATACCGCATATATCCGTCGCGGAGGAGGCTGCAAAGAGAGAAATAGAGAGGAGAGTCCGCTCGCCATGAAAGAAATTGAGGAAATACTTGAGGAAATCGGATTGCCGTATCGCTATCATCATTTTTCAGTGGAGGAGGCGGTTAATCCGCCGTTTATCTGTTATCTTACGCCGGGAAGTTCAAATTTTGCGGCGGATGGAATTGTATACCACAAAACCAGTACGGTTGGCATTGAATTGTACACCGATGAGAAGAATGTGGAGTTGGAAGCGAACATAGAAAAGGTCTTAGAAAGTCATGAGATTTTCTGGATAAAATCAGAAACGTATATTGAATCGGAATCAATGTACGAGGTCTTATATGAAATGGAGGTTTAATCATGGATGAAAATAAGGTTCAGTTTAATCTTAAAAATGCACATTATGCATTGATACTTGACGGTGATACCGATATGCCGACATATGCTGCGCCGGTGCGGATTCCGGGAGCAGTATCGTTGTCACTTGATCCCGACGGTGATGTATCGCCTTTTTACGCGGATGGCATCAAGTACTATCAGTCTGCCGCGAATAATGGCTATTCCGGCGATTTGGAGGTCGCAAGGTTTCCGGATCAGATGTTAAAAGAGGTTTGGGGAGTGCGGGAAGTGGAGGAGGACGGTGTGCTGGTCGAGAACAGCAACGTCGAGCCGAAATCCTTTGCGTTGCTGTATCAGATCGACGGCGATAAGAATAACGATTTTTATTGTATGTACAACTGTACCGGCACAAGACCACCAATCAGCAGTGAGACGAACACGGAGTCGAAAGAGCCGAAAACGAGAAGCAGCACAATTTCCGCAGCACCGCTCGAGAATGGCAATGTGCTCGCGCGCACGACAGCCAAGACGACAAAAGCGGTAAGAGACGGATGGTTCAAGAAGGTGTATGAGATTCCGGCAGAAGTAGATACGTCACAGGAGACGACGGACGGGCAGACAGAAACAGAGTAAGGAGAGAATATGCAGAAAGAATTAGCAATCGACGGAAAAACGGTGAAATTCAAGGCAACGGCATTGATGCCGCGGCTCTATCGCTTTAAGTTCGGGCGGGATATTGTAAGGGATATGACATCATTAAAAAAGGCGTTCCAGAAGGCGAACAGCCTGCCGGAGGATGCGTCGGAGGAAGAGCGACAGGAAGCGCAGCTCTCCGCGCTCGACCTTACCATTTTCGAGAATGCGGCGTACATTATGGCTTACTTGGCAGACCCCTCCATTCCCGGTGATCCCGATGTGTGGCTTGATGGATTTGAGACATTTTCGATTTACGAGGTAATGCCTACAATCCTTGAACTGTGGAATCTGAATCAGCAGACAACATCCGAGTCAAAAAAAAACTAAGGGCGACGGTGCGGGAGAGTAACGGAGCTGTATTTATGCTCCGCTGCTCTCAATTAAACTTATCAGATGAGGCGTTATCGAATATGAGCATGGGGATGGTATACGATATGCTGACAGAAAAAATGAACGATGATGAGAAATATTCATATAAAGCGACGCAGGAAGACATCGAAGCATTTTTTGGGAAGGGGTAGAAAATGGGAAACGTGATAAAGGGAATCACAATCGAACTCAATGGAGACGCAACCGGTCTCTCGAAAGCGCTGGAGGGCGTGAATAAAGAGATAAGCGGCACACAGTCAGAACTTAAGAGTGTCGAGCGGCTTTTGAAGTTAGACCCAAAGAATACTGAATTGTTAAGGCAGAAGCAGGAACTTCTTGCGAAGTCTATCGGAGCAACAGAAAAGAAACTCGAAACGTTAAAAGAAGCAAATAAGCAGGCGGCGGAAAGCGTGAAAAATTATGACGCGTGGAAGGCGGCGTATGATCCTATTCAGGCGGAAATAGAGCACACGCGCAAAAAGCTGTCTGATTTGAAGGAAAGTCAGAAAGAGGCACTGGATATTCACGGCGTAGACAGCGCCGAATACAAGAAATTACAGAGCGAAATTTCTGAAACCGCCAAAAAGCTAAAGGACTTGAATCAGGAAGCAAAGCGCGTGAACGACGAGTTCGGCAATCCAATCTCGCACAGCCAGTACAATGCTCTGCAGCGGGAAATTATTGCGACAGAAACGAGTCTGCGGGATTTAAAGACCGCGGCGGAAAAGACGGATAATGCTGTAAAAGGAATTGATGATAGCTCGCTGAAGGATGTCAAGAAGGCGTCGGATGACGCGAAAAAGAGTCTAAAGGATGCCGGAGATGAGGCATCGAATTTTGGAGACTATCTGAAAGCGGGAGCAATCATCGAAGGCGCTAAGGGAATTGTAGATGCTTTGCAGAGTGTTACGGAGGAAACCAAAGAATACTCTAAGATTATGGCATCACTTGAGACATCATCGGAAAGAGCCGGATATACGGCAGAGCAGACAGAGGAGACCTATCAACGTTTGTACAGTGTTCTGGGGGATGATCAGACAGCAGCTACTACAACTGCAAACTTACAGGCGCTTGGTCTGGAACAAAGTAAATTAAATACACTTACCAACATGACAATCGGTGCATGGGCGACATACGGAGACAGTATTCCTATTGACGGTCTTGCCGAATCCGTGAATGAGACGGTGAAAGCCGGAACTGTGACAGGAACGTTTGCGGATGTGCTCAACTGGGCTTCTTTGGAGGGCGAGACGTTTGGTGTCACGCTAAAGGAGAATACCGAAGCAAATGAGGAGTGGAATAAGGCGGTGCAGGAGGCTGAGACGGCAGAGGACTTTTTTAATCTAGCATTGCAGGAAGCGGGATCAAGTACAGAGAGAGCAAACCTTGTTATGCAGGCGTTTGCAAAGCAAGGGCTTGGCGCGGCAGGAGAAGCTTGGCAAGAAAATAATGCAGCTCTCGTTGAAAATAATATCGCATCGGCTGATTTGCAAGAGCAGATGGCAGTTCTCGGAGAAACGCTGATGCCGTTTGTTACGGAATTCACTGAGTTTGTGACGGGGCTTTTGGAGAAATTCAATAGCTTGGATTCAAATACCCAGATGTTTATATTAGGTGTTATCGCTTTGGTTGCCGCCCTTGGTCCGGTAATCACATTGTTTTCGGGACTTTCATCAGGGATAAGCGGGATTTCTTCATTGTTTGGCATGCTAAGTAATACAACCCTTCCCGCATTAGGAAGTACTTTTTCTTCGGTATTCAGCTTTATTGCCGCAAATCCGATTGTGCTTTTAATAGCTGCTATAGTCGCGTTGGTTGCTTTGATTGCGGCGTACGGAGACGAAATACAGGCGGTTTTGCAAAAGATTAATGATTGGCTGCAAAATGTTTTTGCTACAAATTGGGAAGATATTTTCGGACCGGTTCTCGGTGGCTATTTAAATGCATTTTTTGCAAACCTCAAAAATATATGGGATGCGATATATAAGATATTTAATGGCGTCATTGATTTTATCAGGGGCGTATTTACCGGGGACTGGGAAAGGGCGTGGACAGGCGTTAAGGAGATTTTCGGCGGGATTTTCGACGGTCTCGTGGCGCTTGCGAAAGCACCACTCAATGGAATTATTGGTCTTCTTAATATGGCAATCGGAGCAATTAACAGTTTAATTACCGGATTTAACGGCATCGGTTTTACTATGCCGAAGTGGCTGGGCGGAGGCTCCTGGCATCCGAATATTCCTACAATCGGAAAAATACCGTTTCTTGCGAATGGCGGTATCTTGTCGCAAGGGTCAGCCGTTGTCGGTGAGGCAGGACCAGAGCTTTTAACGATGATGGGCAATCAGGCGAAGGTTACGCCGCTTACGAGTCAGAGCAAGACAACGAGTTTCGGAGACACCAATATTTATGTGTACGGTGCGCCTGGACAGGATGTGAGGGAACTTGCGCAGCTCGTTTCGGAGGAAATTTCAGATAATATCGGGAGAAAGGAGGCGGCATTTGGATGATTGGGCGATTTCTGTATGATGGGAAAATGAGTTCTCATTACGGAATATACATATCTGGTTCCGGCACTTACAATGCGCCGGAGAGGGATATCGAGGCAGTTTCAATTCCAGGAAAAAACGGGGATCTCATTATCGACAATCAGCGATACAAAAATATTTCGGTAGCTTATCCCGCCTTTATTCGACAGAAATTCAAAGCGAGCGCACAGGCGGCACGTATATGGCTTGCAGCCAACTATGAATATAAGCGGCTTGAGGATTCCTATCATCCTGAATATTTCCGATTGGCGAGGTTTTCAGGTCCGCTTGATTTCGACATGCGATTTCTTAATAAATCGGGAGAATGCACGATTACCTTCGACTGTAAACCGCAGCGCTTCTTGAAAGAGGGCGAAATGAGTATCACGGCGGAAGGGGCAATTCGTTTGTACAATCCAACGGGACAAAAGGCGCTTCCACGTTTTCGCGTGTATGGATCAGGGGCTGGAACGCTTGCGGTCGGAAATACCATTATGGAGCTTACAGAAATTGACGGGTATGTAGACATCGACTGCGATACGCAGAACGCCTATAAAGGAAATGAAAACTGTAATAATCGAGTTTCGAACGCATTCCCGGTTCTTGAGAGCGGACAGACGGGAATTTCCTTCTCGGGAGGAATTGAAAGAATTGAGATTATACCAAGGTGGTGGACGATATGATACCTATATTATATGAAGAGAATGAAACAAAATTTCTGATGAATGGCATCGGTAAACTTTCTGATGCCATTTCTTGTCAGGTGACAGAGGAGAGAAACGGCATCTATGAGTTGTATCTTAAATATCCAATCACAGGCAGTTTCTATAAGGAATTGCGAAATGCAAGGCTGATTTATGCTGTTCCATCTGATGGAGCGAAAGCGCAGCCGTTCCGTATTTATAAGGTAGGGAAAGCGATTGACGGAATGGTAGAGGTATACGCCGAACATATCAGTTACCAGATGACACATATTCCCATTGCACCGTTTTCAGCCAATGATGTGAGGGCAGCGCTTGCTAATCTGAAGGGGGCTGCGGTAGTGGCATGTCCATTCGAATTTTGGACAGACAAAAGCTCAAAAGGCTCTTTTATCGTTGATGCACCGTGTAGCGTGAGGTCAAAGCTCGGAGGGAGCGACGGCTCTATTATAGATGTTTTCGGTGGCGAATGGGAATTTGATAGATACAACGTGAAACTGCATAGCTCCCGAGGCTCGGATAATGGCGTTGTAATCAGATATGGTAAAAATCTCGTGGATCTGAAACAGGAAGAAAACATTCAGAACACAATAACCGGCATCTATCCGTATTACAAAGATTCTGACGGTACATTTATCTCGCTTCCAGAGAAGACAATTTCATGCGACAATGCAGGAAAATTTCCATATCCACGAATAGTTCCAGTTGATTTTTCCGGGGAATTTGATGCAATACCAACGGTAAATCAGTTGCGTACAGCCGCAAATAGATATATTGATAGCCATGATATGGGAATACCGTCTGTCAGCATTACTGTGTCATTTCAACCGCTCTGGAAGACAGAGGAATATAAGAATATTGCACCGTTGGAGCATGTAAAGCTCTGTGACACTGTGTCCGTGGAATTTGAGAAGCTTGGAATTTCGGTGAAAGCGCGTGTCAACAAAACAATATATAACGTTCTGCTTGACAGATATGACAGCATTGATATAGGGGATGTTAAGAGTAATCTCGCGTCGACAATCATTGAGCAGAAAAAAGAAATCGAGAGAAGCCCGTCAGTATCGTTTTTAGAGCAGGCTATTTTGGATGCAACGGCACAGATAACCGGAAATCGAGGAGGATATATTGTTTTTCGCAATGATGGGAACGGAAAACCGTATGAAATGCTGATTATGGATACGGACGACATCGAGACGGCAAAAAACGTATGGCGCTTTAATCAGGCGGGAATCGGTCATAGTAGCAATGGCTACAATGGACCGTATGCTACGGCGATTACACAGGACGGAAAGATTGTTGCAGACTTTATTACAGTTGGATCACTTATGGCGAATCTGATTAAAGCGGGCGTTTTGTCGGATGTGACTGGCAATAACTACTGGAACATGGAGACTGGGGAGTTTGTTGCGAAAAATATAACCATAAGTGGCGGAAAAATTAAGATGGAAACTAATGAAAAGATGGGTACGATTGAATTAACATCTGGACGAAATATGCTGACTTTAGGTGCTGGTGGATTGTCGCTGTACTGTAATATAGCAGATGGTAACACAGGAACGTATTATACTTTTTCGGAAGATGGTTTTGAAGCAGGCGTTGCGCAATACGGATTCGGCTGGGCAATAAATCCGCCATTACTGTTTATGAAAAAATGTGATGATGGAAGATATAGGATGGGGTCTAGTAATTGCCCATCTTTTACCTTTAAGTCAGCGGACGGGCAAAATATAACCGTCAAAAACGGAATTATTACGGAGCATTAGGAAGGAGAAAAAATGCACGCGATAGAAAGAGATATTTTCCTGCTGTCTGATCGGACGGCAGTTCAACCGCCAATAGAATATGTACAGGGCACGAATGGTATACCGATTATTTTCCACTTCAGGGATTATGACATACCGCAAAATGCAACAGTTAAAGTGTATGTTCACAAGCCGTCCGGTAAGGCGGAATATGACTTAATCAGTACGGTGACGGGCAATGATGTGATGATCGAGGTCAAGGATACGATGTTTTCCGAGATGGGGAATTCACATATACAACTTTGCGTAAAGGATGGAGAAAAAACGGTAGTGTCTTTTTCCTATCCGGCGGACGTTAAACGGAATAATGTTGCGGGAGAAGTGCCGCCGTCTGGAAATAACAGCAATTTTCTCGACGAATATCTTGGGAAGATAGACGAACGATTAGACTCCGCAGAAGATTTAGCAGATAAGGCGTTACTTGCAGCGGATGAAGCAGTGGGAGCAGCGGAAAATACTTATAAGAGTGCAACAGAAGCTTCGGAGAGCGCGGAACTGGCAAAAAATTATGCAACGGAGGCTGAATCATTCGCACATGGCAGGACCGGCACACGTGAGAATGAGGATGTAGACTGTGCTCGGTATTTTTATGAGCAGGCTAAACATATATCGCAGGGTATGAGCGGCATTATCCCGATGGGTACGATTACCTTTGCTGATTTGTCAAATCCCGATAATCAGGTCGCAAAATATATGTTTAATATTTCGGATGAATTTGTTACTGACGAGACGTTTAAAGAGGGGGCGGGGTATGAATACGCTGCGGGAACGAATGTTTATCGTACATCCGATGGTTATTGGGATTGCTTTGCAGGATCATTTCTTCCTTTAGACGGCGACAGTAAGGAGAATACTGTCACCTTCGAGAGTAGAGATGCGGCAGAGGCAAATGTATGGACGGATGTGGGCGTGCTGGCAAGCGGCGAAAAACATAGCTCCATTTTTAATAAGGTATCTACGATGTTTAAAAATGTCAGGTATCTGTATAAGATGCTGGGCACGACGGATATATCGGCTATCGGAGGTGGCACGGTGACAGGGGCGATTGCTTCACAAAACGAAGCTTTAAAGACAGTGAATGCGAATTTAAGAAAGCAATATATTCAGTGCGGTGGAGTAACTTGTACTTATTATACGCC
>ERZ808041.713-NODE-713-length-20258-cov-7.068926_pt1 | contig 20258 bp, 18 predicted proteins | sample MGYA00380192_ERZ808041 | MGnify/ENA primary metagenome ERZ808041 (study PRJEB31490, sample SAMN06133412) | mouse gut metagenome | isolation source: Z1_1 | host: mice | place: China: Chengdu | collected 2015-05 ... | reverse complement strand
GCTGTGATTCCCGCAGGGCGGCCGAACTTGCGCCAAGTGGCGCGTTCAAGTGTTTTGGCGCAGCCAAAACCTTGCCGCAGGGCGGATTTATTCCGCCCGAGGATGTCAAATCCAAAGGGGCCCCCGCAAAATGGAACATTTTGTGGGGAACGCCCGGAGCTGGATCTGCCCTGGGAGAAGACGGACATGACGGACGCCATCAAGGCCGCGCTGTAAATTTTCCATACTGCATACGCAACGGGCCGCGCTGAACGCACAGCGCGGCCCGTTTCCGTTTAAACGTGGTAGCACCCGCCGCCGATGAACTCCCGCACCAGGGAGGTCTTGGGGATGTCGTCCGCCGGGATGGGCAGGAAATAGTTCAAGAATTTCAGCAGCCGCTTGGCCTCGATGTACTCCTCACTGTCCCGGGGCACCCCGAACAGCAGGGGCTGGACGTAGGGCTTCAGCACGGCCGTCTCGTAGATCAGCGCCGAGTTGAACACCATGTCCGCGCTGTCCTGGAAGGGGAAGATGTTCTCCTCCTCCCCCCGGCGGACAGAGGGCCACATCTTGATGGTGGCCTGGGCGCTGTGGCCCCGGGTCCGGGCGTCCCGCTCGATGCGCCGCAGCAGCCGGGCGTCGGTGGTGGGGATGCGGTTGTGGTCGTCCACGTTCAGGGTGGTGAGGCAGCTGATGTAAATGCGGTACTTGCTCTCCCGGGGCAGGGCCCGGGTAAACTGGTCGTTGAGGCAGTGGATGCCTTCGATCACCAGCACGTCCCCCTCCCCCAGGGTCAGGAAATTGCCGTTGTACTCCCGCTTTCCCCGTATAAAGTTGTAGGTGGGCAGCTCCACCGTCTCGCCGTTGAGCAGCCGGACCATGTCCGTGTTGAACTGCTCCACGTCCATGGCCCCCAGGCCCTCGAAGTCGTAATTGCCCTTCTCATCCCGGGGCGTCTTGTCCCGGTCCACGAAGTAGTTGTCGGTGGCGATGGCGTGGGGCCGCAGGCCGCAGGCCCGCAGCTGGGTGGACAGCCGGTGGGAGAAGGTGGTCTTGCCGGAGGAGGACGGCCCGGCGATCATGACGAAGCGGACTTCCTTCCGGGCGGCGATCTCGGCGGCGATGTCGCCGATCTTCTTCTCCATCATGGCCTCGTGGGCCAGGATCAGCGGCGTGGCCCCGCCCTGGGAGATGATGGTGTTCAGCTCCGCCACATTGGAGACGCTCAGCGCCTGGGCGCGCAGGGTGGAGGCCCGCAGTTCGCGGAACACCTTGACGGAGGGGTGGAACTCCCCCAGGTGGTCGGGGTCCTTTAGAGTGGGCAGGCGCAGGACGAAGCCGTCCTCATAGAGCTCCAGGCCAAAGCAGCGGATATAGCCCGTATCCGGCGCCATGTAGCCATAGAAGTAGTCCACGAAGCCGTCCAGCTCGTAGACATTGACGTGGGAGTTGACACGGAAGCTGAGCAGCCGGGCCTTTTGGAACAGTCCCTCCTCCTGGAACAGCTCTATGGCGTCGTCGGTGCTGATGGACCGCTTCTCAATGGGCAGGGCGGCGGCGGACAGCTCCCGCATCCGCCCCTCCACCCGGTCCAGCAGGGACTGGTCCAGGGTGAATCCCCCCTTGGCACGGATAAAGAGGGAGCGGCTGAGGGAATACCCCACCGAGACGCCCTCCACGTTCTCCCGGCCCACCACGTCGTAGAAGGCCTTCAGCATCAAAAACACCGCGCTGCGCTCATAGGTCTGAATTCCCGGCACGTCCCGTGCGGTGAGGAATTTCAGCGAGCAGTCCCGGTCCGCCGGCTTGTGCAGCTCGCACAGCTTCCCATCCCGGTTGACCAGCAGGATGTCATTGGGATATCGGTCCTGGAAATCCGCCGCGACAGCCCGGTAGGGCGTCCCCTGGGGATAGGAATACCGCCCCCCGTCCACGGTGACCGTGATCATTTTCTTTTCTTCCATGGGATGGCCTCCTCTTTCATATGATGCCGCGGGCGGGAATCAGGGCCCTCCGGCCCCATGTGAATGTGCACAGATTTTCCGCCCCGTCTCGACCTTATATCTCCATTTTAACACAATGCGGGCCGCTTGTCACCCCTCTAAATCACATTGGAGAACGGCGGATTTCCCAGCGTCTCAGGGCATGCGGGGCTCCCCAGCCCCGCATGCCGCGGCGGCAAGGCCCTGCCGCCCTGGAAATTTCAATAAATTTTTATAATTTCTTCCTTCCCCTGGGGGAAAATATATGATAATATGATAAGAAAGCGGGGCCCCTGGTCCCGCCGCCGACTTTAACAGAAATGATGTGAGCGATTTGACAAATTATGACGCCTTGATTGTGGGCGCGGGCTACGCCGGGGCGGTGGCCGCCCGGCGGCTGGCGGAGGACGGAAAGAAAAAGGTGCTGGTGCTGGAGCGCCGGGACCATGTGGGCGGCAATGCCTATGACACGCCGGACGAGGAGGATATCGTCATCCATGTTTACGGCCCCCACATCTTCCACACCAACGACAAGCGGGTGTACGACTACCTTTCCCGGTTCACCCAGTGGCGGCCCTACGAACACACCGTGGTGGCCGACCTCCCCGACGGAAAGGGCGGGCGGATGAATTTCCCCGTCCCCTTCAACCTGGACTCCATGGAGGCCGCCTTTGGCCCTGAGGAGGGCAAACGGCTGGGCGATAAGCTCATTGCCGCCTACGGCGCGGAAAAAAAGGTGACCATTCTGGAACTGCGCCAGAACCCCGACCCGGAAATCGCGGCCATCGCGGACTATGTATATGAGCACGTCTTTGTCCACTATACCATGAAGCAGTGGGGACAGCGGCCGGAGGAGATCGACCCCGCCACCACGGCCCGAGTGCCCGTGTTTCTCTCCCGGGATCCCCGGTACTTCCAGGACGCCTACCAGGCCATGCCAGTGGACGGCTACACCCCCATGTTTGAGCGGATGCTGGACCATCCCAACATCACCGTGGAGCTGGGCGTGGACGCGCTGAAGCGGTTGGAGCTGGCGGACGGCGTTATCAGGCTGGACAGCGAGGCCTTCAACGGCACCGTCATTTACACCGGTCAGGCCGACGAGCTGTTTGGCTTCCGATTCGGGCCCCTGCCATACCGCACGCTGGATTTCAAGTTTGAGATCCATGGACGGATGGACGGCAATGACGCAGACGAATATTTTTACCAGAGCCACGGCACTGTGAATTACACCGTGGACGAGGATTTCACCCGCATTACCGAATTCAAGCACCTTACAGGGCAGAAGACCCGTTGGGAGACCGCCATCATGAAGGAGTATTCCCGGGCCTACACCGGGGCGGAGGGGGAAATTCCCTACTACGCCATCATCAACCCGGAAAACAACGCCCTGTACGCCAAATACAGGGCGGAGGCAGACAAATACCCCAGCCTGCGCCTGCTGGGCCGGCTGGCCGAGTACAAATACTATAATATGGACGCCATCGCCGCCCGGGCGCTGGCACTCACCGACGAGCTGATCCCCTGCGTGTAGGGGCGCGCAGTGTGCGCCCGCACACCACATCCGCTGCAGCGGAACGAGCGGACAACATCCGCTACAGATGGATCCCCATAAGATACACAAGACAGGAGTTCGATACCAATGAATAAATTGATCACCTTCGCCGTCCCCTGCTACAATTCCGCGGCTTACATGGACCACTGCGTGGAAACCCTGCTGGCCGCGGGGGAGGACGCGGAGATTATTCTGGTGGACGACGGCTCCACCAAAGACGACACCCCCGCCAAGTGCGACCAGTGGGCGGAGAAATACCCCGATATCATCCGGGCCATCCATCAGGAGAACGGCGGCCACGGCGAGGGCGTCAACCAGGGCATCCGCAACGCCCGGGGGCTGTACTACAAGGTGGTGGACTCTGACGACTGGCTGGACACCGCCGCCCTGGCCAAGGTGATGGCCAAGCTGCGGGAGTTTGCCGCCATGCCCGCCCCGGTGGACCTGCTCATCGCAAACTACGTCTACGAGCACGTGGAGGACAACACCCAGAAGGTCATGGGCTATAAGAATGTGTTCCCCGCCGACCAGATCATCACCTGGGACTCCATCCGCCGCTTCCGCACCTCCCAGTACCTGCTGATGCACTCGGTGATCTACCGCACCCAGCTGCTGCGGGACTGCCGCCTGGAGCTGCCCAAGCACACCTTCTATGTGGACAACATCTTCGTCTACCAGCCCCTGCCCTACGTGAAGACGCTGTATTATATGGATCTGAACCTGTACCGCTACTTCATCGGCCGGGCGGACCAGAGCGTCAACGAATCGGTGATGGCCGGGCGCATTGACCAGCAGGTCCGGGTCACCAGGCAGATGATCGACGCCCACGATGTGCTGGCCCTCAAGGCCGTTCAGCCCAAGCTGGGCCGGTATATGCTCAACTATCTGTCCATGATGATGTCCATCTCGTCCATCTTCGCCGTCATCGCCGACACCCCGGAGGCCCTGGGCATGCGCACCGAGCTGTGGGAGTACCTGCGCAAAAAGGACGCCGCCCTCTACCGCCGCTGCCGCTACAAGGCCACCAACGTGGGCACCAACATTCCAGGCTACCAGGGCCGGAAGCTGTCGGTGCAGCTCTACCGGGTCGCTCAGAAAATCTACAAATTCAACTGATAAAGGAGAAATGACACCATGTCCGTACTGACCATTACCAAGGAAAGCTTTGACGCCCAGGTGCTCCAGTCCTCCAAACCCGTGCTGGTGGACTTCTGGGCCCCCTGGTGCGGCCCCTGCCGCATGGTTTCCCCCATCGTGGACCAGATCGCCGAGGAGCGCTCCGACATCGCCGTGGGCAAGGTGAACGTGGACGAGCAGCCCGAGCTGGCCGCCCAGTTCGGCGTGATGAGCATCCCCACCCTGCTGGTGTTCAAGGATGGCAAGCTGGCCCAGAAGGCGGTGGGCGCCCGGCCCAAGGAAGACCTGCTGGCGCTGCTGGACTAAAGGGATCCCTGCACCGCCCGCTTTTCCGGGGCCGCCCCACTGGGGCGGCCCTTGCTTTTTCTCAAAAGTCTGCTATACTGTAATCGATTGTGGTCTGCGCCGCATAGAATGGAGCGGCAAATCCAACAGACCGCTTGTGAAATTTGGGAGGTCATCCATCTTGTCCGACGACCCGTTCTTACCAAAGCTGCTTTTACTGGTCATACTCATCCTCATCAACGCCTTTTTCGCCGCGGCGGAGATCGCCGTCATCTCCCTGTCCGAGACCAAGCTGCGCCGTCAGGCCGAGGAGGGGGACAAAAAGGCGGAAAAGCTGCTCAAGCTCACCCAGGCCCCCGACCACTTCCTGTCCGCCATCCAGATCGCCATCACCCTGGCCGGGTTCCTGTCCTCCGCTTTCGCCGCCGACAGCTTCTCCGACCCGCTGGTGAAATGGCTGGTGGAGGAAAAGGGCGTCACCGCCCTGGACCCCCGCGCCCTCAACAACCTGATGGTGGTGCTCATCACCCTGGTGCTTTCCTATTTCAGCCTGGTGCTGGGGGAGCTGGTGCCCAAGCGCATCGCTATGAAAAAGACGGAGGGAGTGGCCCGGTTCACCGTGGGCGTGGTGTCCGCTGTGGCGGCGGTGTTCCGGCCCGTCATCTGGCTGCTGTCCAAGTCCACCAACGGCGTGCTGCGCCTGCTCCACATCGACCCCAAGGCCGACCAGGAGAACGTGAGCGAGGACGAGATCCGCATGATGGTGGACCTGGGGGAGGAGCGGGGGGCCATCGAAACCTCCGAGAAGGAACTCATTGAGAACATCTTCGAGTTCAACAACACCACCGCCGAGGACGTGATGGTCCACCGCACCGACATGGTGATGGTGTGGGCCCAGGACTCCAGCGAGGACGTGCGCAGCGCCATTCTGGCCTCCGGCCGGTCCCGGTTCCCGGTGTACGAGGAGGACGCCGACCACATTGTGGGCATCCTGAACACCCGGGATTTCCTGCTTAACGCCCAGGAGAAGGCCCCCAGGCCTCTCTCCCAGCTGCTGCGCCCCGCCTATTTTGTGCCGGAATCCGTCCGCACCGACGTGCTCTTTCGGGATATGCAGAGCAAAAAGGTACATATGGCCATCGTGGTGGACGAGTACGGCGGCACCTCCGGCCTGGTGACCATGGAGGACCTGCTGGAGGAGATCGTGGGCAGTATCTACGATGAATTCGACCCCGTGGAGGAAAAGGACATCGAGGAGGTGGAGCCGGGGCTCTGGCGGGTGTCCGGCTCCTGCGAGCTGGAGCGGGTGGCCCAGGCCCTGGGGATGGAGTTCCCCGAGGACGAGGAGTCCGACACCCTGGGCGGGCTGGTGTTCGCCCAGCTTTCCGTCATCCCGGAGGACGGGGCCCAGCTGGAGGTGGACGCCTGCGGCCTTCACGTGAAGGTGACCAGCTTCATCGACCGGCGGGTGGACCAGGCCCTGGTGTCCAAACTGGAGCCCGCCCCCGCCCCGGAAACAATCGGCTGAGACGGAGACGGAGCGCGGGGCCGCTCCGTCTCTTTTTGCCCAAACCTTTCCGCCTCTCCGGGGAAAAGTTCGGCATATCCTGCAAAGTTTTGGCGAACGCCTTGACATTTCCTTCAGTTTGTATATGATGTGGGTGGAATGAGAGGAAATTACAACGCCATGTTTTCAGATTGGAGGAAAACACGATGAGAAAAACAAAAATCATCTGCACCCTTGGCCCCGCCTCAGACAGCGAAGAGGTCATCGAGCAGCTTATTTTGTCCGGCATGGACGCCGCCCGCTTCAACTTCTCCCACGGCACCCACGAGACCCACGGGGCCCTGCTCACCCGGTTCAAACGGGTGAGGGACAGCCTGGGCCGGCCCGTGGCCACCATTTTGGACACCAAAGGACCCGAGATCCGCATCCGCACCTTCGGCTGCGACCGCATTGAGCTGGCGGACGGGGACGCCTTCACCCTCACCACCCGGGATGTGGAAGGGGACGCCCGCCAGGTGTCCGTCACCTACGCCAACCTTCACCAGGAGCTCCAGAACGGTTGCCACGTGCTCATCGACGACGGCCTGGTGGATCTGGAGGTGGAGGAGATCAACGGCCAGGACATCCTCTGCAAAGTGGTCACCGGCGGTCCCCTGTCCAACCACAAGAGCATCAACATCCCCGGCGTGTCCATCGCCCTGCCCGCCCTCACCGACAAGGACAAAGACGACCTGCGCTTCGCCGTGGAAAACGACTTCGACTTCGTGGCCGCCTCCTTTGTCCGCCGGGCCTCCGACGTGGAGGAGATCCGCTCCGTCCTCAACAGCTTCGGCGGCCAGGACATCGGCATCATCTCCAAGCTGGAGAACCGGGAGGGCGTGGACAATCTGGAGGCCATCGCCGCCCTGTCCGACGGCATCATGGTGGCCCGGGGCGACCTGGGGGTGGAGATCCCCGCCTACGAGGTGCCGGTGCTCCAGAAGAAGATGATCAAGTCGGCCATCCACAAGGGCAAGGTGGTCATCACCGCCACCCAGATGCTGGACTCCATGATCCGCAACCCCCGGCCCACCCGGGCCGAGGTGTCCGACGTGGCCAACGCCGTGTTCGACGGCACCAGCTGCGTGATGCTGTCCGGCGAGACCGCCTCCGGCAAGCACCCGGTGGAGGCCCTCCAGACCATGGTGAACATCGTGGAGGCCGCCGAGGAGGGTACCGACTACTGGAAGCGGTTCCGCAGCACGGTGTTCGACCACACCGCCAACATCTCCGACGCCATCAGCCACACCAGCTGCCTCACCGCCATGGACCTGGGTGCCACCGCCGTCCTGACGGCCACCCAGTCGGGCTACACCGCCCGGATGATCTCCCGGTTCCGTCCGGGCTGCGCCGTGGCCGCCCTCACCACCGAGGAGCGGGTCCGCCGCCAGCTGGCCATCTCCTGGGGGGTGGTCCCCTTCCTGTCCGGCAATGTGGACTCCACCGACCGGCTGTTCTCCCTGTGCGTGGACACCGCCAAAAAGGAGGGGCTGGTCCAGTCCGGGGACACGGTGGTCATCACCGCCGGGGTGCCCCTGAGCAGCAGCGGCACCACCAACCTCATCAAGGCGCAGATCGTGAAATAATCGGAACGGCGGTCCAGGGACTCCCCAGGCCGCCGCTTTTTTCCTTGCGGCGGATGGAATCTTGTGTTAGACTATCTATATCATATCCACGCGCAAAGGGAGGTACGTTTTCCTTGAATATCTTTGACATCATGGGCCCCGTCATGGTGGGCCCGTCTTCCTCACACACCGCCGGGGCGGCCCGGATCGGCTACATTGGCCGCAAGCTGCTGGGCTTCCAGCCCGCCCGGGCGGATATCGGCCTCCACGGCTCCTTCGCCGCCACCGGGCCGGGCCACGGCACCGACAAGGCCATCGTGGCGGGCCTGCTGGGCATGGGGCCCGACGACCCCCGCATCCCCTTCAGCTTCCAGCTGGCCAAGGAGGCGGGGCTGGAGGTGAACATCCACCCGGTCACCCTGCGGGACGCCCACCCCAACACCGCCGTCATGACCCTCACCGGCTCCCGGGGGCGGACGGTGGTGGTGTCCGCCTCCTCCCTGGGGGGCGGGCGCATTCGGGTCAACTCCATCGACGGGCTGGAGGCCGCCTTCTCCGGCGACCTGCCCACCCTGGTGATCCGGGGCAGGGACGAGCCGGGCGTGGTGTCCGAGGTCAGTACCTGCCTGGCCCGCAACGGAGCCAACATCGCCACCATGCAGCTCTACCGGGACCGCCGGGGCGGGCTGTCCGTCACCGTCATCGAGTGCGACCAGCCGCTGAGCGACGAGATTCTAGACGATATTGACCTGCTGGGCGGCGTGGTGCGCTGCATCTATCTGAATCTGGAGGAGGGCTGAATATGTTTGGCTCCGTGCAAGCTCTGCTGTCCGCGTCGGCGGACAAGCCCCTGTGGGAGGCCGTGCTGGACGACGACTGCCAGGACCGGGACGTGCCCCGGGAGGACAGCCTGTCCAAAATGACCGCCCTGTGGCAGACCATGAAGCAGTCCGTGCTGGACTACGACCCCACCCGCCGCTCCCCCTGCGGCCTGTCCGGGGGGCAGGGGGCCCGGATGGCCGCCCTGGACCACTCCATCTGCGGGCCCTTTCTCCAGGAGGTCATCTCCACCGCCCTGAAGCTGGGGGAGCACAACGCCTGTATGGGCCGCATCGTGGCCGCCCCCACCGCCGGGGCCTGCGGGGTGTTGCCCGCGGTGCTCATCCCCCTCCAGCGCAAGGACCGGCTCAGCGACGAGGACATGGTGAAGTGCCTGTATGTCTCCGCCGGGTTCGGCCAGGTCATCGCTACAAAAGCCTCCATCTCCGGGGCGGAGGGGGGCTGTCAGGCGGAGGTGGGCTCCGCCTCCGGCATGGCCGCCGCCGCCCTGGTTCACGCCCGGGGAGGCGCCGGCCAGCAGATGGCCGCCGCCTGCGCCATGGCATTGCAAAATGTGCTGGGGCTGGTTTGCGACCCGGTGGCCGGGCTGGTGGAGGTCCCCTGCGTCAAGCGCAACGTGATGGGGGCGGTAAACGCCATGTCCTGCGCCGACATGGCCCTGGCGGGGCTGGCCAGCCCCATCCCCTGCGACGAGGTCATCGACGCCATGGGGGCGGTGGGCCGGGCCATGCCCACCGCCCTGCGGGAGACCGGGGAGGGCGGCCTGGCCGCCACCCCCACCGGGCGGAAGATCGCGGAGGGGCGGTAGGCTTCTTAAGAAAGGGTGAAGAATAGCCCGCCGGCCTTGCCGCTCCCCTGAGAACGCGCTATAATCGACCACGTCGAAACGGTGATGCGAGGTGGTCCCCATGAAACAAAGGACAATTATGGCGCTGGCCTGTGTTCTCCTGGCCGGACTGGCCGGGTGCGGCAATGCTGGTACTCCCGCCCAGTATGACACGGGGGGAATCGCCTATCTGGCGTTCTCCGGCATCGATGCGGTGTGCGAGAACCCGGCGCTGACCCAGGCGGGCCAAGACCTGCTGTCCGCCCAGGGGGACAGCCTTCTGCTCTCCTATGTGGTGGACAGCGCCATCCTCCTCACCTCAGAGGAACTGGGGGACTACGACCACCTGGTGATGGTCAACCCCCAGTGGGTGGAGCGGTTCGGCCGCCCGGACCGCCTCCAGCCGGTGGAGCTGGACAGCCTTCCCGGCGGAACGCGGGACTTTTTGAACGTCCAAATGCCCATCCTCACTGCGGACGGGTCCGTCCTGCCGGAGGGCGTGGGGCTGTACCGCTGTGAGGAAGGCGGTCTGTTTGCCTTTCCCTCCGGCGTGACCCTGGGTTGGGCCAAGCCGGTCACCGCCAAAAATCCGCTGATCATTTTGGTGGACGATCCCGCCCAGGCCCTCAATCCCAAAAGCTGCGCACTGCCGCTGGCCTCCTTCGGAAATATCCTGTTTCCAGACCGGGAAAAGCTCCAGAGCGCGTTTGCCGTCGGCGGGCTGGATGGCTATGCCGGAATTCAAATACTGGAGGGGTGAATCCTTGAACTGGGACACCTCCAGCAACCTGTAAAACGGCAGGCGGGCGCCCGCGCCCGCCTGCCGTTTCCCCGCCCGCTGTCAATTGACAGCGGGCTCAGTTTCTGGTATACTTACCCGAACAGGGTGATGTACGCGGCCTACAGCTTCTTCAGGTCGGACATCACCCCGTTGACCATCATCCCCGGCACCCAGCCGGTGATGAAGTCCCGCAGCTGCTCCAGGGTCACCGTCCGGGCCGCCCCCTGCACCGGGTGCTTGGCCAGCATGGGGATGCGCTTCTGGAACACCGCCCGGCTCTTCGGGTTGTCCCACAGCTCGCCCAGCGTGATCTGGTTGTTTTTCAAGTCCATAAAAAATCACCTCCAGAACCATACTATGCGCCAGGGTGCGGGGACTGACATGGTTTCTTTGACACAGGCGGCCCGCCGTACAGGAAAGGAGCGCTCATGGCAAAACGAAATACGAAGAAGCTGAAGGGCCTGGAGTGGCGGCACGTTGAAAACAAAAAGCTGGTCTACTCCGTGTACTTCATCCTGCGGCTGTCGGTGGTGCTCATGCTGGTGGCTCAGTTCTTCAACCGAAACTACGAGAACGTGCTGCTGTGCATCCTCACCCTGGTGCTGTTCATGCTGCCCTCCATCTTCGAGCGGCGGCTGCACATCGACTTGCCCGACACGCTGGAGGTCATCGTCCTCCTGTTCATCTACGCCGCTGAGATCCTGGGGGAGATCAGCGACTACTACATCCAGTTCCCCTACTGGGACACCATGCTCCACACCATGAACGGCTTCCTCTGCGCCGCCATCGGCTTCGCCCTGGTGGACATCCTCAACCGGGAGGAAAAGGTGTCCCTCCACCTGTCCCCCTTCTTCATGGCGGTGACCGCTTTCTGCTTCTCCATGACCATCGGCGTGCTGTGGGAGTTCTTCGAGTTCACCATGGACCATTGGCTGCTCTTTGACATGCAGAAGGACACCGTCATCAACACCATCTCCACCGTCAACCTGGACCCCAAGCACGGTACCACCGCCGTGGTGGTCCGGGGCATCCAGGACGTGATTCTGGTGCTGGAGGACGGCTCCCAAATGCCTCTGGGGCTGGGCGGCTACCTGGACGTGGGCATCATCGACACCATGAAGGACCTGTTCGTCAACTTCATCGGCGCGGCGGTGTTCTCCGCCATCGGCTACCTCTACGTGCAGGGCCGTGGAAAGGGGAACTTTGTCACCCGGTTCATTCCCCGGCTCCAGCGCAGGCCCGCCGCCGAGGCGGACGCCCCGCTCCAGGACGGACAGGCTGCGGAAAAGACTGAATAGCCGCCGCCCTCCTGGGGCATACTCTCCCTTGTATTCGATATGACTTAGGATACAAGGAGGTAACGACTATGATGAACCAGACCAATCCCAGCATCAAGTGCACCGTGAACAGCTGCACCTACCACAAGGACCAGCGCTGCACCCTCAACGAGATCCAGGTGGGCCACTGCCAGAACAGCGTGTGCACCTGCGGCGAGACCGAGTGCGCGTCCTTCAAGCTGGGGGACCACGGCACCAGCTGCGGTTGTCATTAACAGCCCGCACAAAAACGGGAAGGGCCTTTGCCCTTCCCGTTTCTTGATAATTCCGCCAAAAAACAGGGGAAAACCGGCCTTTCTTTGGTTGAGTGGCGCAATTTGAAAAACTCCCGCCATTTTACATTGACAAAGCCTCCGTAAAAGGATATGATAACTTCAATACGCTGAATTATGCGCTTTTTTCAAAGCACCGCGGAGCATGGCTCGTCCTGTGTCGGACGCGGCTGTGCTTTTTCGTATTGAAGGAGGTTCCAATTATGTTGATGAGAGGGTCCCAGATCGTCATGGAGTGCCTGCTGGAGCAGGGCGTGGACACGGTGTTCGGCTACCCCGGCGGCACCATTCTGAACATCTACGACGAGTTCGAGCTCCATGGCTACAGCCAGAAGATCCACCACTACCTCACGTCCCACGAGCAGGGCGCGTCCCACGCCGCCGACGGCTATGCCCGCTCCACCGGAAAGGTGGGGGTGTGCTTTGCCACCTCCGGCCCCGGGGCCACCAACCTGGTCACCGGCATCGCCACCGCCTACTACGACTCCTCCCCGGTGGTGTTCATCACCTGCAACGTCAGCGAGAACCTCATCGGCAAGGACTCCTTCCAGGAGGTGGACATCACCGGCATCACCATGCCCATCACCAAGTGCAATTTCCTGGTGAAAGACGTGAACGAGTTGGCCGACGTGATCCGGGAGGCCTTTGCCATCGCCCGGTCCGGCCGCCCCGGCCCGGTGCTGGTGGACATTGCCAAAAACGTCACCGCCGTCCAGGGGGAGTACGAGTATCTCCCCGTGGCGGAGCACCCCAACCATGGCCGGCTGGCCACCCTGCTGCGCCGGTCCAACCGGGACCTGAAAAATCCCGAACCCAACCGGGGGGACATTGACAAGCTGCTGGAGCTCATCGCCCAGTCCCAGCGCCCCATGGTGCTGGTGGGCGGCGGCGTGATCCGTTCCAAGGGGGCGGTGCCCGAGTTCCGCAGGTTCATCGAGACCCTGGACGCCCCGGTGGGCTCCACCATCATGGGCGGCGGGGCCTGCCCCGGCAACCACCCCCTGTTCACCGGCATGGTGGGCATGCACGGCTCCCACGCCTCCAACATGGCCACCGCCGAGTGTGACCTGCTCATCGCCATCGGCTGCCGGTTCTCCGACCGGGTGGCCACTCACCCCTCCTCCTTCGCCCAGAACGCCAAGATCGTCCAGATCGACATCGACCGGGCGGAGATCGACAAGAACGTCCAGACCTACCACCACATCATTGGCGACGCCCGGCGGGTGCTGGAGCTGCTCAACGAAAAGCTGCCCCCCCACGACTACACCGCCTGGAAGGCCCAGGTCTTCGCCCGCAAGGAGCTGCCCCTGAAAAAGGACGATATTCTCCATGCCCACGAGATCCTGGAGACCATCTCCGACCTGACGGACGGCGACGCCATCATCGCCACCGACGTGGGCCAGCATCAGATGTGGTCCTGCCAGTATTACCACTTCTCCCGGCCCGGCCAGCTGCTCACCAGCGGCGGCTTCGGCACCATGGGCTTCGGCCTGGGGGCCGCCATGGGGGCCAAGGTGGGCAACCCGGATAAGGTAGTGGTCCATTGCACCGGGGACGGCTGCTTCCGCATGAACTGCCACGAGCTGGCCACCGTGGAGCACTACAACATCCCCGTGATCACCGTAATCTTCGACAACCGCACCCTGGGCATGGTCCGCCAGTGGCAGAACCTGATCTATGGCAAGCGGTTCTCTCAGACCACCCTGGACCGGGGCCCCGACTTCGTCAAGCTGGCGGAGGCCTACGGCCTGAAGGGCTTTCGGGCCAAAACCCAGGCGGAGTTTGAGGCCGCCTTCAGGCAGGCCTTGGCGGCGGGCTGCGGCTGCGTCATCGACTGCGCCATCGACATCGACGCCATGGTCCACCCCATGGTCAGCGGCGGCACCCCGGTCACCGATTTCCTGCTGCATTAAGTTACTTTTTCTTGAAAGAAAAAGTAACCAAAAAGAACTTTAATTCGCCGCGAACAAGGTGGTTAACAGAAACTCTCTGCCCAGCAACAGACATCTTACTATACGAAAGCGAAACGAAGTTTCGCTTCTAAAAGTTTCTTTTCGGTTCCTTTTCTTTTTAAAGAAAAGGAACAAACCCGCAAAATAATTTTAGGGGTGAAAAATTGCCATGACAGCTACTATCAAGCGCCACACCCTGTCGGTCCTGGTGGAGAACTCCGCCGGCGTGCTCAGCCAGGTGTCCCGGCTGTTCTCCCGGAAGGGCTATAACATCGAGTCCCTGGCGGTGGGCACCACCGACGACCCTGAGGTGTCCCGTATCACCATCGAGGTGCTGTGCGCCGAGGCCCAGATCGACCAGATCATCAACCAGCTGCGCAAACAGTTCTCCGTCTACTCCGTCCGGCTGCTGCCCCCGGAGCAGTCCATCCGCCGGGAGCTGGTGCTCATCAAGGTGAGGGCGGAGAGCCGGGAGGTCCGCAACGAGGTAATCCAGATCGCCAACATCTTCCGGGCCTCCATCATCGACGTGTCCACCCAGAGCCTGACCCTGGCCATCATCGGCCAGGAATCCAAGGACGACGCCCTGGAAAAGCTGCTGGCCGAGTTCGGCATCCTGGAGCTGGTGCGCACCGGCATGGTGGCCCTGGAGCGGGGCGAGGCCACCATCCGCAACAACGCCAGCAACAAGGAGCGGGAGGAGTTCGATCTGGGCAAGAATATTTTGTAATTGTATCACGGTTATCATTCTTTTGAGCTCCGCTGTGATATCATATCTGAAACGCGTATCCATTGACTTCAATTTCAAGATACAAGGAGTGTTTTACCATGGCAAAGATGTACTATGAGAAGGACTGCGACCTGAGCTGGCTGAAGGGCAAGAAGATCGCCATCATCGGCTACGGCTCCCAGGGCCACGCCCATGCCCTCAACCTGAAGGACTCCGGCTGCGACGTGTGCGTGGGCCTGCGGGAGGGCTCCAAGAACTGGGCCAACGCCGAGGCGGCTGGACTGGCCGTCAAGACCGTCCCCGCCGCCGCCCAGTGGGCTGACATCGTGATGATGCTCATCAACGACGAGGTCCAGGCCGAGGTGTATAAGAAGGACATCGCCCCCTACATGACCGAGGGCAAGGCCCTGGCCTTCGCCCACGGCTTCAACATCCGCTACCAGCAGATCGTCCCCCCCGCCGGGGTGGACGTGTTCATGGCCGCCCCCAAGGGTCCCGGCCACACCGTGCGCTCCACCTATGTGGCGGGCAAGGGCGTGCCCTGCCTGGTGGCCGTGGAGCAGGACGCCACCGGCCACGCCTATCAGATCGCCCTGGCCTACATCGCGGGCATCGGCGGCGCCCGGGCCGGCGTGATGGAGACCACCTTCCACGACGAGACCGAGACCGACCTGTTCGGCGAGCAGACCGTGCTGTGCGGCGGCGTAGTGGACCTGATGCGCTGCGGCTTCGAGGTGCTGGTGGAGGCCGGGTACGAGCCGGAGAACGCCTACTTCGAGTGCATCCACGAGATGAAACTGATCATCGACCTGATCAACAAGGGCGGCGTGGCGGCCATGAACTTCTCCATCTCCGACACCGCTGAGTTCGGCGAGTACGTCAGCGGCCCCCGGGTCATCCCCCACGAGGAGACCAAAGCCCGTATGCGCGCCGTGCTTTCCGACATCCAGGACGGCACCTTCGCCGGCAAGTGGATCGCCGAGAACAAGAACGGCCGCACCTTCTTCAACTCCAAGCGGGCCCAGCTCAAAAAACACCAGATGGAGATCGTGGGCGGCGAGCTGCGCAAGAACATGATCTGGGGCGGGGACTCCGACCTGGATACCGCCTCTAACTGACCGATGACCTGTCTCTGCTAAAAAACGACCCATAGAAAAAAAGTCTGCCTCACGGCAGACTTTTTTCATGCGCCTAGCTCTACCACTTGTTTTCCACCTTCTCTGCAAAGCCCATCAGGTTCCTGACCTGGAGCCTGGTCCCGTCGTCCAGCACCAACCTGCCGGTGAACCGGCCAAACACCTGGTGCTGGTCGCTTTTGATGAGCTTCACGTCGGTGCGGGACGCCCGGTCCAGGATGGGAACAAAATCCATCTCAAACCGCCCGTCGTCGCTGGTGAACCGCCAGGGCCTCATGTAGTCCTCTTTTCCGTCTTTTGTGGGGATGCCGAAGTCCACCTTGGACAGCTTGTGGGCCCTTCCATTGTAAAACAGCATGTTCTCTGTGGCGGCAGAGGTGTCCCCGAAGCCGCAACCGATGTTAAACCCAAAATCCACCCCGTCCACCAGCCCGGAGGCGGAGCCCCAGTACCAGGTGTTGTGGTAGGTCCACACGCCCCGGCCCCAGTCCAGCACGCCAAAGGCGCTGTCAGGCTCAAAGCGGTACTCCTCCGCCCCGATGCGCACCGTCCCCGCGGCCCGCATGCAGTTGATCTTTTGGTTGTAGTAGAAATGCCCCTTTTTCTCAAATGGGATGCAGATCACCATGGACTCCGCCGGTTCATCTGAGAGGACGATGTGGACGTCGATGGGCCGGCCGTCCTTGAACCTGTCCATGTGGGCGGTCAGTACCCGTTTCCCCTCCCCCACCTGGAACAAAATGGCATGACGCTTCCCGGAACTGGCGGTGACCCCTGCCGATGAGGAGGCGGGGAGGCCGGTCCCACCCATGGGGAAGACGGACATGGGGCTTTTCGTCACCTCCCAGGGCTCCCCCTGGAAGGAGAGAAAGGAGATGGAATCCAGCCCCATGTAGCTGTTATCGGCCACGGTGAGGGCCACGCCGAAGCGGTCGTTCCCCACGTAATAGTAGTCCCATTCCTTCAGCCGGACAAGGCCGCCCCGGACCAGCTTTCGGTCGTACACGGGCAGCGGCCGCTTGGCGTAGCCCGCCCGGGTGAGGTTCCCCTGTCCGTCCAGCAGGGGGATCTGTTCAGTGATCTCGTACTGCATATGACCGCCTCTCATGGTGTTTTTCCTTATTTTATCATAACTGAGCCTGATTTCCAAGGGCCGCGGGCCGGCACTTTGTACCTCTTTCCCACGAAAAATTTTTGGGGACAGGCAAGCGCCGCCGCCCAGCCGCATAGTCTCTCCCCACGGGGGTGATGGCGTGCTGAGGCTGCTGAAGGAAAAGACGGTACGGGACGCACTGGCGGGGCTGGCGCTGCTGTTGGCCACGGCGGGGTTGGTGGCCATGCCCGATCAAGCCATCGCCGGGGCCAAGGACGGGCTGACTCTCTGCTTCAATGTCATTGTGCCGTCACTGTTCCCCTTTTTCGTGCTGTCCTCCCTGGTGGTGGACCTGGGGCTGGCGGCCTATCTGGGCCGGGCACTGGAAGGGTTGATGCGGCCACTGTTCCGGGTGAGCGGCAGCTGTGCGGCGGCGGTAGCCCTGGGCTTCATCGGCGGCTATCCCGTGGGCGCCCGGACCGCCCTCCAGCTCTACCAGCAGGGGCTGTGCTCCAAGACGGAGGCGGAGCGGCTGCTCTCCTTCTGCAACAACTCCGGCCCCGCCTTCATCTTGGGAGTGGTGGGCGCCGGCGTCTTTGGGGACAGCCGGGTGGGTCTGCTGCTCTATCTGACCCACGCCCTGGCCTCACTGGTGGTGGGCCTGCTGTTCCGCTTCTACGGCGGGTGGGAGCGAAGCCGCGCTCCCAAGCCCCAGGCCAAGCCCATTCAGGCTGTCACGATCCCCGCCGCCTTTACCGGGGCGGTCACCCGCTCCCTGCAAAGCACGCTGAACATCTGCGCCTTTGTGGTGTTTTTCGCGGTGGTGCTTCAGCTGATGTCCGCCTGCGGCGTATTCACCATCTTGGCAAACCTGCTGTCGCTGGCCGGCTTTCAGCCCGAGTGGGCCCGGCGGCTGGTAGCGGGCCTGCTGGAGCTGTCCTCCGGGGTGTCCTCCCTCCAGGGCAGCACCCAGCTGGCCGGTCGGGTGTCCATGGCGGCGTTCATGCTGGGTTGGGCGGGACTGTCGGTGCACTGCCAGGTGCTGTCCTTCCTGGTGGACAGCGGCCTGTCCGCCAAGACCTATCTGGCGGGCAAGCTGTGCCACGGGCTCATCGCCGCCGGTCTGACCTGGTGTCTGACCCGGCTGTTCCCGCTGTCCGCGCCGGTGGCAGATTACCTGGCGGAGCAGGCGGAATCCATCGCGGCGCTGGACTTCTCCACCGCCCTGGCCGCCTCCTCGCTGGCCGCTCTGGGCGGATGGCTGCTATTGGCAGCCCTTTGCCGGTCCCTCTGGCGAAATAAGTGTGGAAATTATCCGAATTATCATGTATAATGGAGTTGCGCGGAAGGGCCATGTACCGCCGCGCCACTCCAATTTGTCCGCCGTTCCAGGGAGGAGACCATCCATGCTGTTTGATAAACATATTGAGCCCCGTTGCTCCTACTGCCAGTGGGGCACGCCGCTGGACCTGGAGGAGGGCCAGATGATGTGCGTAAAAAAAGGAATCGTGGCCTGCACCGGCTCCTGCCGCCGATTCCGCTACGATCCCCTGAAGCGCACCCCGCCCAAGCCCCTGGCAATCACTTTTGCCCATCTCAAGGACGAAGATTTCACCCTTTGATCCTTCAGTACATAAAAGAAAACGGACAGTCTTTCGACTGTCCGTTTCTTTGTGTCGGCACTACCTATCTTTCCAGGCCGTCGCCAGCCAAGTATTTTCGGCGCGAGTGAGCTTAACTGCCGTGTTCGGGATGGGAACGGGTGGACCCTCACCGCAATCAGCACCGACTTCGTCGCTGTGGACTTTGTATCCCGCGCTTTCGCCTTCGCTAAAAGCTCGCTCACTCCGTCACAGCTCCTCTCCCTCGCGACCCCGCTTCGCTGGGCTTCGCTCGGGCTTTGCGCGGTTACCCCGCGCTATTTATCTTAACCGCTTCCACGGTTAAAACCTTGTTTCTCTCCCCTGAAGTGCTTCCCACCCCAGGGGAGTGGTACACCTTCAGGGACTCGAACCCTGGACACCCTGATTAAGAGTCAGGTGCTCTACCAACTGAGCTAAAGGTGCATAAAGTTGGTGACCCGTGGGAGAGTCGAACTCCCGTTTGCGGCGTGAGAGGCCGCCGTCTTAACCACTTGACCAACGGGCCGCGTCGCTCAGAGTACCCTTCCTTTGCCGCACCCTCAAAACTGAACAATGTGAACTCTCCCGCAAGCAGCCTGCATTCCCTTATTGTAAGGTCAAGCCCTCGGCTTATTAGTACCGGTCAGCTAAACGCCTCACAACGCTTACACCTCCGGCCTATCTACGACATAGTCTACGTCGAGCCTTACTCCATTTAGGATGAGAGATCTTATCTTAGGGGGGGCTTCACGCTTAGATGCCTTCAGCGTTTATCCCGTCCGAACGTAGCTACCCAGCTGTGCCCTTGGCAGGACAACTGGTGCACCAGAGGTTCGTCCATCCCGGTCCTCTCGTACTAAGGACAGCTCCCTTCAAATCTCTTACGCCCGCAACAGATAGGGACCGAACTGTCTCACGACGTTCTGAACCCAGCTCGCGTGCCACTTTAATCGGCGAACAGCCGAACCCTTGGGACCGAATACAGCCCCAGGATGTGACGAGCCGACATCGAGGTGCCAAACCTCCCCGTCGCTGTGGACGCTTGGGGGAGATCAGCCTGTTATCCCCAGGGTAGCTTTTATCCGTTGAGCGACGGCACTTCCACTTGCATACCGCCGGATCACTAACTCCAACTTTCGTTACTGCTCCACCCGTCGGTGTCGCAGTTAGGCTCGTTTTTGCGTTTACACTCACTGCACGATTTCCGTCCGTGCTGAACGAACCTTTGAGCGCCTCCGTTACCTTTTAGGAGGCGACCGCCCCAGTCAAACTGCCCACCTAACAGTGTCCCCCGACCTGATTCAAGGCCGCAGGTTAGAAGCCCAGCAATCCAAGGGTGGTATCCCAAGGGTGACTCCGCCGAAGCTGACGCCCCGGTTTCCATGTCTCCCACCTATCCTGTACATGAATTACCGAACTCCAGTATTAAGCTACAGTAAAGCTCCATGGGGTCTTTCCGTCTAGTTGCGGGTAACTGGCTTCTTCACCAGTACAACAATTTCGCCGGGTGGGCTGTTGAGACAGCGCCCAAATCGTTACGCCATTCGTGCGGGTCAGAACTTACCTGACAAGGAATTTCGCTACCTTAGGACCGTTATAGTTACGGCCGCCGTTTAC
>ERZ808041.706-NODE-706-length-20566-cov-4.248963_pt1 | contig 20566 bp, 22 predicted proteins | sample MGYA00380192_ERZ808041 | MGnify/ENA primary metagenome ERZ808041 (study PRJEB31490, sample SAMN06133412) | mouse gut metagenome | isolation source: Z1_1 | host: mice | place: China: Chengdu | collected 2015-05 ... | reverse complement strand
ATGTGGTTTTACTCTTATATTCATAATTCCATCCGGTCTCATGAATATATACAGGCGCCGTATCCTTGCGTTCCTCTATCCCTATCAGCCGGTCAACTGAGATTTCAAATAAACTGCTTAATTCTATCAGCTTCGCAAGCTCCGGTGTGGTGTCACCCGTCTCCCATTTTGATACGGTCTGCCTCGTCACACCGATCTTTGCCCCAAGCTGTTCCTGTGACCAGCCTCTCTGTTTTCTCAGTTCCATTAATTGCTCTCTGAATTCCATATGATTTACCTCCGGCCGTTTTATTAGTCGGCAAAATTTCTCAGCCAGCAAAATCATACTATTTTTTGTCAACTATTTCTACCATTTGCAGCAGGAAATCTGTCAACCAGACTTAACATTATGGTAAAATTCCCTTATGTCATATGAAATTCCGTTCATTTTTACTTCCAGAGCTTACATTGTTCAATTCTTCTTCCATTATCCCCCTGGTTCTCGTCATATGCAAATTGTTTCAGTAAATCACAGGGAAATTCACCGCAGTGGCCGCAGTGTTCCTTTTCTTTTGATTCACAACAGGCCTTAACCGGGCAGCTCTCACCCCAAAATGGTTTCTTAATATGTACGCATCCTCCGCAATTCATCTGAACCTTATATTCGCATTCACTGCATAACAGCCCGCATCTCGATTCAATCATTTCCTCTTCCTCCTTTGTTTTTCCACTATATTATCAAATGGAACATGACAGGTGTATGGCATGTTGCTTCGGACTGTTTTATGCGGAAACAGCAGCTGTCAACTCACTCTGATGACAGCTGCTGCTTTAATCAAACCGTTATTCCCATTAAAGGGCCATCTCGTAAATACGGCGTACGTCCTGCTTATCAAGCGGCACAAAGCCATAAGCCAACCCGCCGGCCGCGGCTTTCATTGCCATCACATCGAAATGTGTATCATCGATGTCAAGCTCACTCAGATGCGACGGCATTCCTATCGAATCGAAGAACTCCCTCGTCTTTGTAATAGCCTGCCTGGCAATCGCCATATCCTCCTGTTCCGGATCGATCCCCCACACATTTACGCCATATTCAACAAACCGCGGGAGAGTCTCCTCGCGAAGAACATATTGCATCCAATACGGCGTGAGCAGGGCCAGTCCGGCTCCATGGGTGATATCGTAGAATGCACTCAGTTCATGCTCCATTGGATGCACCGCCCATGCGGCATCTTCCCCGTAACTGATCAGCCCGTTAATTGCCAGGCTGGACGCCCACATCAGATTCGCACGCGCCTCATAGTTATCCGGTTCCTCCATGGCAACCGGCGCATATTTAATGCATGTCTTAAGAATGCCTTCTGCCATCCTGGCCTGAAGGTAGGCTCCCGGCACCCTGTTGAAATAATTTTCAAAGGTATGGCTCATGATGTCTGAAGTACCGCAGGCGGTCTGGTATTTTGAAACGCTGAATGTGTATTCAGGATCCAGAATTGAAAATACCGGTTTCGTAATATCATTTCCGGTTCCCCATTTTTCATTTTTCTCCATGTCCGATATGACTGCAAAGCCGTCCATCTCGGAACCGGTTGCCGCCAGAGTAAGAACGGACGCAACCGGAAGCGCTTTCGTTATCTTACGTGCATCCAGCACAAGCTCCCAGGCATCCCCTTCATAGCATGCGCCGGCAGCTATAACCTTGGCACAGTCAATCGTGCTTCCACCGCCCACTGCAAGGACTCCCTCGATGCCTTTTGCACGGCAGATTTCAATCCCTTTGCGCACCGACTGAATACGCGGATTCGGCTCAATGCCCGGCAGCTCGGATACTGTCACGCCGGCCCGGTTAAGCTCATCAATCACCTGATCATAAAGACCGCTCTTCTTGATACTGCCCCCGCCGTAAACAAGCAGGATGTTCTGCCCTATGGCAGTTATCTTATCTCCTAATACCCTGATTTTCCCTTTACCAAAATAGATGTCGGTCGGGATGTGATAATTAAAATTCTTCATGGATTCTTTTATCCTTTCTGCGAAATGAATTGCTGTATTCATTATAACAAACCGGGTATTTTAATTCAATATGCAATCCGTTTCATGACGCATGGGGCCTACGCGGAAATAAAATGCGAAACCGCATGCCGTCCTCCGTATTTTCCATGGCATAGGGGAATTGATGGAGTTCCAGCACCATGCGTACGATGGCAAGTCCCAGACCGCTGCCTCCGGTTTCCCTGTTCCTGGACTGCTCCCTTCTTGTGAACGCTTCAAACAGGTCCGCAATCTCCTGCTCCGGTATATGGACTCCGGTATTCTCAACCGTAAACTGCACGCCCTGGTCCGTATCCTCCACCCGAATATGGATTTTTTCCCCAGCCGGCGAGTAATGGTAGGCATTGCTGATCAGATTGCCGATCACTTTTGCAAACAGCCTCCTGTCGGCTGAAATCATCCTTCGGGGTTCCATTTCCGTGATGATATCCATGTTTTTTTCAGAAAACAGGTCTGCAAAATCCTCCAAAATTCCTGAAATAAGGGCCGGTAAATCAAAGGTTTCAATTTGTGCCGTAAAACCGGAAGCTTTCATTCTTGTGACAGTCAGAATCTCCATCACAAGCTGCTCCATCGAACAGGTAATCTCAAATGACCGTTTTAAATATTTGTCTCGGTCTTTATAGCCGCCGACATGATAAAGCATTCCCTGAAGCTGCCCCTTTAATATCGTGATTGGCGTCTTTAATTCATGGGAAACCGCAGAGAAAAATGCAAGCTGGCGGCTCTCAAGCTCTTTTTCTCTCGCCACATCCTCCAAAAGCATGGCATTTGCATTTTTCAATTCGTCCAGGGCCGCCGACAGCCGTCCGGAAAGCTCATTCAGATTGCCGGCCAGCATCCCGATTTCATCCGTTCTTTTTTCCCTGCACTGAACACCGAAATCCAGCGCCGCCAGCTTTTTAGACACTTCGGTGATGCGGAGCACCGGGCGGGTGATATATCTTGAGTAAAACAGGGAAGTAACCAAAGCGGTACAGATTGCGACAGCAAGTAACGGCAGGAATACCTTATGCAGAGTGGCGGAAAACTCTCTGGCATTTTCCCTGATTTCGAACGTGTACGGAGAATTGACCTCTGTCCGGAACGAAATGATTTTATCATTGCTTATGCCGCCGTACTGTATGTTATGCTCTGCATCATTCTTCTCCGAATCGTTCTGTACTGAATTAACCGACATTTTTTCCGCTTCTATTATATAATACCTCGGTACATACATGATGATAAATCCGTAGGTAACTGCCGATACAGCCAGAAACAATAAGGTTGTTATCAGAAATATTTTAACTGTCAAATGGCTTCTCATGTATCCTATCAATACGGTACCCAATTCCTTTCACGGTCTCTATATAATCTCTCTCCAGTTTCCTGCGCAAATTTTTAATATGGTTGTCAACCACTCTGTCATTCCCATAAAACTCATATTTCCACAGCTTTTCCAACAGAATTTCCCTGGTCATAACCTTGCCCTGGTGGTTCAGAAGTTCCCTCAATATTTCAAATTCCCGTTTCGTCAGCGCTACCGGCTCACCATCGACAAAGGTCTGATAGTTATCTAAATCCAGACACAGATCGCGGTAGATGAGTTTCTGATTCTCACCGGCTTTTGCCCCTCTCCCGCTTCGGCGAAGCACAGCTGCAATTTTCCTGATGAGAACCGGCATGGAAAATGGTTTTGTGATATAATCATCTGCCAGAAGATCCAGACCTCTCACCTGCTCCTCCTCACTGCTCAGCGCCGTTATCATAATTACGGGAATATTGGATTCTTTCCGTATCAGTTCGCAGACAGCAAATCCGTCTATCTTAGGCAGCATAATATCCAGCAGGATTAAATCGTATCTGTCTTTTTGAAATGCCGTAATCCCCTCTAACCCATCCCTGGCAACGGCAACCTCATATCCGCTGTCCTCCAGAAAAAACCGGAGGAATTCTTCTATATCCCGTTCGTCTTCAATTATCAGAATTTTACTCACCTAATCCACCTTCCTGCTGATCTGCTTTTTCGCTAAACACGGCGAAAAGCCACAAATCCCGGCAGGGATTTGCAGCTTCTGTCTGTCGGGATTATTTGTAACTGATGCTCACAATATACTCTCCGTTATTACCTGCATTAATGGTAAAAGGTTCAGTAAGTTCGTTGACCAGTATGCTCCCTGTCATTCCGTCTTTAAATGTAATTTCTCGAATCTCCCCGCCTTCTCCCGCTTCATCTGCCGATATGTTCACCGTCTTAACTTTACATACCGCAGAAACTGCCTCCGGCGAAGCAGGCGCTGCTAATGCGGGCACAGCCGAAGCGGTGCAAAGTGTAAATACCGCCATCCACAAAAAGCCTTGTTTCTTTAAATTTCTCATATGCAATTCTCCTTTACAGTATTTTTGTCTGCATGCACAGTATATCAAGGCAATTTGTAATCCTTATATCTTTCATATGTTTTTTATGTGTTTTTTCATAATCTGCAATAACACTGCATAATTGAATTGTAACATATACGTTATCCCATTTCCATTCAATCGCTCTATAACAGAACAAAAAATGCCATGAAACACGGAATTACCAGTATTTCACGGCATCAGTGCCAATGTGTGTTTTGTACAACTCTTCCGGGCGGCAGCAGCACATTTACCGCTGCCAGTCACGTACCCCCTGTATATGAAGGAAACGCGCTTTTTCATAGATGTAAGTGTCAAGCGGCCTCATATATGCATCAAAGCTATGGGCCGCCACATAAATTCGTCCCCCTCTTACGGCTACAATTACAGGGCTGTGATAAAAGCCCTTTTCTTTACTGCCCAACTGAACAATATCTCCCGGCTGCACGCCTGTTTCATCCGTTACAACGGCATATGGCCCGACTGATTTATTTCCCACAAGGAAATTATATAAATACGTAACACCCGTCCAACTTGCCGTCCTGTCTGAGCTGCTGTTATAGTACCACCCTGTTACCGGCGTATAGTTCATCACTTTGCTTCCGGCATAAATACATTGGGATGCAAAATTCGTACAGTCTCCCCCATAATGTTCAAAATCCAGATATCAGGGGTTTCTGCCCATTGCCCACTGTTTTGCGTATTGTAACACTTCATCCCTGCGATAGCCGGTTTCCCTTGTCATGCTTTGCGACCTGCGGTGTGCTTATTTATATTATAATATGGTGGCGCTGCCCTCTTCGTTAATTTGCGTTTCAGCGCCGTTTTATTTGACTGTCTGTCCTGCTAATTCCCGGCGAAGAGCAGGCATAACCGTTTGGATATAGGCCAATGCAAAATCTTCTGAAGTAATCCAATCCTCGACGTTTCGCTCCGTGAGTATCACCGGCATCCTGTTATGCACATCGGCAATCGAATGATTGGCACCGGTCGTTAGGATAACAAACCGGTTCTCATCTTTAAATTCATTATATATTCCGGCCATATAAAGAACTCTGCTGTCAGGCAGATTAAACCGGTATTTTATCTTTTCACCTTGCTGCGTCCATTCAAAGAATCCGGTGCTGGGAACCGCGCATCTGCGGCCGTGCAGGCTTTTGCGAAACATGGGACGCTCTTCTGCGGATTCCGATCTGGCATTGATTATGACTCCCTTCGCCGCTCCAAAACGGGGAAATCCCCAGGTACTTAACTCAGGCCTGATCTCCCCATCCATACGGCAGATAACCGGCGCCGTGTTGGTCGGATAAATCTCGCCCTTTTTCATCTCATTTCCCGGATACCTTTCGTCCAGGGATTTAATAATCCGCATGATTTCTTTATCCTGTTCCTCCGTATAAAGGCTGTATCTTCCGCACATGGCAAATTCCTCCTGATTCCGTTCTTAACTCTGGCTTTTCAGGAAAGCTTCCGGATAAATCGTATGCTCCGCAACCGGATCCAGGCGGGACAATTTGGCATCTGTCAGCATAATTCCCCGCTGTACTGCATAGTGGCCGAATTGACGGCGTATCAGATCGATTGAGCGCTCCAGACTTTCCTGTTTTTGGTCTCGTTGTACATCTTCTAAAAATGAGAGCTGCCGGTATTCCATGCGTGTCAGACTGCAGGCCCTCACCCCCAGGCTCCTTACCGGATTCTCAGGTGCATTCTTTTGGAACAATTCGAATGCTTTTTTAAATATTGCCTGCGAGGTACAAGAGGGAATAGACAGCCTGCCCTGCCGTTCGTATGAAAACAGGGAATTGTCCCGTATGCTGATTTGAACGCTCCGGCAGTAAAAATTTTCTTTCCTCATGCGTTCCGCCACGCTTTCTGCAAGAATGTATAATATTATTTTTACATCGTCAGCACCGGTCAAATCCCGCGGGGCCGTCGTACTGTTCCCGATTGTCTTGATAATACGGCGTGAGTGGACATGCGAAACCGGTGACTGATCAAGTCCATTTGCAAAGGCCCAGAGCATAATCCCGTTCTTTCCAAGCAGTCTTTCCAGGAAATGCACATCGCTGCAGGCCAAATCCCCGATGGTCCTGATCCCGTACTTTAGTAATTTTAAATACGTGGCCCTGCCTACGTACAACAGCATATCGGCAGGTAAGTGCCAGATTTTCTCTTTAAAATCCTGTCCGATTACCGTGGTTGCATCCGGCTTTTTCAGGTCGCTGCCAAGCTTTGCGAATATTTTATTATAGGAAACACCGACACTGGCCGTTAATCCCAGCTCTGTTTTAATGGTATTTCGGATTTCGTCTGCAATTACTTTTCCGTCACCAAACAGACGTGAGGAGGCGGTCACGTCCAGCCAGCACTCATCCAGCCCGAATGTTTCGATTTTATCCGTATATTCTCCATAGATTTCATGTGCAGCCTGCGACATCTCAATGTACCGCTCATAGCGCGGCGGCGTTAAAATAATATCCGGGCATTTCTGTCGGGCCATCCATAACGGATCCCCGGTTACAATACCATACTTCTTCGCCTCGTAATTCTTAGCCAGCACTATACCGTGCCGCGCCTCCTGATCTCCGGCAACGGCTACTGGCTTTCCGCGCAGGCCCGGATTGTCCAGGCACTCTACTGAAGCATAAAAATTATTCATGTCGGAATGAAGGATGATTGGCTGCTCCATATTTAGCCGCTCCTTGCAGATTGATAGGCTTATTATCTGATAATATCTGGATTTTATACCGTGGAATGCAGATTGATCTGAATTCAGTATTATCTTGCCAAATCCATTCCTATCGTTTATAATCATTCTATGGAGACATAGCTCAGCTGGGAGAGCATCTGCTTGACGTGTAGAGGGTCGCAGGTTCGAGTCCTGTTGTCTCCATTGAAGGCAGAAACCGCGTATTTACAAGAATGCTTGTATTTACGCGGTTTTTCATTGTTTTAATCTTAGTAGAGTTATACCGATTTAGGTACGAAAATATCACACGAATGCATAAAGTATCACACGAAATATCACACGAAATAAGGCGGCCGGATCACTCCTTGCCGCCATTATCATCTATAAATTCTACAATATCCCCTATCTCGCATTTCAATATTCTGCAAAGCTTTTCAGCCGTAAGCATTGTAATGTTCGCATTATTTTTCAAATTGTGAATTGTCTTCTTGTCAATCCCCTCTTTAATGAGCTTATACGTTGTAACATTCTCTTTTTCCATTTTATCCCACAACGGCTTATAACTTATCATTCTTCCACCTCTCTTGCCTTTACTATACTTTGCGGCATAGGGGTTGAATATACTGATTATATTCAGTATAATAAGCCATATTATTCCCAGTTTTTACCAGCTTTATCACTGCACCAAAGTAGTACAATAAATTACAAAAGGAAGGGGATACTGAATGAAAAAGAATCGGATTAAAAACAATCTCATTTATTACTGGTCCGTTGTTGCTCGTATTACAACTGGCTTAGTCTGCCACATTATCCATTTTGGCAAAACGGGAAAATTGCCCTGCAAAAGGCCGAAATATAGTCCAAATGAAATAAGGGAGGAACTGATAAAAATAGCTGAAGAAATTGAAATGAAAGAAAAAGAGGCCCCAGTTGAGGGTCCGGAGCCTGGAGAGTAGGATACTAGGGGCGAGGCCAATGGAGAGCATGTCTCCCGGCGTCGCCCATATTTAATGATAGCGCAGGCATATTCGCCCCTATACCCAATAAACGGATAAGGTGGTGATTTTGTGACCACTACCCGGCTAACATCTTCGTTGCGTTGGTCTGTACAAAAGCTTTCATCTGGTCATATCCCCATCCACAGCTTATCAAGCTACTGACCAGCATTTCCATTGATTCAATCTGTTTAAGTTCATCTGCTGTCACATACTCCCGAATGCTTTCCTTGCCCTTAACACCGTACTGTGTCTGGAGTTCTTTCATGGTTTTTCCGAAGATAGTCTTGTAAATAAGCTTTGTATAATTGGGATAGGCGAATTTCTTATGCGGGCTGTCGGCTACTTTCATTTTGATGGTGTCAGTCAGAATATGACGGACGATAACACCTTTATCTCTCTCGATTTGCCACTGCTGCCGTTCCGTGTAAATTCTTTTAAGTTCGGCCTCCATAGTGTTGAAAGCTTTAATATAATCCAGCTTCCACCTCAACGCCTTTTCACCTGTAAAACCCATAGCAAGCAGAGAAAAGCCATCCCTGTTCATATTATACATTCTGTATTCATGATTATTCCCAGCCTTATATGTAGATAAGGTAAACATTTCTGCGACTGTCGAATTTTCGACCGTCAGTTTATCGATGGCCTCGAGTATGTGTTGATGGTTCTTCTCGAACTTTTCTGCAACCTTCAAACTCGTTGTAATCAATTTTTCTTCGTATCTCTTCCCTGTGATTTCTACTAACATAAAATTCATCCTTTCTCTGATTTTATTTTGCTGTTACATTACTCTTTTCTTTATTCTTTTTCTCCCACCACACAAAAAAAGTGGCCAGGATGCCCCCAGCCACTCAAAATATTTTAATTAATTTCCCATATCTCCAAACCGCCAAACCCTCCGGCCCGCTCGTGCCAGCATGCCCCCTCCAACGGCCCATCCACCGTATTGTCGAGGAAATACCAGTCGCCCGGATCCTCCGGCCCGATGACGCTGCTTCCGTTCCACCGCTGCCAGCCGGTCAGCATGTATCCGTCTTTCCCAAACAGATACCAATGGTGGTTAATCAGCAGCCATTTATTAACTGCATAGGTGCCGTCTGCCTGTACATAGCGGTATCTGCCCAAAGTATCTTTCTCCCAGCCCGGTGTGAAACCGGCTGATTTAAGCGCGGCTTTAAACTCCTCCCAGGTATGTCTCGTGTGGTTATAGACAAAAGGATTCGGGCATATTTTACCGGTGACATCATAATGGCGGATGACCCGGTCTGCCGTTATCTTGTATTTTTCCATCAGCTCTTTGGTCAGGGCCACAGCCGAACGCACCGTGGCGTCCTCAAAGTACCAGTCGCGGCTGGTTGCCGCCTGGCTTCCTTTGTTTCTGACACACAACTCAATTCCGATACTGTTGGAATTGCGGCACTCGGGATGCTTATATGCATTGGCTCCGCAATGCCAGGCGATATTGCGCTCTTCCACCGACTGCCATATCTCTCCCTCAAAGCCCACAAAGTAGTGGGCGCTGGCCCCGATGTATTTGCTTGCATAATACTCACAATTGGCTTTTGCTCCGCCTGTAGCTCCTACATAATGGATTACAATGTATTTGATACGGCTCTCCAGACCGTTGCTGTAATTATATGGCGTCAGAAGACGGTTGATTTCCATATCAGACACCCTCCTTCCTGCCGGCAAAACCCATCTGGTCCGCGTCAAAGCTCTCCCTGAAATTACGAAGCTCTGCCGCCGTCATCTCTTTAATACGCGCGTCTTCTTTATCCAGTTCCGCTTTCGTCAGATTTCTTGTATTGACACTTTTTACCGTCATAAATGTGTTATCCTTTTTCTTTTAGTTTATGACGGCCGGGGACAGACTGTTCCTCACTGCTGTTTCTTTGATTGTATTGTTTAAAATACGGTAAACATATTATAAAGTTTTATTAGTTTGTAATCTTCTTGTGTTAACATTAGTTTCTTTTTTAGGTCTATGTCTGTCTTTTGGGGAGTTTTTGTAAAGAGCATCTTTATTGAGGCCGGCATTACCGGCCTTGTAGAAATTCCTGACCAAAGCCCCCATCTTTCATCATTTTCAACAAATGGAGAGAGAATAGCTATTGATGCTTTTTCTACTGATGTATCACGATTAATGAAGTCGATTCTAGTAATTATATCATGATGAGTCATCAGACCATAGTATGTATTTTCACATGCCTGAGGGTAATTTATATCTTTTATATTCATGTACATATGAACGCCGATAGAGTTATCATCATGAGCATTTTTAACCAATAAAGCGGAACAAATTATATTTTTATTCCGGCCATCATAATAATAAGAATAAAAACGTGTATTGTTTTTAAAAAATGATGGGACATTTGCAGTGGAAGGATAGCAATGTTGACTTGAATTATCAGCGGTTCCAGGTAATAACTCATCAATGCTTATATTTAAAACCCGAGAAATTTCCTTAATAGTAAGAATATCTATTGATATTTCGCCGCGCTCGTATTTTGACAACGTTGATTTACTTTTCTGGATTTTATCTGCTAGCTGTTGGATAGTTAAACCACGTAATTTTCTCACTTTTCTAAGAATGCTGCCTAATTCCATCAGGTATTCCGACATATAAATCCACCTCGTTTCACAGAAAGGTTCTAAAAGCATAAATTTTAGCGTAGTAAAGCAGTTTTATATACACATTATATCTAAATTACGTGTAAACGTCTACTGTGATGACACAATATTATTTTTAATCGCCCTCTATATGGAATTCTGTTAAGTTGTTCCTCACAATCTTCTGTGTTATAGATAATAAGAGATATATAAAATAGTAAAAGGAGCGGCGCTATGGGAAAATTAATTTTAGACAAGCTATACAATAGAAAAGGAACGGATTGTGTCAAATGGGATCATAAAGATTTTGTGGACAGCAGAGTATCAGACACAGCATTGCCTCTATGGCTTTCGGATATGGAATTTAAAGTTGCTGATGAAATAACTGAAGCACTGATTAAAAGGGTTGAGCATGGATTTCTTGGACATTCTATGCCGGGCGACAGCTATTTTGAATCTGTTCAAGGATGGTATAAAAGACGATTCAATTGGACCATTTCAAAAGATTCCATCTTTTATTCGCCGGGTGTTCTGCCTGCATTGGGTTTTATCTTAAGAGGTTTTACAAAAAAAGGGGAAGGAGTTATTATTCAGGAGCCTGTATTCTATCCATTTGCCGAGTTAATAGAAGGAACTGATAGAAAAATAGTAAATAATCAGTTAATAAATAACGATGAGAATTATAGCATTGATTTTATTGATTTAGAAAACAAATTAAAAGATCCTAATAATACAATGCTAATCTTATGTTCACCGCATAATCCGGTAGGCAGGGTATGGACAAAGGATGAATTAAAGAAAATAGTCGATTTATGTCAAGAAAACGAAGTTTTAATTTTCTCTGATGAACTGCATTGCGATTTAACACGAGCTAATGTAACGCATCATCCACTTAAGACGATAAGTGATTACAGTAAAATTATTACTGCTGTGGCTTTAGGCAAAACCTTCAATGTCGGAGGGGTACCAATTTCTCAAATAATCATAGATGATGAAGAGTTAAAACAAATATGGCACAAAGAAACAAGGAAAAAACATTATATTAGTTTTGCCCCGCCGCTTGATATGGTTTTAGCAGAGACCGCTTATAATAAATGCGAATATTGGGTTGATGAAGTCATGGAATATGTTGAGCAGAACTTTGATTTTTTAGTGGATTATCTTAATAAACATCTTCCGAAAGTAAAATACAAAAAGCCTGAGGGGACGTTTTTAGCCTGGATAAATTTTGGAGCATATGTAGATTACGAAAAATTATTTGAATTACTGATAACAAAGTATGATTTATTGATTGAAAACGGTCATGTATTTGGCGAATCCGGAGCCGGATATTTTAGAATGACAGTTGCCTGCCCGCAAAGCATGCTGGAAGAGGGATTAAACAGAATAGTCAAAGCAATTAAAGAATTAACGGATAATTAGGTTAAAACCTGCTTAATGGTATGAGCGACAATAGCCTGTACAGGCAGGTTATTTACGGAATTTTATAAAGCTGTTAAAAAACAAAATTTACAGTATTATAAAAATTTAACAAAAATACTATAAAAATTTCACCCTATATCTTTTACATTCTGGTATACTACTCTTTTGTAAATTTATTTGGAGAGGAATTTTTGCATTATGCTTAACCTGATAGCTTATATTATTATTCCGGCTTATACCATCCTTTTTGTCAAAGGATACGGGTGGTTTACAACGAATTTTTCCGTTATCGGCAACTATCTGCACAGGAAAGACGCCTTCGTTCTGTGGGGAGTTCTGGTGGGAGCGTATTTCTACTACTCTCTCCGCACCGCTATCCGGCTTATGAAACAGAAACCAAAAGGAACCTTCCTGGTTCCCTCTTCACTTGTCCTGCTTTTTTGTGCCATCACTACCCCCTATCTGCCGGAGGAGATGCCGTTTAAATCGTTTCTTCATATTATATTTGCATTTATGGCCGCCGTTCTTCTGCTGGCTAGTCTTTTCCTGATTATCCTGAAGGAATACCGCACGGATCCGTCCCGCTACGGTTCCTGCCTCTTTGCGTGGGCAGGGATCGTAGCAGGTTCGGCTTTCCTCCTGATTCTGGTCGGAATCGTCAGCAGCGCGCTGGAAATTTATTTCACCATCACATCGGTAATCCTGACCCGCAGGCTGCTGGTGAAACTGAAGTCCGGAGGAACGGAACCGTGTGAACAGTGACCTAATTCTTCATGATTACGCCGCAGCCTATCATCGTGCCGGAATTACCTGACGGCTGGGTTGTAAAGTCATCGGGCTGGTTGTGGATGATTACGGATCTCCCCAGAATATCCTGGAGCGAAAACCGCTTATCATAGAAGGACATCCAGGCATACCCCTGATTGCTCAGCAGAGGCGGGAAGTCACCGGCATGTAACGGATGAGGTGCTTTAGACGGGTTGTAATGGGAACCGGCGTTAGCGAACGGGCTTGCCGCCGTACCGCTGCAGTTTCCATTTTCGTGGATATGGAATCCATAGTAATTGCTCTGAGACGGCCGTCCCTTATCCGGAAGGCCGAATACTTCGGCTTCAATAAGTACACCCTGATACGGCGTCTTATAAAATTTGATCATGCCGCTTAAGGCCGGATGAGCGGCATCTCCCCTGACCCAGGCAACAGCCTGCGGTTCATTGTCTTCAAGAATATCTGCAAAAATATCTCTGGGTGTGTATGAACGTTCTGACATAATAACTCCCTCCTTCTTTATGATATGAAGGAGGGATTTGAATGTTTACGGTAAAGTACTGTTAACGCCATGCTTCGTCTGTTTTCTATAGCAGGTATCATTGGCGTCTCCTTTTCCTTCCCACACCGTCTTACAACCCGGCAAGCTCTTTAAAATCTTCTTTCAGACTGCTATAAAGTCTTTGGTACAGACAGTGGAACTGTCTGTAGAGCACCGTGTTTTCTTCCTCCGGCTCCGTGCTGCTGCTCATCCTCAGCAGACGGCCGCAGGCCGTCTCAACACTGTTATAAATACCGCAGCCCACGCCGGCCAGTATCGCAGCTCCAAGAGCCGGACCTTCCTGCTGCTTCACCGTCTTAACCGGACAGCCGTAAAGATCGGCCAGCATCTGCCTCCAGACAGGACTTTTCCCTCCGCCGCCACAGGCCATCATCTCTGTGATTTTCACACCCGTATCCCCAAGAATTTCGCTGCAGTCGAAGAGCGAATACGCAACTCCTTCCATGACGGCTCTTAAAAGATGGCTTTTCGTATGGATGGCCGACAGTCCGAAAAATACGCCGCGGCAGTCCGGATCCAAATGAGGTGTCCTCTCTCCCATCAGATAGGGCAGGTAAATAAGCCTGTCACTGCCGGGTTTTATCTCCTGGACCGCTTCATTCACTAAATCATAGACATCTCTTCCCTGACGCTCCGCCTCCACCATATAATCCTGGCAGAATTGTCCGCAGAACCATTTCAGGGATAAACCGGCGGCCTGGGTCACTCCCATCATATGCCATGCTCCCGGAACGGCACAGCAGCATGTATGCACCCTCCCCTTCGGATCTACGGCAAGCTTGCTGCTGTGGGCATATACCACCCCGGATGTCCCAATCGTTGTAAATGCGGCGCCGTCCGCTACAACACCGGTCCCCACCGCCGCTGCCGCATTGTCGCCGGCTCCTCCGACCACTATCGTATCCGCGTTCAGGCCTGTCCGCTCCGCTATCTCAGGCAGAAGGGTTCCCGTTATCTCACAGGATTCGTATACCTCCCCCAGAAGGGACCTGTCAATATCCAGAGCGCGCAGAACCTCCTCAGACCAGCAGCGGCCCTGCACATCCAAAAGCTGCATGCCGCTGGCATCCGAAACTTCCGTTGCAAACACGCCGGTCAGCACCTGCCTGATATAGTCCTTTGGCAGCAATATATGGCGGCATTTTTGATAATTCTCCGGCTCATGCTTTTTTACCCACAAAATTTTTGCCGCAGTCCAGCCGGTCAGCGGCGGATTGGCAGTCAGCTCTATCCACCTCTCCCGCGGCATAATCTGCAGCATCTCCTCCACTTGTCCGCCGGTTCTCTGGTCGCACCAGATGATGGAGGGACGGATTACCTCATTGTCTTCATCCAGCATCACAAGGCCATGCATCTGTCCGGAAAGCCCGATTCCTTTTATCGCCCCGGCCGGAACTCCCGACCGCTCCCTGACTTCTGAAAGCGTCTCAAGAACGGCATTCTTCCAATCCCCCGGATTCTGTTCAGCCCAGCCGTTCTGCGGCTGAATCATTCCATATTCCTTAGAGGCAGAAGCAATAACCGTCCCTTCTTCATCAAATAACACTGTTTTTGTCGCCGATGTCCCCACGTCAATCCCAATCAGATAGTTCATAATCCTCCCCCACTTCCTGTTTTATATTCCGTAATCCTCGTGTATTCCCGCAATGCGAATGTCCCGTCATGGGAACTCAATATTCCAAAACTGCCCATATTATCAAGACTGCATAAGTTCGTCAGGCCGCATCTTGCCAATGTCTTTATCAGACTAGCGCTTTCCGGATAAATTCCTGCTGTCTGAAGGTGTCTTTTACATGGATAAAGGGAGAAAATCTTTTTTTGGGGAAGCGGCTTGACCAGGACATGGCCGAACTGCCCGGATAATTCCAGTCTGCTGTCGTTTATACAGGTCACGCTCCCATGACCGGCCGGGTATATATAGCGTTCGGCCGGACCTTTCTTCCCGTTCCTTTCCGTTCCTCCGGCAAGCTCAAGCTTTTGGGTCAGCCTCTCAACGGCTGTTTTTCCCCTGATAAACAGCGGATTCCCATACCGCCTTCCTTCCCGCTCCATCACTAATGAGAACCGGAGGCCGAACTTCTTTACCTCCTCAAAGTTATCCGTATCCAGATAAACAACCTGGCAGGAGCTGCAAAGAAGCTGGTTTGTACTGAAAATGTGGCGTGCTAGGCCTTCAAGTTTTACTTCCGGGACATTCATATCTGCAATATAAGCAAAGCTCAGCCGATGGCCCCATTCGATAATTTTGACATTAACCGGGGCGCGCTCCCTCACCGCCCGAACCGTCTCATCAGAGCCACACACTGCAATCCCTCCGGCCAGACGCATCAGCATCTCCATCACCCTTTTATCACCGGAGGGCGTGTCCAGTATATAGATGTATTCTTTCAGCCGCGGTTCGTATTCCGTCAGTTTTTTCAAAATATAAAGGGACAGGCCCCCGGCCCCGGAGGGCAGCTTGAGAATATTGATATTTCCTGCCAGGAGTCCTTCCAGAACACTGTATGCGGGCAGACCGGCCGCATTTCCGGATGCGATATGCAGCAGCACTCCCAGAGGTTCTCTAAAAAAGCGTTTTCCCTCCTCCGGGCAGTCCGGTATTTCCGGAAGCTCCAGCCTTCGTTTCTTCCTCAGAGAATCTGCCGTGAAATACCCGGCAAAAGAAGCAGGCGGATAATCCCGGCTTATCGCAGGCCATTCCCCATCCGCCATGTATGACCTGCCGGACATGATATCGGCAGCCAGACGGTCTGCAGCCTGAATCACGATTTCCGGATCCAGGCTCCCTCCCGAAAGCGTTTTTACAATCTTCTTTTTTATCTGTTTTACCGCCTCGATATTATCGGCAAAATCCATTATTTGTCCATCCAGAAAAACCATCTTGATTTCCTCTTTCTCTCCGGTATCTTCCTTTATTACTTTCTTTCCAGCCAGCTTACAGCCAAATCCATCGCAGCCCTGCATGCATTCGTCTGGTCGAGGGCATTCAGCATTACAAAGTCATGGATCGTTGCCCTGATTCTGACCGCCGTCACATCTACTCCCGCCAGTAGCAGCTTAGAGGCGTAAGCCTCGCCGTCGTCGCGCAGTACATCCGCCTCCCCGTTTATGATTAATGCTGCCGGCAGTCCGGCAAGCTGCTCCGGACAGGCCCGGAGCGGGGACGCCGTTATCTGGGCGCGCTCAGCCTCATTCGCCGTATACTGGTTCCAGAACCATATCATTCCGTCCCGGTACAGATAATAATCTTTTGCGAATTTCATATAGGTGCAGGTATCAAAGCAGGCGTCCGTTACGGGATAAAACAAAAGCTGCCTGTGAATCCTGGGGCCGTTTCTGTATTTTGCCATGAGTGTCAACGCCGCAGCCATATTCCCTCCCGCGCTGTCCCCTGCAACGGTCAGCCGTTCAAGGTTAAACGGCCCTCCCGTACCATATGTGAAAGCAGGAAGCGAACAGAGCAGCCTGTAACACTGCTCTATGGCGACAGGATATTTAGCCTCCGGCGATAGGCTGTACTCCGGAAATACGACGAGCGAACCGGTTCGGGCCGCCAGTTCCCTGACCAGCTTTTCATGGGTATGGAAATTTCCGAATACCCAGCCGGCTCCATGAATGTAAAAAATAGTACCTGTATTTCCGGTATAATTTTCCGGTCTTACAATAAATACCCGAATAATCCCCCATCTTCCGGTATCAAAATTCACGGTGCATACCGACGCCGGGTACATGGCTACCGGCGCGTCCTGCACCTCATCCAGCTTGATTCTGCCCTGACGGGGCGTTAACTGATAAATGCGGGGCTGCTTTTCACTATCAATACAGACCTGAAGGGCTGCTTTTTCCAGCGGAATTCTTTTCTTCATAAAAATAATCCTTCGTTGGCTTTACTTTATTTTATACACTACCGGAGAATTTGCCGCTTGTACCGCTCTGTTTTCTGCTATTTTGCCGGACGTTATATTCCCTGCCAGTAGTCCGCCGCTCCGGCGGCGCATGTCCGTATTCCCTTTGCCCCCGTCCTCCCCAGAATCTCCAGATAATCACTTTTAATGCCGCAGCCGCACTCTTTTTTGTCATGCAGCACCCCAATGTCATCCGTCATCACGCTCATCAGAGGCAGATCCGAACCAATGGGCGTCAACAGGTTTACCAGCCCGGCGCGGCCTTTGGGAAGCGCCTCCAGCGTCTCCGTATCGCGGATCAAAACCCTTGCATAAGCCGGAATATGAAAATGATGGTTTTTGCAGCTGCAGTAGAGAACCGGATGCTCGGCCGCGCCGAAAAATTCATGCACCCGGGTTTTGTTTATCCCAAGGACCTCCCAAATCAGCGTGTATAATTCCTCTTTTGGAATTTCCTCTTTCTCAAACTGCTTCCATCCCCCGCCAAGCATCACACGGGAGTCCCCCGGTAGCCGGCATATTATGTTTTCCTGTTTCATTTTTTTGAGTAAAAAATAGGTATAGGAGGGAAAACCAACCAGCCTGACCGGATGTGTGCCCTCTGCACAACGCGCCAGATTCTCCAGTATTCCCGGCAGATTGAGGGTATAGGTACCGCTTTCTCCTCTTACGCCCTTCCGGTATTCCAGGGCATAACGCCTGCTGATTGCCGGCGCATACAGAGTGGACAGCCAGGCTGTCTTTGAAATCACCGCTTTGTTTTCCTTTGAGGGCTGGTATCCCAGCATAATATAATGAACCGGCCTGCGGGAAAAGAGCCCGTGAATCCGCCCGAGATTGACGGCCATTGCCGCCAAAAGACATATCTCCCAGACGGAATAACTAAGCCTGCTGGCCGTTCCCCCGGTTCCGGAGGAAGTGACTTCCACTGCCGGCCCACGCCTGATTCCTATTTTATTCCGTTTAAAATACAGTGTGGGGATGACCGGAATCTGCTCTAACGATTTCATGTTTTTTAAAACGGCCGGATGGAAACCGGCATCTTCACAGATTGCACAGTACTCCGGGGAGTGTTTTATGAAATAGGCCGCCCTGCGTTTTATGGAGCGTAAAAAGAGGCGGTCATTCGTTCTGCTGCCGTAGGGCCTGAGTGTGCCGAACAGCTTCAGTAAATCTAAATCCATGGCTCCCTCCTGTTTTGTTTATAACTAAATTATACCATGTCTGCTGAATCCGTGAAATACCTCTTTCGGACTTATCGAATAAAGAGTCAGCCCCGGGTTACTGTTCACACGGTTGTGTCATTTAGATTTAACTGAGGCCCGGAGGACGCGTCCGGAACGGACCTTGTCCGGTGTGGTGAGGGATTCTGTCTGAGTCTTCCGTCCCCGGTTGGAGGGTGTCGTGTGGGGGGAATCCGACAGGAATGAATTGCTGGGAGGGCCCTGTCGCGGCCACTACGTGTTTCCGGCAGGCTGATATCAAAATCTTCCGCAATTTCCTGTCGAGCTTAGCAGCGCGATGCATTTCACAGAGCGGGAGTGTGCTCCGCAGACTTTATCTTCGCCCGCAGCCGCGAACAATAACGCGCTTTGCGAACTTTTCACCGCGGCGCGGTTTATTTATCAGGAGAACTTTCCTGTTAAAAGAAAAAACATGAGTTGCCCGCCGCCGGGTTCTTTCGGCTGCTGACAACTCATGTTATCCGATCTTCCATATTCTTTTTCATTCTTGGCGGCATCTTTTTAACTAATCGGTCAATGCCTTATGGTATTTAAACTTCCTGTAAAATTTCCAGATAATCAGCACCGGCAGGCTTATGGTAAGAACCGCAGTGGAAAGTCCTCCGATGATGCCATATACAATAATAAGTAAAATAGCAACCAGGTTCATATGTCGTCCCTCCTTTTTCTATTTTCAACCTACCTTCATTGTATTCTGGTTTTAGAAAAAGGGAAGGGGTTTGGCCGTTCCTTATCAGTGTTTTAATTAACCTTTCATTTTCGTCTGATTTCTTTTGTAAATATAAAGAAATTTGAAAGATAGGTTATTATTGTATTAATAAAAGATGCCGGTTATCTTATCATTTTTTAACATTCCATCAACATATTTATTCCACCAGAATCCGGCCGTCATCCGCGCGGATGGAAAGAATAATCCCTTCCGGCAGAATTACATTCTCCACCATGCCCTGCGGTCTGTCTTCCTCTCCGATTGTCGGGCCGCGTGATATGCTTCCGTAAAAGTTCCATACAGGTATCAGTTCCTGCTCCGAGTTGGCGGCGGCGTTTTCCCGTTTAATGAAAGCATACTCCAGCCTGACACTGTTGACATTCAGGCGGGTTATGGCTTCTGTCCGGCCTATCTGCGTTTTCCCGTCCTTCAGAACCGCCTCCCCCTCCTGTTCACCGCTGTTCCCATAAAAGTCTTTGCAATACTGTTCGAAGAGCTGGTGAATGGCCTCAAAGGGGAGAAGAAACGTTCCGTCCGCGCCGCTGATCTCTATCTCTTCCTTCCCTATTATCCTCATATAGTTCAGCGTACCGTCTTCCTTTAAAAGGAGGTCGATATAGGGGCCGTTCAGCACTGAGTTTCCCATCAGGTCGGCATTCGTCCAGGTGCATCCGATTCCGTCTATTGAAGGCGTAAATGTGAGCCAGTACTCAAATTCGGATAAATTCCCCTCCTTCGTGCGGTAGAACGATTCCCTCCATCTTGTGTTATAAACCTTATAGTTCTTGAATCCGGCTTCTGCAACCAGCGCCTCCGCTTTCTTTTGAAGCTGTCCGGCAAGCTCGGACCGTGCGGCGGATTCTTCGTCCCCGCTCTTATGGATGACTGCCGTTTTGTCGATGTAGCGTCCATCCTCTATTCGTTTTGACAGCCAAATCAGCGTTGTGGGCGGTGTGATATCCCCTGTGCCCGTCCGGTAGCTGAGCTGGTAACTGCTTCCGTCCGCGCCGGTCCCGCTCACATTCGTGACCTCGTCATAGGCGCTGTTTTCACTGCCGCCTTCCGCCTTCTTGATTATTTCCGCATTGTCGGCATCCGTAACATCCACATAGTCCCAGACTCCTCCTTCATATTGAAGATAGCGCCGGTCCGTCTTTCCTTCTCCCCACTCAAGCTCCAGTTCTTTCGATAATACTTCCTTTACCTTCTCGTATTCTTCTTTTGTAAAATTAACGGCGCGTGACTTCTT
>ERZ808041.704-NODE-704-length-20669-cov-16.623252_pt1 | contig 20669 bp, 26 predicted proteins | sample MGYA00380192_ERZ808041 | MGnify/ENA primary metagenome ERZ808041 (study PRJEB31490, sample SAMN06133412) | mouse gut metagenome | isolation source: Z1_1 | host: mice | place: China: Chengdu | collected 2015-05 ... | reverse complement strand
CTCTGTCACAATAAACTCCGGCACTGTCGGCATCCCGCCGCCGAGGATCGTTACGCTCCGGTTTTCACCGCCTATCGTAATGTTCCCAAGTTCCCGGATAACCCCCGTTTCAAAGTCAAATGGATCCCACAGCCAGTCTTCGTCGCTTGCTGTGATGTCATATTTAAACGGCTCTGCTGTTCCGGCAAGAGCGATCGTGCTCAACACCTGATTGGTCTTTTTCGGGTCAAGTGTGAGCCGGCACATATAATAGTAGCCAAGGTCATTGTCCGGGATGACTTTGAGTTTCCTGCCGTGCAGCCACATGGCAATCTCCGTTGTTGCCTGCGCAAAGGCTTCGTAGCTGCCGTCATGCAGGATAAATTCAAAGCTTAACCCGGAACGTTCCTCATAACTGACCTGTCCGGTGATCTCCGACAGGTCGATGCTGCCGGATGCGCCAGGGATGGATATAAGGTTGGTCTTGGGCTTGGGCTGCGGTATGTACATGGATGTCATCTTAAGCCCGAGGTCTGATGTATGCTTCCCGTCGATTGTTAATCCGAAATTTCCCATTAGGTTCTCCTCTCTCTGATTATTCCCATCGCTCCATCCACGTAGGGCGCGACAACTTTTCCTACTTTCTTACCATCCATTACCATTGGCATACCGTCAATAGCGTTTCGCATCGCCTCACCCATTTGACCGTAATCAAATGCTTCTGTCTGCCCGCCACTCATGCCATATGCACGATTTCTTATGCTATCAGCCGTATTCCTGATGCCCTCCGAAATCTGCCCCGTATAACCACCTATTCCGCGGAACATCCCCGGCTTGAGCACACCTGCATCCATAGACTCTTGCAGTGTTTCATACGGGTTGTAATCAGCAAGCGGTATGTCCATACCCGCAACACACATCTCACCGATCCACTGGAATTTCTTTGATGGGGAATGGATATCCAGTGCGTCCTTTGCACCTTTAAACAAACTGTTTGCAAGACCTTTGACATTCGTAACAAGATTTGACCATCCAGAACTGATACCATTCCAGATGCCCGAAACAATCTGACCGCCGATTTCTGCCATTTTTTCTGGCAATTCTTCAATCGCAGATACGATATTATCAAAGAATCCCTTACCAGCATCCGTAGCCTTCTCCTTGAACTTTACGATAAATGAAGCAGCTTTCGTAATAGTGCGAAGCAGCCATGTCCAAATGCGAGACGGAAGATCTTTAATAAAGGAAATCACACCTTCGATAAAATCACTTCCGGCTTCGGTGGCTTTCGTGGTCATATCCACATTCCACTCGACGATTTTTGCAATTACATCGAGTAACCACTCCCGAATTTTGCCCGGCAGTTCCGAGAAAAATGTTACGATATTATCGATAAGCACCGGGATATTCTCTGCCACCCATGCGATCATGTCCGCGTTCCAGGCTATGATCGACGTGAGAATGTAACCGAGCCAATACATGATTTTGTCCGGCAGCTCCGATAACCACGTCCCGATATCCTCAAAAAACGCGGGTATGCTTTCCGCGAAAAACGCAACGATAGAATCCCATGCATCCGAAACTGTCTGCTTAATCGTTTCGCCGAGGTCTGACAATGCATCAGTGATCTTACCCGGAAGCTCCTTAAACCATTCAACGAGCGCTTCGATTTGCTCGCCAAATAACTCCTGTATGGTCGTCCAGATGCCCTCGAAGGAAGCGGTCATCATGTCCCATATTCCGCCGAATATTTCCTGGATGCCCTGCCATGCTCTTTCCCAGTCACCCGAAAAGACTCCTGCAATAAAATCAATGACGCCCTCGAGGATCCCAAGAATTCCCTCTATGGTCTGTCCGATCATTGCGAACGAGCCTTCAATGACTGGCGCAAGCACATTCATCAGTAATTCAATCAGTGGTTGTATCTTCTCACACAGCCCGCTAAGTAACTCCCCTAGCTTTTCAATTACAGGCTGCGCCGCCTCTTTGATTCCATTCCACGTTTCGGTGATGCTCGCGCGGAAATCCTCATTTGTGTTCCAAAGATAGACGATTGCCGCGACGAGAGCAGTTATTGCCATGACGACAAGCCCAACCGGGTTTGCTTCCATTGCCGCATTGAGAAGCCATTGTGCAACGGTGAGTCCTTCTGTCTTCGTCGCCGCTGCCGCAAACGCCACCGTCAGTGATTTCACCGCTGTCTGAATCGTCAGCCCCGCTTTCAACGTAGCAAGTGCCGCTACCGTTGCCTCGATTGCCGGAACAAAATCTTCGAAATTATCAATCAGATGCTGCAATGCATCCGTTACCGGTTCAATCGCAGGACACAGATCACCGATTCCCTCGAGAATAGCATCTGCAATTTCTTTCGCCGCTTCCACAAGCTGTGGCAGATTATCTATGATCCCCTGCACCAATGCGCCAATAAGCTGCACGGCAAGATCAATCATCTGCGGGGCATATCCAGCAGCCGCCGTAATAAAATCTGCCATCATAGTTCCCGCGCATTGTATAAGCCCTTCTACACCGTCCTGCTCAAACGCAGCCGTAAGGTCATCTATACTGCTAATAGCCGTTGGCAACAATGTATTAACAAGTGAATCAGAAATAGGCTGAACGACCTCACCAAGAAGCATCTGCGCGTTATCTTTCAACGTAGAAATCAGCCCCGCAAAAGTCTTACTCTGCTTTTCCATCGATTGATAATACTTGCCACCTTCAGATACAGATCTCTGCATAGACGCTGTGATTTCATCGACTGAAATCGTTCCTTTAGAAATCCTATCGTAAAGGCTCTCCATCGTCTCCCCGGTGGTCTGCGATATTTCCTGCAACGGATTGAATCCAGCTTCTATCATCTGCTTGATGTCCTCGAGCTGTACCTTTCCCGCGGAACTCATCTGTCCATATGCCGTTGCAATTCGAGTCATTTTATCGGCATTTCCTTGGGAGATATCACCAAGCATCATCATGCGGTCTATCGCATCATCGGCAGTGAAACCATAATTCATTAAAAGCTGTGTTGTGTCCGCAAGTCCCGTAAGTTCAAAGGGTGTTTCTGCACCTATTTTCTTTAATTGCTCAACAACCTCTACAGCCTTTTCAGCCGAACCCGTCATGACTTCAAAAGAAGTTGTATAATTCTCAATACTCGAATTATAAAGTACTCCTGCGCCCGCTCCTGCCGTCAAAGCTCCGCTTACCGCGGTAATAGCCTTTGCAGATACACCAAAAGCTGTTTTTGCGGCTTTACCTATTGCAGAAAAGCTATTTTTCCATGATTTCTCTGACTTATCAGCGCCCTCCTCATGCGCCTTTTGCATTTTTTCTGCATCGTCTTCAACTTCCTCACAAGCCTCTTTACTATACAGCCCCATGTCCTTATAAGCCTTTTTATAGCTATTGGGAACATTAAGCCCATACTGCTTCTGATACTCTTCTGCAAGTTTTCTTACATCCTGCTTTATTTCCTCGACTGACTTTCCTGATTCCGAAGACATCTCGGAAAAAGTTTTTCTTGATACCGTTCCGACTTTCTCTACATTTTTTTTCTGTTCTTCGATTCCTTTTTTAAACGTAGAGTTGTCTATTTTGGTATCAAAAACCAGACTGCCATCTGCCATTTCCTCACCACCAATCTACGGCGGCGCTGGCTCATGGCTCTGGCTCTCAAACCTTAATCAAAATACTTGTCAAACTCTTCTATCTGCTCACTCTGCGCTGCGGATAATTCCACTGGAAGCTCCCACGCATTCCGCAGCTTGATATACTCCTTATCCTTGCCCTCATAACAGCGATATCCCATAATCTCATACATCCGTGTGCTGCTGTTGAGTCCATTCAGCAAAGCACGAAACTTATGCCAATGCATATCTGTTTCTGTCAGATCAATGCCGTACTGCCCGAGGAATGCGCTGTAAATGTAGTCAGCGTCGATCTCATAATCAATCACCCTCTCACCGCCGCCACTCCCCTTTGGGATGCTCACAGGCGGGTATGCAAAATTTAAAATCGCCTGCATATCCGCGCCATTCTCAATCGGCGGAATATTCTCCGCGAAAATGTATGAGATATCCAGATTAATTTCCCGACTCCAACGCTCGAACGCATTGCAGAACCGCATCCAAACGCGAAAATCCGTGTTTATGAGAAAAGGCTTACCGCCGATTATAACGGTGTCCGGTAAGCCCTTTTCCATGAGGTTCATCGTTTCATATTCGCCACGCGCTGAATAGACTCAACGCTTTTTGCAGCTCCGGCGATATCCTGCAAAATCTTCTTGGTATTCGCATCAAATTCCGGCTTATTGTAATCTGCGACCGGACGATCATACTCTTTTGCAATCTTCAGATACAGAATGTTCATGTCGTTCAGATCAATTTCATCCATATCTGCGCTGCCGAGCACCTTTGTAAGTGTCTCCTCACCGACTGTGTCTGTTAAAAACTCATGCAGCGAGTTGACACGATCATCAAGCGCAATGTCTGTGTTTGACAATCTGGTATTCACCTCGTCCACTTTCTTTTTAATGTTCCGGGTAAATGCCGGAAGAATGCAACTTGTTCCATTGTGTTCTACTTTATACTGCATACGCTACCTCCTATTCGTTCTCTGCTGATTTTGTGGTACTCCGCGCCGTCGCTGTACCGTTTTCCGCGAATGTAATTGTTGTGTCCGTCTTGGTGGCTGTTCCTTTTGCCACAGTTCCGCCAAATGCGATCTGGAAATTGATCTTACTGTCCACGGCGTTAAGGTCCGTTACAGACAGCACGCAGTCCGTTTTCCATGCCTCGTAACCGCCGCCTTCTACCGGGCGCATCATAAAGGCAACCATACACTCCGTACGGGCGTCATTCCCTACCTTCATATTGTAGAAATACTCCCAGATCATCTCGAAATCCGGCTCATTCTCATACATCGTCAAGTCCTGATCGATGGACGGCTTATACTTCATAAGTTCTGTCGTCGGGCTTTCATCCGCGATGTAATCAAACTCTTCCGTTTCTGGATTCATGGAGATTGTGAGTTCCGTCGACTTTTTGATTCGCGTCCACACCGGAGCTTCTTTCGTTCCCGTGTTAAGAAACAAGCCGATCAAATGCTTTTTTACCATTCCTCTTCCTTCCTTTCTCGTAAATACGTGATTTTCAGTGATATCTGATATAGATTTGTGTTATCTTCCTTGGCTTCAAACATGTATGGTGTTCCGGCAAGTTCGATGTCCGTACACTTTCGGTCATCATCCAGTTTAGGGAATTTCTGTTCATATTGACAATCATCCACCCAATACGCGAATTTCTCGAGCCATTCGTCGTTATCCTCCCGGTCTCTGTTGTCCTGCCCTTCCCTGACAACGTACAACTGATAATATTCCGTAATAAGATAGGAATTATCGTTATATTCCTTCCTCTCGCGGTTCGGGCTCTTAAAAAGACCGAGGCTGTCCGCCCCTTCACCCACCTGGTCGGTATCTACTTTTACCGCTTTCATATCGTAGCCCTTTAGCCACTCTGCAATCGCTCTGCTTACCGTCATTTCGCACCCGCCATCTTTCTTGCGCCGGAAAGAATCTTTTCTTTGCCGCCCTCCTGCTTCATCCTCTCAAACCAGTACGTCCCGCGCTTCGGAGCGCCCTGAAACCGTGCTTCGCGGTAATACCATCTTCTGGCATACGGTGTACGGTACTTCACCTTGCCGCTGCCGATTGCGGTATTCCTGATCCCGCTCCGAATAAGCTCGCCGCTGTCCATAGGAACATAAGGCTCACACAAACGCAGCACTTCACTATCAATAAACTGTTGCACGCGCCCACTCTTTTCGATTCCGCGCTTCTTTATGACCTCCGTTTCGTTGGTCTTTATGGATTTAAGTGTAAACGTAAATGGTTGCCCCACTATTTACACACCACCTTTATATGCTTAAGCCTCGGCTTATTCCGGTTATCCTCGATAGCCGCCACTGTCACGCAATCATAATCCGCTTTCAGATGCTTAAGCCGATAATCTTCGGTAAGCTCCTGTTCCACCGCTCCCCACACGATCACATCCAGATTGTCACTCTCGTTGAGCGTCCAACACTCTGATGTGTCAGTAAGTGCTTTGAACTCCCGCTTCGGCACATATCTGCGGTCACAAACTACTGTTTCCGGTATCGTGACACTGACCGTTGTCACAAGGTTGATTTTCCCGTCAGCAGTGACCGTTTTCTCTGTCTTGCTCGAATACATCACGCCACGGACAATCGTGCGTTGATAAGAGTCATCCTCTTTGTGATTATAAATCGTGATCGTATCGTTAAATATTCCCATTAAAAGCACCCCATCAATCCAGTGCCGGAAAGCCACTGAAAACAAACACTTCGCAATGATGCATCCGCCTGCTCTACAGTCACATTTGCATAAGACTCGGAATAACCGGCGTTTGAAACCGAAGTGACGCCCCTTCCTGCCCCTGTCTGCTCCTGATCGTATAATGCATTAACGAGATTCGCCACCGCCGCTTTCACACGGTCGAGCTTATAACCGCAAACCCCTTGACACCTTAAGTGCGTCAATACTTCGACCTTCATTTCAGCCTCCGGGAGAAGCCTCTCAAACTCCTGTTTCTCCACCTTCGGAAAATGGGAGCTGTAATACTCCCAATCGATATATGGCATTTACAACTCCCTCCTCTCCTACTGTTTGCCTGCGGACTTCGCATCCTGCGTGCCGGCTTTCACTGTCTCAAGCTCTCCCTGCGTCTCGTTAAGCTCGGCTTTTACTGACTCAAGCTCCGCTTTTACTGACTCGAGCTCCTCGCGCAGTACCTTATTCTCCTTTTTTAACTTTGCATCTCCGGCTTTCTTGTCCGTTTTCTCTGCCCCTACTCCAACTTTTCTCATGATCCACCCCCCCTACGCCTTGCTGTGCCGATAGATCCCGGCGCGCTTATTCGCATATGCGTCCACAATTCCATACTTGCGGTACTTGATAATATCCGCATCCGCTTCCGGGTTGGACGATGCCGGAATAATGTTGCTTGCTATGTGCTTATCGAACTTGATAATCGCAGGCTTGTGAATAATCATGAAGTTGATATCCTTGGCATCTGTAGCTTTCCGATAATGTCCGATTTCCTCACCCTCTGTCTTGCCATCGAGCATCTCGATTGTGGTATAGAATCTTGCCTGCGGTACTACCTTCTTTGCCTGGAACTTTGCCAGAATCTCCCTGGATTTTGTCGTGTCAAGCGCCATAACGCTGTTTAAGAGCGTAGCCGTTGCATAAAGCAGACGACCTTCCTGCGGCACTTCGTCCTCGTCCATTTTGTTCCACGCTGTAAGCAGCGCATCCAAAAACTGTGATGCATTGTCGATCGTTCCGGTCGCTGTGGAAATATTCTCCATTGCCGCTAACGTCGCAAACGTAAACGCATCTGCCTCGGGTGCAACCTTCTCGCGCATCAACGTCGCTCCCGCCATGCCGAACGCAAGGTTTCTCGATTCCTCATTGTCCATGACGTCGACGGAAATCTTCGTGCCTCTGTCATAGTTGAATGCCGTGGTCTTCCACTTGAGATCAACCGCACCGGTTGTGTAGCCGCTGTTCCGGTCATAGTCTCCAAGACCGCTCACCGTAATCTGCGGATAAATAATCTCATTTGCGTTTGCCCCGGCTCTGGACATCGTCGAATCAGAAGTCAAATCCGCCGTAACGGATGCACTTCTGTATACCTCATCCAACAAGCTGGTATAATTCTTTGCTAAAGCGATTGTGTTTGACATCTTTCATCCTCCTTATTTCTGTTCTGCGCTGTTCGGAACCGGCGGCAATCCCATGACTGCGCGAAGCTGTGCATCGGCACTGTCTACGCCGCCGCCCGTCACTGCCCCGATAATGTTTCCTGTCTTGACTGTGCCAGGCTCGGTTTCTCCGAACATTCCCTTTGTAACATCATCTTCCATCAATGCTTTAACTGCGGCGGCTACATCCTCTTTCTGGTTCTTGGATGCCTTGAGCGTCTCTGTGTCCATAAGCTTAATGATCTTGTCAACATCCTTGCCCTTAGCGTCCAGAATCGCCGCTTTCAGTACGTCGCTAAAATCTCTGTCGGCAAGCTTTGTCTGGTAATCCGCCTCGATGGTCTTTTTCTCCTCCTCAAGATCGGAAATGCGCTTGTTGAGAGCGGACACGTCCACTCCTTCAAATCCCTTGAGCTTCTCTTTTAACTCGCCGATCGCGGTGTCGTTTGCCTTGATGGTGTCATTCAATTTGTTGAGTTTTTCTGTCTGGATGTCATAATCTGCTTTCGTTTTATAGTTCTCCAGAACTGCTTTCTCAAACTCTTTCTGCTTATCACTTGGAATCTCTAAACCATATTCCTTCATGATTTCAAAAATATTTTTCATGATTTCCTCCTAAAATGATTTATGAATCGCGTTTTCCGCGATAAGGATCGGTACAACACAAAAAGAGCCGGACAACAAATCTCTAGTTACTAGAAATTCATTATTCGGCTCTTAGGCGCTGTTGTTATTAGGCTTTCCTGATGGCACTTTTTACAGTATATCGGAAAGCGCTCTGCTCTAGTGTCATCCCGTACCCTATAGGCTTTGGGATTGCCACATTTCGGGCATTCCTGCCACGAATAGGTGTGCTTCAACTTATCACCCCACCGGATATTATATCACGGTCTAAGTTGGATTGCAATAAAAATCGAATCTATGTTTGCCCTAATCAAGATTTATTGCAAAATCACAAACATTACATTGAAAATGTATTTCATTCGGCTTCTTAGGGACAATCACACCTTTTTCACACTGGGGGCAGTGAACCAATTCGCCTTTACGCAATTTTCTAATCATATCGCCAATTTCTTTATTAGACATTTCCATTTCACTCCCTCCACTTATAATCTGGATATCTTTCTCTTACTGATTTAATTATAGACCTCAAATCATCCCCGGTCAATGCACCTTTTCTGTGTTTTAGCGCCATTGCATCACAAACACACTCAATGTGCTGCCCCTTCTCTCCGAGATAATCCATATGTGTCTTTTCATGTATAATAGTTTCTACCACCGTTTTCTTGGTATTGCAGTTCACAGCATTTATGTATATATTATTGCCAATTTGTAATCCATATAAGTTTTCCATTCCAAGGTCTTGGACAGTTAAGGTGTTATTGATTATTTCAACATTTACTTTATTATCCACGAAAAATTGTATGGCTGACCGCCCTGTATCACTTTTGTTCAAGTCTTTATATATATTTTCAGCAAGAATAACATCTGTTTTCTCTTTGGGTTCCACATGAAATATTTTTTCGGCTGCTTCCTTTTTTGCCCGTGATTCATTGCTTTTAACAAAAACGTTTGTTTTTGAAAGATTTGACGTCCCCGCCTGCACCCGCAATCGCTCGTTCTTCGGTCTGATATCCACATCTGCACTGAATTTCTTATAGTCCGCTGTTTGTTTTCGAAGCTTGCTCTGCAAATCTTTGGTATCTCCCCCAAGTGTCCTCTGCGCCTCAATCTCCCGCTTAGTCGCACGTATCTGCCGCTCCATCTGCCGCTGCTTCTGCGTCGCCTGATAATATGTATACTCTTTTCCGTTCACAGTTACCGATTCCGGCTCTGGCTCCCACTGATTCGGCTCGGATATTCCCTCAAAGAACGGATACATTGTATGGCGGCAATTATAGCCATGCAGCCCTTTCGGGTCCGAAGGATAGCCGGTCGCCTCTTCCAGATTGCGGATAGTATAGCCGAGTCTCCTGCATTCTGACTTATGACTGCCCTTGTCTATCGCATACACTTTCCCTTGCCAATATGCATGATCTCCATGACCGTGCGTTCCATCTGACCGTGCGCCCCAGTGTTGTGATACTTCCATCAGAGTTTCCCCGGTAGATTCCATATTGAGCATTGTCACTTTCCCTGCGAGCTGACTGGACACCGTCATGATACAGTTGCGCACCGCTGTGTCAAGCTGCATAGTGCGCCCGCTCTTATAGTCGATGCTTCGCAGCCCGCTCTGTGCAAGTTCATGCACACAGTCATTCACTACCTTTTGCCATGAATATGCGCCGCTTGTGAGCTTAATCAGTCCAAGGTCAAGCTGGTGCTGATATACGTTTTCAACCGCAGTAAAGCCCATTCCCTTAAAGCCCATACTTTTCGTCAGATTCCGCAGTTCGCCGTTCGTCTGCAATGCCATAGCGTCAATAAGCTGCCGGAGTCCTCCCGGCTCTGACAAGCTTTTGCCCGCCTGCTCCCATAGTGACAGGTCGTTGTTAAATGCCATGTTCCCCGCCTCTGCAACGATCGCATTCCCCTCTTCGCGCGCTGTCGCCGTCACCCGTGCAATCTCGCTTGAGACATAGTCCTTATACGCCTTTGTGTTCTCGGCAACCGCCATCTTATAGGCATTATCCGCACGCAGAACCTTCATAACCTCGCTCTGGATTTTCGCCGGAGAATAGCCAAGTTCCATAAGTGATTTCGCCATAATCTCCGCCGTTTCCGTATATCTCCCTGTCTTCTTTACACGGCGGGCAACGTCGGCAATCACATTCTGCTCCAACTCTTGGTACAGCGGTACAAGCCTCTCCCCAAACTCCCGCATCTGCTCTTCTGTCAAAGCCATACACTAATCCTCCGTCTCCGCATCAGCATCTATATCCGTCTGTCCCTCCTTATAGATTTTCTCCACTTCTTCCTCCGACAGGTTGTATTTGTCCATCAGATACCAGATTGTAAGCTTTGGGATGCTTGAGAAAGACAATGCATCCGCCCGTTTTCCCTCAAGTTCGCTCTGATGGTCGACCACATAGGAATCGTCAAAATCAACGGTGATTTCCTCTTCCAAATTCCAGCTTGTCGCCTGATATGTGTTGGAGAACCACAAAACCGCCCGGCAGATATCTTGGATATAATTCTCTGCCTCTGTCCTCTGCTTATTGAGCTCCTGCATGGAATCCTGCCGTTCTCCGGCATACTCTGTCGCCGTCTTGATCTGCCCGTTCTCGAACGAATACTTCTTTGTGCCATACCCGAACATCGTAGACAGCAAGGACAAACACAATTCGAAGGATTTCGTAATTTCGTCAATGCGGATAATTGGGTTATACTCTTGTACAAGGTCCTTCTGCTCCGGTAATTTCTCCCCACCTAACATAACAAAGGTCTTTTTTAACTGTTCGTTTGGTGTGATTGGATTCCCGCTCTCGTCAAATTTGCAAAGCAGTTCGTTCACGAGCACAAGCTTGTCTGCCTTGTCCAGATCGCCGAAGAGAACATTAAAACACAAATCAACAGCCTTAAGCACTCCGATTGCGCCCCACAATTTGGGATAGCCATACCCCGTCATATGGTCTATATTATTCACCTCTGCATTCCGTAGGACTGCAAATGGCTTTACTTCGCCGAGCTGCACTACCGTAGTCAGTTCTGGAATGCGCGTACCATATTCATCAAATACGTTTGTTTCCGAAATGTAATTTCCGTTTTTATCCAAAACAAAATCAACCAACGTCGTGCGCACCTTGCCGCCTTTTAGCTCCGTCCCCGCAAATGCCGCTTCTGTGATTTCATCGTTTACCACTGAAAGAGGAATAAAATTCTCGGCTTTGATATAATTCAGTCTAATCCTGCCACCTCTCACGCTTCCATCCTGCGCTATCTCTGCCTGATCGAGCCGCACATAACAGGCAGCCGTTCCCTTTGCTGAAACATTCTCAATCTGTTTCCGGTACATTGTAAGAAAATGATTTTTCTCAAGGATATCCAATAAATATTCATGCTGTGGCTCATTTTCCCCACCGTTCACCTCTGCAACCTCGCATAAATTTGCATCATCGGCGCAGCACCGTTTGGCAAAATTCGTCTGGATCAATTCATATGGTGTTCCCTGTACGGTCTTGCGCTGGTGAAAATCTTCAATGCACCGGTTCGTATACCAGTCATCACAGGCTCGTATGACTTCCTGTGCTTTATCATTTGTCGTATATCCTCTTTCCCGCAAAAATGTCTGTACAAAATTTTCCATATTTCCCCCTCACGATCTATCCAAGTCAATAAATTCCACAAAATCAAGCCATGTATAACAAAATGCATCCCACCAGTCATTACAATTACCGATGTTCTTATCCTCCGGCTGATTGGGTTTCTTTTCATCCCACTTTAGATTCCCAATTGCCTTGCGCAACCTCGTACATCGCTTATTGATCTTGAGCCTGCCCGTATTAAACAGAATATCTACTGTCCGCGGGCGTTCTGATATCTCGTTCTTGCGGCATCCGGTTATATTATGGCTTGGCAGTCCCGCCTTTTTTGCCGCGCTCCGCAGGCTGTTAATCATCGTCGTGCTGGCAGAATCCGGGAATACCCAACTGACGCGCCCGTACTTCTTAATGCACACCCGATAGAATGAAACGAACTCTTCGCATATCTTGTCTGCATCAATATCCTTCGACAATTCGATGTAGCTCTCCTCCGCCGCTCTGAAATCATGGTATCGGTTAAAGTACAACGTGCAGACAAACGTTGTCATGGATCCGTTACCGCCGAAGTCAACACCGATCACGATCTTAGCCGGCTTATGTACTAATCCCCCTTTACCGTCTCGTCTTAACAGTTCGTCCGTCTCGTCGTCATACAAATACGGCGTGTTATTCTCGGCAAAGCGCCGGAAGATAATACCCTCTGCAACCGCCCGCTCTCCCCGGATATCCCGCTTGTACCACACACTGTCCTTCTGGTAGGTGCTCAAAGCTGTAGCTATCTGCTCGTCTGACAGGCTCATATTGTCCACAATGGTGAAATGACCGTAATTGTAGCCGTACTTCGGATTTTTCGCCTGTTGCTCCTCGTGGAATTTGAGGATGTCCGTATAATACCAGTGCTCTTCCTCTTTCGGGTTCAGATCATGAAATATCTTCCGGTCGAAGCTGGAAAGAGTACGATCGAATACTTCTTTTAGGAACTTCGGATGACACTCGTTTGCCTCGGTCACGTAAGCCATGCCGTAGGTATTGCCCTTAATAAGCTTCTCGTCTCCATCTTTGCCGCCACCTGATACAAGCACGATCTTCTGTCCCGTCTTGGTCTGGACATATACGCAATCACGGTCATTATATTTGCCCGGCGTACAGCGTCCTTCAAAGTAATTGAGCAGCCCGTAACCGTCACAGTCTAAGATATTCAGCTTCGCGGTTGCTACTGATACCCCCGCCACCAGATGAATCTTATTCTTATGTATCTCAAGCATGGAACAGAATATCAGCGTAGCAAGAACATTCTTCCCGCCGCGCTTGCCACCCTCTGCCACATTGAACCAACTATGAAAGCAGCGAAGAAAGTAATCGTATTGTCTCTGGCTTAATGGCGCTGGCTTATTCATCGTCCTGCACCTCCTCAAAGTCGTCTATGCTCCGGTTGCCTGCCGGATGCTGTAAGATGTCAGCTATGGTCTGCATGTTCCGCAAAATCTCTTCACCCGCATTTTCTCCGACCTCTGCCCTCTTCCGGTCAAACTCTGCCTTGTATTTATCATCTGGATGCATAAGGAAGTACTTAGACAGCCAATCCATAGCCTTTTGTTTATCCGCAAGCTTCACAGAGACACCATTCTTCCCCTGCTTCACTTCCTGTATGATCTGCGTATCTACCTGATCGGATTCGTTCAACCGAACAACATTTATATCCTGCATCAGGGTTTCCTTTTCCCCTGTTGTCTCGTTCTCAACTTTCACCGGACCGTACATAGCCATAACAGGTACTCTCTCCTGCCCGAATGTCACATAATTTCCAATATCACCAAAGGCAATCCTCATCTGAAGCTCTACGACATCCTCCGTGCCTGCGATAATCTGCTGGCGCTTGATTTCCTTGAGACGTTCTATTTCAGTTCTAACTACCACGTTTGACAACAGTTCATAACCGTGCGCATTAGCCGTCTCATACGAACAATTAAACGCTTTCATATAACTCTGAGTTGCATTGAATGTCTTACTATAGTAAATGCAGAACATCTGATATTCCGGTGTCAACTCCTCGTTATGTAATGTCTCCTTCGTGCCGTCGTCTATCTGCTCTTTGGGTGCGGGTGCACTCTTTTTATTTTGTGTGCACACTTTTTTTGTTCTGGGTGCACCCTCTTTGCGATTCCATGTATACCTCTTTTTCCAACTCTTGACCGTGTTGATAGTGGTCCCGTACTTCTCTGCTATGTCCTTATATTTCATTCCTGCCATGTAGTCGGCTTCTGCTTTCTCGTAGTTTTCCACTATCTCACTTCCTTCCTGTTGCGCACTCCCTAAATCTCATAATCCGGGTATACACTCTCCCACACATCCTTGTGGTAGGTATTCACCTCTCCGTAATTTGCATCAAAGATTTTCTTTACACCATAGCCCAACTGAACACTTTTCTCTTTCAGTCTCCGCCAATCAAAACTCTTCCAGTTTACTCCGTTCATAGCCGCGACACGCTTGATCGAATACCAATCCTTGCTATAATCAAGTTCCCGCCGCAGTTCCTCACACTCCTTCTCTGCGATTGCTCTGCGCTGACGCTCATCTTTCAATTCCGTTGCTACCTTGATAAGTAGATCAGGATTCTCAAGTAACTCATCGACGGCATACATACCATGTTTACGGATAGAGGGAAGAACCTCACTTGTTACCCAACGCTTGAACCTTCTCGCATTCGGCATCTTACTGGAAAGGATAAGACTGTACAAACCGGACTCGTTGATAACCGTCAAATCCTGCGTTCCACCGGGGGTGTCACATTTCGTTACCCCCTTATCCTCTTCGTCCACATGGTCAACGATCGCCTTTCTGGTATTGCTGTACCCAAGAATCTTAGCCACATCCTTACCGACAAAGTACGGCTCATTGTTGATGACTACCGTCCGAACCTCTCCGAACTCATTACTTTTGAATACTTCTACTGTTTCCATTCGCTTCTCCTCTCTACAAAATAAAAAGAGCCGAACACACGAGATCATTAAAATCTCATATATTCGGCTCTAAGGCGCTATTTTATGTAGTTATTATACATCAGAATGAGTGTTCGGTCAAATCACTAATTTGTCATAGCTTATCTATGTCCTGCAAAACTACCTCTATATACCGTTTCCACTTATCTCTATATCCGTATTTCTTCTTTCCCCATAAGGAAATTAGGGTAATTATTAATAACGCTATCAAACCATAAAGACTATATAATATATACTCTATTGATGTACCACCTGAAATTTCGCTAAATATCGACAAGCAAAGCGTTATTACTGAAACAATTAGTGAAATCACACCTATATCTCCCTGTGTATAGTTATCGCGTATTTTAATTTGCGCTTTCAATTTCAATATTTTATTTACATCTCCATCAATATAGCACTTTAACTTTGCTTTCGTGCATACAATTTCGTTTGCATAGCATGACCTTTTCTTCTTACATTTTTCCAATTCATCACATAGCTTTGTTAAATCATCCATAATGTTCCCTCTTTCCTTTTGTAATAAAAAAATTATACCACCACGCCCACCAACATTCAACAACCAAACTACATAAAAAGAGAGCCCGTTTCCAAGCTCTCATTCTGTGCATTCCGCGCATCTCCTATTCCCTTCGCATCTCTGGATCCTCACACCGCTGAAACTCGATCACCCACACCCAAAGCGCACTCCCCGGCATATACATTTGCAGGAGCTTTTTTTATTACCCGCCTTGTGACCGTCTTACGACCGTCCAGTATCGCCCCAACCATTTCGCCGTTGAACAGAATCGGTAATACTCTACTCATTCTTCCTCACCCCAATCTATCTTTTTCCCACACGTCCTACAGTGCTTGTCCGCTCCCGTAATCGCTTTCCTGCAGTTTGGACACCAAAATGTCTTTGTTCCGGCGGCAAACACTGCGCATCCTACCTTTAAATCTTTCTCCTGCACCGATACCGTCGGTTTTTCTGCCCTCTGCTTCTCCACCGCCTCCCGGCATTCATCCACGGTTCCGATTGCTCTGTATTCTTCCATCTCCTTCATTATGGAATCAATAACAATCTTTGACTTCTCCAATGTATCGGCACCGCTTTCAAAGAGCCTTAGGATTTTCTTCGGTGTGCCGATTGCTTTATATGCCTCCCAAGCATCCGCATCCTCATATGTAAGAATTCTCGCATTTACCGGATGTGGTTTTCCTGGTTCTTTCAGCGCATACTCTAACACATCTACATATGCCGCAAGCGGTAATTGTCCACCATACATATCCTCGAGTCGTTTTTCGATTTCACGGTACTGCTGGATTTCTTCGAGGGCGGAGATTGCCATTGCGAAAGCTTGAATTTTACCACTATCGCTTTCCCATCCCATTTCTTCTTTTAAAATTCTGGTTGCTTTCTGCTCTGTCATTCTCCCACCTCCAACAGCTCCGGGTTGTCGAAAATATTGCCGATAACCTCTACTTCATCAAAAGATGTACACATCCAATCTTTGATAGGTTTCATTCTAAAACCACTCATCATTGATGATATATAGTAATCAATGATTGCATATTCGATAAATCCGTCTTCTCTTATAACAGATACAATATCATTCTCCCAAATCAGCTTGCCGTTTTTATCCGTCAATCCGGTGCACTGGCAGATGGTAGATGGGTCTACCTCGTGCAATTTCCAATCTCCACTTGTTTCAGAGATAGCGTTTCTACCATCCGGGGAATCAATTAAGTTTCCGACTACCCATTCCCCGTTATCCGTCCGCTTTGCGCGGTATGTATATCTTTCACTCATCTGATACCTCCTCCGCTTCTGACTGTAGCCATTCAACAACCTGCTCCTTAGTCCATCCGCATTTCATAATTTCTATCACCTGTGCCATGGTTTCTATGTCTTGGCAACAAATATCGAAATTGGTTCGTTTTTTATCTTCCTTCATCCGCTCAAAATAAAAAATAATTGGCTCGTTATGCTCCTGCACAACTCCGAATCTTTTGCCGATCGCAAACGGAATAGAATCTCTGGTTAGCCGTTTTGGTATTCCTTCTATGTATTTCCGAAAATCCTCTACTCCTAGAGTTGCCTTATAGTGATTACAACTCCGGCAAGTCGGGAGCATATTGTTTAATTCGTCTACTCCGCCACACCGCAAAGGCTGTGCATGATCGACTTGCATATCTTTATACTCAAGACTGCACCCACAATAAGCACAATGCCCTTTGCATTTGTCATAGACAGCCTGTCGCTCCGCCTTAGTTAATCTCCGTCTCACTCTCTGTTTCACTCTCCCTTCTGCTCGTATGGCTCCGGTAACGGCTGCCATGCAATAACATTGTCAATAGCACTGCTATGTAAATCATAATATCTTTCGGATGCCTGATTAGGGCATCTATGAGCTATTGCCCTCCCACCCTCTTTTGTGCAAATAAACACATTGTCAAATGGTTCTGGCTGTTTTTTCTCTATCGAAATCCAACCGTTGTTGTACTCGGTGGCTATCTGTTTGACGATTTCTACCGCTTTCTTCGCAATACTCAGTTTGTCCAACTCCTTTAAAATTTTCTCAAATACTTCCTGCATTCTCATGCCCTCCTGTTCCCTTATGCTCTAAATACCACGTGCATTTCGCGCAATTCTTTAAAATTCATTAAATCTGATTTCTTAATAACCACATCATCTAAGAACTTAAATTCATTAAAAGACATACCATCGTGATAAACAGGAAAACCATATTTTGTCTGTTCAATTTCTTCTAGCGTGTATACTTCGCATTTATCAATATCACTTGTATAACCGCCAAAACTTCGACTTTCCCTGTCTTCTGTTTTATGCCCCCAAAATAAAAGAGTTCCATTAAAAATTCCTTTGTACTTATTGCACACAATTACATATTCTCTCTGCATTACACCCTCCTATATCGCAAACTCCAACTGCTCCTTGCTGTCGTCTATCCGCATATTCTTGGTCCTTTCGCACCGGCACAGCTCCGGTAGATTTGCCCTCACCAGTGCCGCCGGGATGGGCGGGCAAACTGCGTTACCGCAACGCCGCACCTGCTCACTCCGCGGGTACGTCTTTCCGGTATAGTCATGATCAATTATGTAATCATCCGGGAACCCTTGACATCCGTACAGTTCCTTCGGTTCCAGCATCCGCAATCCGATATCTACTATCTGATAATCAACTCCGGCAATCGTTACAAGCCCAAACCGATCCCGCACTGTCACTGTATCAAGCGGCTCCTTAATATCCTGACCGGTTCCCTGCCCGTAATATTTAATCAGAAATGCTCTGACCTCGCCGAAATGACCGCCTCCGGCATTTGCTGTAACTGTACCAAGCGGCTCCCTAATGTCCTGTCCGATACCAGTTTTATAGAACTTACTCAAAAATGACGTCACCAGCCCATAACGGTTAGAGCCATCCACTGTCATGATCGGCTCGTCCAATCGTTGACCTCGCACTTCGCTATTTGCTGTTTCTGAATGATATTGAATGAGCGTCGGCGCTACCACAAAATTACGGTTTCCTGTTGTAATGGTCGGGAGAGGACTTTCTATGCTCGCCCCCGTATTATTCTCATTATTACACATGATGCATGGTGCAAGCTTTGGCTCAATCAAACAATGTTCATTTTTGCTGACAATCGTTGTGAGCGGCTCTCTCACATCCTTGCTGCGGTCCGCCGTGAATCCTGTCTGCCCTATCTGCACCATATACGGCTCGCAGAGATAATGTTTTCCGCTCGACACGATGGTCGGCAACGGATTCTTAATATCATGTACGCGCGGCTTCTGCTCTTTCCGTTCTCCATATCCAACCGGTACGATAAATGGCTCTGCGTTATCTAAAACAAATTTCTTGAGCCCTCTGGCGATCCGCTCCATCGTCTTAGGTGCCAACGGACGCACCGCCCGGATTCCGTACTTCTCTTTGATTTCCTCCGCTGTATCGAAAATGGATGGACACGGTAAAGAAAAATCCAATTGCGTGTATGCCCCAACATAAGGCTGCAACAAACCGGCTTTCACTTCCTTGCTGTCTGCCGGACCGTGTGTCGGTTTCGCCCATACGATCGGCTTGCCATCACATCGAGCGATCAGGAAGAATCTCTTCCGCATGGTCGGTGCTCCGTAATCGGCAGCTACCAACTCCCGGAACTCGACCTTATAGCCCAAATCTTCCAGTTGTTGAACAAATTTTTTAAATGTCTGCCCCTGCTTCGCCTTGATCGGATGATGCCGCCGCCCAAGAGGTCCCCATGTCTTAAATTCCTCCACATTCTCCAACATAATCACATCCGGGCGTACCAGTCCTGCCCATCGGCAGGCTACCCACGCCAATCCCCTAATGTTCTTATCCTTTGGCTTACCACCTTTTGCCTTACTAAAATGCTTGCAGTCCGGTGAGAACCATGCAAGTGCTACCGGATGCCCGCCACAGGCTTTTACTGGGTCAACCACCCAGACATTCTCGCAGTAATGCTTCGTGCTCGGATGATTCGCCTTATGCATCTTGATTGCTTCGGGATCATGGTTGATGGCAATATCAACACTAATTCCGGTTGCCATTTCTATTCCGGTGGATGCTCCCCCGCCACCCGCGAAGTTGTCCACAATCAGTTTTCCGTCTATCATGGAATCACCTCCGGGAAATTTCTCTCAAAAGACATCTGACCGTCACTGTAATTCATCCAGACAACTTCCGTCCGCGGCTTCCCATGCTCGGCGCAACTGCTGAATGTGCATTTATCCCAGTTTTTCAGATAATCGTTATACATATCCGATTCGTAACCCGATATCATGATTTTCGCTTTGCTCTGCAGCAATTCTTTCAACAACTCCTCATGATCTGAATCCGTCATTTCATGCACATACTGCTTTCCTGCTCTAGTACCCAAGAGATACGGCGGGTCAACATATATAAATACTCCATCATGATTGAATCGCTTTATGACTTCCAGCGCCGGGCGATTCTCTATCTGGACCTTCCGCAACCGCTCTGCAATTTCAACAATCCATTCCGGCAGACGGTACCAGTTCCAGAGTGCATAGGCTCTTTCGCGCCCTATCACGTCATTCTTCCATCCGACTTTATAGCCATTTGTGCGGAATCCGTGTCCCTGCCAACACTTAATAAGGAATCCAACGGCACATTCAAATGAATCTGTACAGATTGCTCCTTCTTGTATCTTAAATTGCTTATCGTATTCTTCACGGCTGAATGGCGTTGTCATTACCATTCTGGCCAGACGTTCCGAATCCTGCTGAATGCACCGGAAAAGGTTTGTGACATTTGAATCCAAATCATTTATAGTCTCTATATCTGATACCGGCTTATTAAACAGAACGGCTCCGCTGCCAAAGAACGGCTCCACGTAACTGTGATGCGGTGGTATCAAATTTACTAACTGCCCGGCAATATTCCACTTACTACCGGGATATTTCAATACTGTTCTCATTCTCTCAAAGGACCCGCTATAGCTTTCCCTGCGCAGGAGGTCGGCTCCTTTCTCTTCTAATTTATAAACTCGTCAATGCTCATCTGTCCGTCTACATTGTTTGCAGCCTCTTTTTCTTGTTCCATTCTTATCCGCTTGTACTCGTTGTATTTCATTCGGTATTCATAGCTTTTTCCGAATATATTCCACGCCGCCTTTACGACATTCGGCTCATATTTTCGTATCTTTTCAAGGTCGTCTACAGCCTTATA
>ERZ808041.703-NODE-703-length-20703-cov-6.693445_pt1 | contig 20703 bp, 20 predicted proteins | sample MGYA00380192_ERZ808041 | MGnify/ENA primary metagenome ERZ808041 (study PRJEB31490, sample SAMN06133412) | mouse gut metagenome | isolation source: Z1_1 | host: mice | place: China: Chengdu | collected 2015-05 ... | reverse complement strand
GTGGGAGACGCCCAGTTCCAGGAAAAGAGCAAGAAACGGATGCTGGAACTCATGGGTGGAGGGACCACGGTGCTGTTTGTCAGCCACAGCATTAATCAGGTCAAGGAGATGTGCAGCAGAGTGGTATGGCTGGAAAAAGGTCAGGTCAAATTGACTGGATTGGCAAAAGAAATCTGTGCAGCGTATGAGAATGCCAACTGACAGGAGGACGGTTTTTGCATGAAGGGAATTATCCTCGCGGGCGGCAGTGGAACGCGGCTGTACCCGCTGACTATGGTGACCAGCAAGCAGCTGCTTCCGGTGTATGATAAGCCTATGATTTATTATCCGTTGTCCACGTTGATGCTGGCGGGGATTCGGGATATTCTGGTCATTTCCACCCCCCAGGACATGCCCAACTTTAAACGCCTGCTGGGAGACGGGGGACAGTTTGGAGTTCAGTTAAGCTACAAGGAGCAACCCTCCCCAGATGGACTTGCCCAGGCGTTTATCCTGGGGGAAGAGTTCATCGAAGGCGACCGTTGCGCCATGATATTGGGGGACAATATTTTCTACGGCGCGGGGTTGACCGCTCACTTGAGGCAGGCCACGGTGCAAGAAAACGGTGCCACCATATTTGGGTATTATGTGGACGATCCTGAGCGATTTGGCGTAGTAGAGTTCGACGGGGTAGGGCAGGCGATCTCGATTGAGGAAAAGCCGATATGTCCGAAGTCCAATTATGCGGTGACAGGGCTTTATTTTTATGATGAAAAAGTGTGTGAACGGGCAAAGATGCTAAGGCCTTCGGTGCGCGGCGAACTGGAGATCACTGATCTGAACCGTATCTACCTGGAGGAGGGCAGTCTAAATGTCATCACTCTGGGTCGGGGCTATGCCTGGTTAGACACGGGGACGGTGGATTCCTTGAATGAGGCGGCTGAGTTCGTACGGGTGATAGAGCAGCGGGAGGGAATCCAGATCTCAGCGCCGGAGGAGATTGCTTATCGCAATGGTTGGATTACAAGGCGGATGCTGGAGGCATCGGCGTCGGCCTATGGAAAGTCTCCATACGGCAGACATCTGTGCAATGTTGCCTCTGGGAAATACATATATTGAGGTGCGCCATGAAATTTACACAAACAGAGATTCCGGGTGTGTATGTGGTTGAGCCGCAGGTGTTTGGCGACCGTCGGGGCTTTTTTATGGAAAGTTGGTCTAAACGGGTCTTTGAGGAAGCGGGGTTATTCTACAATTTTGTCCAGGACAACCACTCCTCCTCCACGGTGAAGGGAACCTTGCGGGGCATCCACTTCCAGCGGGGGGATAAAGCCCAGGCCAAACTGGTGCGGTGTGTGAGAGGGTCGGTGCTGGACGTGGCGGTGGATTTGAGACCGTCGAGTCCGGCCTACAAAAAATGGGTAGCGGTAGAGCTGTCGGCGGAGAACAAGCGCCAGCTCCTAATCCCTCGGGGCTTTGGTCATGGGTTCTTGACATTGACGGATGATGTGGAGTTCCTGTACAAAGCAGATAATTTTTATGCCCCGGGAGCAGATGGCGGTATCCGCTGGGACGACCCCGAACTGAAGGTGGACTGGGGGATTGCAGAACCTATCCTCTCGGAGAAGGACAGCAGATCGCCGTTTTTGAAAGATGCTGCGACGGGGTTTGAGGAGTGGTGAGGATGAAACTGTTGGTCACCGGCGGAGCCGGATTCATTGGAAGCAACTTCATCTTTTATATGAGGGAAAAGTACCCGGAGCGCCAAATCATTTGTCTGGACAAGCTGACGTATGCGGGGAACTTATCAACTTTAGCGTCGGTAATGGATGAACCCAATTTCAAATTCGTCCGAGGAGACGTTGCGGATAGGACGCTTGTTGATTTAGTTTTTGAGGAAGAGAAACCGAATATCGTGGTAAATTTTGCTGCGGAGAGCCACGTAGATCGATCAATTGAAAATCCTGGGGTATTTCTCCAGACCAATATATTGGGTACGCAAGTATTGCTGGATACCTGCCGAAAATATGGGGTTCAGAGGTATCATCAGGTATCCACCGATGAAGTGTACGGTGACCTGCCCCTGGATCGGCCGGATCTCTTCTTTACTGAACAGACTCCGCTGCACACTTCCAGTCCCTATTCGGCATCAAAAGCGTCCGCCGACCTGCTGTGCAGCGCATATCAGCGGACGTATAACCTGCCCATCACCATCAGCCGGTGCTCCAATAATTACGGGCCGTACCAGTTTCCGGAGAAGCTGATTCCCCTGATGATCGCCAACGCCCTGGCGGATAAACCTTTGCCGGTCTATGGCCAGGGGCTCAACGTGCGCGACTGGCTCTATGTGGAGGATCATTGCGCGGCCATTGACCTCATTCTGGAAAAGGGGCAGATCGGGCAGGTGTATAACATCGGCGGGCACAACGAGATGCGAAACATCGACATTGTGAAACTGATTTGTAAGGCGCTGGACAAGCCGGAGAGCCTAATCACCCATGTGACAGATCGGAAGGGGCACGATATGCGGTATGCCATCGACCCGGCGTTCATCCATGAGAAACTGGGTTGGTTGCCGGAAACGAAATTCGAGGATGGTATTCAGAAGACCATCCAATGGTATCTGGACAATCGTTCCTGGTGGGAGGAGATTGTAAGCGGGGAGTACCAGGGTTATTATGAGCGGATGTATGGAAACCGATAAACCGCTGATTTCCATCCTGATGGCGGTATATGAGCCGCGGTTGGACTGGTTGAGGGAGCAGCTGGAGAGTCTGGAGGCTCAGACCTATCCAAATCTGAGGCTGTACATCCGGGATGACTGCTCACCCACCGTCCCATTTGAGGTGATCAGGCGGTGCGTGGAAGCGTGTATCCACAGCTTTCCATGGACGATAACATGCAACGAGGAGAACCTCGGTTCCAACGGGACGTTCCAGCGTCTCACTGAGGAGGCGGAGGGTGAGTATTTCGCCTACTGCGATCAGGATGATGTATGGTATCCAGAGAAGTTAACGGTTCTGCAAGAAAATCTTGAGGATAGCGGAGCGCTCCTGGTTTGCTCGGATATGTATATCATTGATGGGGAGGGGCGGATGACGGCGGACAGCATCACCAAAATCCGAAGACATCATCGGTTTCGCAGTGGGGTCGGGCTGACGGATACCCTGTGGTATTCCAACTTTGCCTCCGGGTGTGCGCTGCTGGTGCGGAGCGTGATAGCAAAGGCTGCGGTGCCGTTTAACCCGCATATGTATTACGACCATTACATCACCCTGTTCGCCGCTAACAAGGGAGCAGTCGTGTCCATAAATCGCCCATTGATTCGGCACAGGGAGCATGGAGGAAACCAGAGCAGTACAATGCAAGGCGTGGTGGATCGGGAGAGTTATGGCAGGCTCCGGGTACACACGGTAGTAGAGGCTGTCCGATGGCTCACGATTCACTTCCCTGCGGATAAAGCACTGAAAGTCACCTTGGACGACGGCTTGAGGTGGATGGAGGCTCGGCAAAGGTACTTCAAGGGTGAGCGAAAGCAGGCAGGGACTGTGTGGAAGTACCGTAGATTTTCACCCATGGCTTCGCTGTTTGAGATCATGATGCCTTATCTGCCAGACTGCTTGTTCCGGCTGGCAATTTGGGCAAGTATACATAACTTTATTTGATGGAAGACTATGAGAATTTTGGTAACTGGAGCTGGTGGACAGCTGGGTTATGATGTGTGCAAAGTACTGGCGGCGCGCGGTGTGGAATACCAGGGCGTAGACGTGCAGGACTTTGACATTACTGATGAGAAATCGGTTTTGGAATATATCACAGCATACCGCCCGGATGCGCTGATCCACTGCTCGGCTTGGACAGCGGTGGACAAGGCAGAAAGTGAACCAAATAAATGCAGGGCAGTAAATGTAGGTGGAACCCGAAATGTTGCGACAGCTTGTAAGGCAACCGGAGCAAAAATGATGTACATCTCCACAGACTACGTGTTTTCCGGAGACGGGGAGCAGTTTTACGAGCCGGGAGATCCTACAGGGCCTTTGAGCGTCTACGGACAGACAAAGCTGGAGGGAGAGCTAGTAATCAAAGAGTTACTAGATCAGTATTTTATTGTTCGAATTTCTTGGGCATTTGGCAAAAATGGAAGTAATTTTGTGAAGACCATGTTGCGTCTAGCAGAAACAAACACAAAAGTCAATGTGGTTGACGATCAGACTGGAAGTCCTACATATACGGCAGACTTGGCCCTGCTGCTGTGCGACATGATTGTGACGGAGAAGTATGGTGTATATCATGCAACAAATGAGGGCGTATGTTCTTGGGCAGAGTTTGCTAGAGAGATTTTTCGGTTGTCAAAACAAGATGTCTATGTAAACGCAGTTCTCACCAACGAATATCCTACTCAGGCGGCAAGACCATTAAACTCTAGACTGAGCAAGAAAAAGTTGGATTTGATGGGGTTTGACAGGCTTCCGCCTTGGCAGGATGCATTGGAAAGATATCTAAGGAATTCCTGAATAAATTTGCCTTGCTGGGCAAGGGACACCACAGCAATGCACTGGTTTTCTCCGTTCCCCTGGCCCCGCTTCCTGTTTGGCCTGGGCACACTGAAGTAGGCATCGTCCAGCTCTACGATGCCGGAATAATCCTGATCCCGTTGTCCCATAGCTTTACGTAAACGGTGCAATAAGTACTATCCACTGCTGTAGGCAATTTCCAGTTCATGGGAAAGCTGGATTGCCGAGGTGCCCCGCTCATCTCGAGCATTCAAATAAGTCGCCCAAAACCAAACCGTCAACGGGAGATGGGTGCAGTGCAGAATCGTCCCCGCCGTAACCATGCTTTGCTGGCGGCAATACTTGCAGACATATTCCCGGCGTCCATACAGATGGCAGCATCCAATTCTTCCACATTTGGGGCAGGCAAGGCCGTCTGACCAGCGCTGCTGAAATAAATATTCCTTACAGGCTTCCCCTGTCTGGAATCGTTGCCGAAACTCCTTGAAGCTAATCCCTTTTTGCTGGCTCACCTTTATCGCCGCCTTTCTTTCGATGCGGCTATTCTATCATTTCTACTGTCCCACTATCCGGCACGACATCTTAGAGTTGGTTGACTCATCACGATAATCACGAAATAAAATGGGCCAGGCATTTGACTGCAAGAAAATTAACGCACACTGTGAGCTGTTTAATCCGATACGGACAGTGAGTAAGGCGAGGAGAAGAAAATATGACTATACTTGTTACTGGAGCTAACGGATATATCGGCAGGCATGTGGTTACTGCACTGTGTGATAAAGGCACTAATGTGATTGCAGCAGATTTTCAGACAACGGAAATAGACAACCGAGCTGTTGCGGTATCCTGCGATATTTTCAGCGAAAAAAAGAATATTTATCAAGAGCTTGGGTGCCCAGATGCCTGCCTTCATATGGCTTGGCGAGATGGATTTATCCACAACTCGGACGCGCATATGATGGATATATCAAGGCATTACACATTTTTGCGGAACATGATCGATGGTGGGCTGAGACAATTAGCCGTTATGGGAACCATGCATGAAGTCGGTTACTGGGAAGGGGCAGTTGACGAGAATTCACCTTGTAATCCACAAAATATGTACGGAATCGCAAAGGACGCCCTCCGTCGAAGCACTTTTTTGTTGGCAGAGCAAAAAAACGTATGCTTACAATGGCTCAGGGCTTATTATATATATGGAGATGATTTGCATAATCATTCTATCTTTACAAAAATTTGTAAGGCTGAAAGCGCAGGTGTGAAAACTTTTCCATTTAATTCAGGTAAAAATCTCTATGACTTTATTTCAATAGATGAATTAGCTCAACAGATTGCAGCATGCGTAATACAGACGAAAGTCACAGGGATTATCAATTGTTGCACAGGACAGCCAGTAAGTTTGGCGGAAAAGGTGGAAGGGTTTATTCAGGAACGAGGGTATCTCATTCGCTTGGACTATGGTGCATTTTCTGACAGGCCCTATGATTCCCTGGGAATATGGGGCGATAATACGAAAATTAAGAAGATCATGTATGGAGGAGAATAGCTGTGGATTTTTATGAGATTGATTTAGAAAAGCTGAAGCGCTATTCTATTAAAAACCGCCGAAGTAAAGTAAGCATTCACCAATTTGCTCCTTTTTCAGGTTACGCTGGACGGCAGCAGAGTGAAGAAAATAACATGCTGAGTTTTCTGCCGGATATATTAATGGCTAAAGATTTAAAAGAAGTTGTTAGGTTGATTGTGGCAGCGCAAAAGACAGGGCGCGCTATCATATTTGCTATAGGTGGACATGTTGTAAAATGTGGATTAGGCAGTGTAATCAATGGGTTGATGGAACGTGGTGTTGTATCTGCGATACTGATGAATGGTGCAGCATCTATTCATGATTTTGAGATTGCTATGGTTGGAAAGACAAGTGAGGATGTTCAAGCCGTTTTGAGTGAAGGCGAATTTGGAATGGCAGAGGAAACAGGAAAAATGCATAATGAAGCCGTTCACTTGGCACACACAGAGAATATAGGGTTTGGAAAGGCTCTTGGCAAGTATATTGGCGTAAATGAGTTTAGATATCGTGAGTACAGTATTTTGTATACTGCGTATAAGCTTGGTATTCCGACATTTGTTTCTGTAGCAATTGGCGACGATATAACTCACATGCATCCAGAAGCTTCTGGGGCGGAAATAGGAGCTGCTTCTTATAAGGATTTCTTATCGTTTACATCGGTATTACCAAACCTTTCAAATGGCGGTGTATATTGCAATATTGGATCGGCTGTTATTTTGCCAGAAGTTTTTTTAAAGGCATTTTCGATTGTTGAAAATCTTGGTTACGATATGAGAGGGTTAAATACAGTAAACATGGATATGCAGGCACAGTATAGACCACTTACAAATGTTGTAAAACGCCCTACTCTTCGGAATGGGAAAGGCTATAACTTGATTGGTGCGCATGAGATTATGTTGCCTCTGCTTGCGAATGCGATAATCTCTGAGCTGAGGTAATTAAGATGAGAGATTTAGAGAACTTTAAAAAGCAGGTTGTTCTCGTTGCAGGCGATATGATGGTTGACAAATATATAATGGGCAGTGTAGACCGAATTTCGCCAGAGGCACCAGTACCGGTGTTGAAGAAAAATGAAGTCCGACGCAAGCTCGGTGGAGCGGGCAATGTTATTATGAACCTTACCAATTTGGGCGCAAAGGTCCGCGCACTAGGGCGGATTGGCGTTGATGACGAAGGATCTTTCTTTTGCGATGAGTTGCGTAAATGTGGCGTTGATGATCGCTTTATTTCTCGAGAAGGGAGTACTATTGTCAAAACTCGGGTTTCAGCCAATGGGCAGCAATTTATTCGTATAGATGAAGAGGTTATTAGAGAACCTTCCGCTGAAGTGCTGGAAAAAATCAGCGTATGTGTTGACGACATTTTCTATGGTGTTACGGTTGTTATTATTTCTGATTATGCAAAAGGATTTGTCACGGAAAAGGTATGCCAATTGTTGATTAAAACTGCAAAGCGGTATAATATTCCGATTCTAGTTGATCCCAAAGGCGACTGTGCAAATAAGTATGAAGGGGCAACTGCCGTTACCCCGAATCAGAAGGAATTTGCTGATTTAACTAGGATGCCAACTACAGTAAATGAAGAGTGGATCAAAGAAGCGGGGCTAAAATTGTGTAAAGCACATCGTTGGGAATATGTAATCTGTACACGATCAGAAAAAGGAATCTCGGTAATTTGTAATGACACCCAACAGAAAACGGACTATCCAGCTGTTTCGCAAGAAGTGGTAGATGTAACAGGTGCAGGAGATACGGTCGTTTCAACAATTGCATTAGCCATGGCTTCCGAATTTACATTAGACGAATGTGTAAAAGTCGGAATTGCGGCCGCTTCTATTGTCATAGCCCGGTTTGGTGCGGCCCAGACAACCATTGAGGAGCTGAAGCAAGTGCTTTGCCCATATTCAAATGCGGGATGGGATAAGAATGCAACCATTTCCTATCTTCATAGTTTACAAAAGGCAGGAAAGCGGATTGTATTTACCAATGGATGTTTTGATCTGTTGCATGCGGGACATATTAGTAGTCTTAGACAAGCCCGCAGTTTGGGCGATATTTTAGTTGTTGGGTTAAATTCAGACAACTCTATTAAACGTTTAAAAGGACTTGGACGGCCCATAGTAGATATAAAAAATAGACTGCAATTGCTTGCATCAATTAATTGTGTGGATTTTGTAATTCCTTTTGAGGAAGATACACCTCAGAACTTGATTGAGCAAGTGCGTCCCGACATTCTTGTAAAAGGAAAGGACTGGGAGGGAAAGGGCATTGCAGGTGAGGAATTTGTCCGTTCATATGGTGGAACAGTTGCTTATTTAGAAATGGAGCAAGGACTGTCAACAACCAGCATCATTCAGAAAATACAAAAAATGTTGGGATGAGGCGTTCAACGTGATAGCATTTATTCGAAAATTGAAGCTTTTCTTTCAACAATATAGCAAAGAAATGTTTTGGTTTTGGCGATATGCGATTACTAAAAAGCTACGCAAAAGAACCTTTAATAGCCGAAAGGTGCTCCTTCTTCGCTTGGACTTAATTGGAGACTGCACCATGTTTACAGATGCTGCATATGCAATACGAGAAGCGTATATGGACCGTGAAATAGCGGTTGTCTGTTTGTCCTCTACAAGGCCAATTTTTGAACGCCTTGGCATTTTTGACCGAATAATCGAGGTTGGGTTTCGTCCGGAAGCAGTTCAATGGAATATGGTTGGAGAGTTGATTTCACGCCTTCAAGATGATGAATATGATATTCTCTTGCAGCCGCAACTCTCCAAATTTCCAATTGCAGATATTATAGTTGCCGCAGTCAAGTGCAACCAACGTATTTCTATTGAACCGCTTTCTCCTAACGGAAACAGCAGTCCAGCTTGGATTAAAATGACAAACTTTTTATTTGATCAGCTAATTGCCTATCCACGTGGGAATGTCAGTGAGTTTGACTATTATAAATCTTTTGTTCAAGGGGCTTGCGATCCGCTTTATAAGACTAAAATGCCTCATCTGCCATATGAAAAGCAAAATATTGTGCAAGGAGAATATTATGTATTATATCCAGGAGGGTCAATGACCCAAAAATATTGGTCGCTTGATCGGTATGCCGCAGTCGCCGAATACATTCACCGGGAAACCGGTCTAGTGGGAGTAATTCTTGCATCGGAAAAAGAAAAATTTGTGTCACAAGATTTGAAAGCACATCTAAACAAGTCCGTTTTACCGTTCATAATGGATCTCACGGGAAAAACAACAGTGTCACAAGTTATTGATATCATAGGAAACGCAGAGTTTGTTGTAACAAATGACACTAGCGGCGTTCATATTGCAGCGGCAACTGGCACGCCATCGGTAGCAATTGCAGGTGGTTGGCATTTTAAACGGTTCCTGCCATACTCTATCGAAGATATTCAACAGGGAGATCGGTTGCCGCTGGTTGCCTATACACAGCTACCGTGTTACAACTGTGATTGGAATTTGGATGTAATCAGTAAAACTAATCCAGAATGTTTTCAGCAGGTACGGGTCGGTATGCAGGCTACATGTATTCCAGCAGTCACAGTCCAGCAAGTGATTGAACTTGTTGATTATATCATCGACGAAGAGGGTTTAAAGCAATAATAAAAGGCTACGCGAAGGTGAGAATGACTATGGGAAAAAATGATAGATTTTATGATATTGATGGTTTTCTTTTAGATTTAGGGGAAGAGCATCCGTTACCAGAAACGCAGAGAATATTCCCTATGTATGATCGGCTTATCCCTTATTTGGGGAAACTGGTGGAAATGACTTCAAACATTCAGAACAAGTGGATCATTGATATCGGTGCAAATGTAGGTGATACGGTAGCGGCAATTGTCCGTCATACTGCAGCAAATATTTTATGTGTGGAACCGACAAGTGAGTATTTTGCTATCTGCGAGAAAAATATATCACGTTTTGGGAAGGAATTTTCAGACCGTATACATCTTGTCAAAGCATACGTGGCTGAGAACACAGAAGACACTTATGTATCCTTCCAATATGCCAGAGGAACAGCGGTCAAGGTTAAAACTGACGGGGTGCCCGACGCCCCAACCTATACAATACCCAGTTTGTTGAAAGAACTAAATATTTTGCCAAATGAGCTAGCACTAATAAAAGTTGACACAGACGGATATGACGCAGAATGTGTTATGTCATTGGGCGAAATTCTTCAGGAAATATCTCCTTATTTGTATTGGGAAAATCAAATAGACGACGATGATCAACTTAAAAAATATTTGTTGCTTATCGATTATTTAGAAGATAAAAACTATACAGACTTTTTTTGTTTTGATAACTTTGGAAATTATTTAACCTGTTTGACGGGAACGGGGTTAAAGGAAATTGACCGCTATTTGGCGCGGGTTATGCATCAGCGAAGTGCACAGACATTCCCTTATGTGGATGTACTGGCCTGCAAAGCAGACGAGAAATGTATGTGTGAGAAGGCTATCGGGAGTTATCTATTAAAAATGGAGCATCCGATATTGAATAGTCCGGCAGATTATCAGTCGGAAATTAAAAGTTGCACCATAACAGATTCGGGGTTTGAGATTGTCGTGAAGAATAGCGGCAGTGTTGATTGGAGTTATGACAAGCAAGTGAAAATTGGCCTGTTCAGTGAGGGTAAGGACACTGGGATACGTAGGTCATTGCCTATTGAAAAAATTGTAAAGCCCGGGGAGGCATATGCATTTACCTTTTTTAAAGAACAGTATGAATTTTTTGAAAATGGAGGGGTCGGAGTCCGCATGCTTCAGGAAGGAGTTGCTTATTGGGGGGAATATCAACAAATAATTGAACCTAGAAAAGATAGCTAGTGCGAGGTGTCCGATAGTCCAAAATCCTGCGGGGAGATATATATGCGGAGCAACGCACGGTGGAGGGAGAAAAAATGCTTTTGAAGGGGAACCCTAAACGCGCATGTATATATTTTATTTACGATAAATCAGGAATAATTGATGACTATGTGATCTATCAATTGAAGGATTTGCGTGTGAACGTCTCTTACTTATTATGTGTCGTCAATGGATGGCTTGAAACTTCAGGGAGAAAAAAACTTGAAACTATCGCGGATGATATTTATATTCGGGAGAATAGGGGGTTTGATGTCGGCGCATACAAACAGGCAATAATAGAATACATTGGCTGGAGCAAGCTTGAGGGATTTGACGAACTTGTATTGATGAACGATACGTGTTATGGCCCAGTGTATCCTTTTAAGGAGTGCTTTGATTGGGCTGCTGCTCAAGATGTTGATTTTTGGGGATTGACTATGGGGATATGCGAGATGCATAATTTCCCAAGTGAATACAAGGAATATCCTTTTGCGAGAGAGCATATTCAAAGTTACTTTTTGGTCATTCGCCGCCCCTTGCTGTGCAGGCGGGATCATCGAGAATTTTGGGAATCGCTTCCAGAAATTACATCATATTCTGATAGTGGACTATATTTCGAAAATGTATTCACCAATTATTTTCGTTTGAGGGGATATGCTTTCAATACATACTGTGATTGCACGGAATATTTAAAGCTTCACAATTATCCAATGATAATTTTTCCGTTGCAGCTGATTTTAGAGCAAAAATGTCCCCTGTTTAAAAGGAAAATATTTACAGAACCGTATGCAGGCTATATTTCTCAGTGCGTGGTTCAACCTGCTCTAGAGGTGCTGGAATATTTGGGTAGAAAGTCCGATTACAGCTCAAGTTTGATTTGGGATCATCTTTTGCGTACACAAGATCTGTCAGCAATGGTCAGAAACTGTCATTTGACACGTGTGATGCCGCGCGACTTTGCTTTGCCGGCACCAGATGTTAATTTGTCTGTCGGGGTTGTATTTCATGCGTATTATACAGACCTATTTGAACAGACAATTCAATATCTCGATTCTTTTCCGAAGGGCACTGAATTCTTGATTACGACTAACTCAGAAAAGAAGAGGTTGCGGTTTGAGGAGAAAAGCAAAAAAAGTAAGCATAAATTTGAAATAAAGGTTATAGAAAACCGTGGCCGTGATATGTCGGCGCTTCTGGTAGGAGCGGCAAATTTTGTGCAAAAATATGATTTGATCTGTTTTGCGCATGATAAGAAAACCTCACAGGAAAAGCCGGGCAGCATTGGAGCCTCTTGGGCCTTTGAATTGGCCGAAAATATGTATGGGACGGCAGAGTATATAAAAAATATCATAAGGCTGTTTAAAGTAGAACGGCAGTTAGGGATCGCTTTTCCGCCGTATCCTGTACATGGAAATTATGTGGGATTAGGTACTGGCTGGGTGTCCGACTATGAAATAACGAAAGAGCTTTTGGTCAAACTAGATATTGATGTAAAAATCCATCCGAAAACTCTCTGTGTTGCACCGCTTGGAACAAACTTTTGGTTTCGCCCAAAGGCGTTAAACAAGCTCTTTAACATAGAATGGAATTATAAGCAGTTTCCATGTGAGCCCAATAACACAGATGGAACGATTTTGCATGCATTAGAGCGTACTTTTGCATATGCCGCGCAGGATGCAGGTTATTATCCGGCCTTTATCATGAACGATTTATACGCACGAATTGAATTTACGAATCTAGAAATACAAAAGGTTGGCTCTCAGTCGATGAACGATTGGCTGAGAACATCACAGCTGGAGGCAATTTATAACAGACCTATTGAAGAGGTTTCAAATCAAAAAGAAGTTATGCATATACCATCAAACCTAGAGATTATTGCCCGCCAAACAGATAACATTAATTATGGCGTAAAACAAAGCTTAAAGCATCTCGCTTTGGCGTTGCGATATAAATTCCCGCGCTTTTGGGCCCTGATGTTGCCGTTCAGACGGCTCGGGCAAAAGATCCTTGGCATCAAAACGGTTAGATATTGACCTGCTCTGGCAAAATATCTCCTCAAAGAAAGGAGCCATCGGTGGTGGGACGCCTTGCGACATTGATGTCACGTTATCCGCTCTTGTTGCCCTGCGAAGAAGACATCCAAACAGCATATGAGCGGATGAGAGACAGCTTCAAAACCGGGGGACGACTGTATGTCTTTGGGAACGGAGGTAGTGCGGCGGATGCCCTGCATATAGTTGGGGAGCTGGGAAAGTCTTTCATATTGCCCCGTGAGGTAGACCCAGAGTTTGCGGCACGGGTTGACCGCCAGCTATGGGAGAAGCTGCAGGGCGCCCTGCCTGTGTATGCGTTAGTGGAAAATTCAGCCCTGACCAGTGCGTATGCCAATGATGTGGACCCGGATTTTGTGTTTGCGCAGCAGGTATACGCCTACGCCCGCAGCGGTGACTGCGTACTAGGCATCAGCACTTCAGGGAACTCCCGGAATGTCCTTTATGCGCTCCATACGGCGAAAGGCCGCGGCGCGGTTACGATCGGATTGAGTGGCCGGGACGGTGGGGCAATGAAGGAACTGTGCGATGTGTGCATTGTTGTCCCTGCAGCAGAAACATATCAAATTCAGGAACTTCATTTGCCTGTGTACCACACGCTGTGCATGATGCTCGAGGAGTCCTTTTGGGGTAAACGATGAGGCGGGCGCTTTTTCTCGACCGGGACGGCGTGATCAATGAGGATGATCATTTCGTCCACCGCCCCGAGGAGTTTCGCTTTATGGACGGCATATTTGAATTGTGCCGTGCGGCAACAGATAAAGGCTATCTGCTGATCGTAGTCACGAATCAATCGGGCATCGCCAGAGGGATGTATTCAGAAACGGATTTTCTGAAGCTGACCGATTGGATGTGCGCAAAGTTTCGTGAAGAAGGGGTACTGATCAGCAAGGTATATTTTTGTCCATATCATCCCAAAGATGGCATTGGGCCGTATAAGCAAGATTCCTATGACCGAAAGCCTTATCCCGGTATGATACTGAAAGCAAGGGATGAATTTGAGATAGATTTGAGCAGGTCCATCATTATCGGTGACAAAGACAGCGATATGGAGGCGGGGCGCAGAGCTCAAGTGGGTAAACTGTGCTTGCTTGCGGGTGAGTATCCTCACCACGCCTCTGAGGATGTGGCTGTGCTTGTCAGTTTACAGGCGGGGATATTGATGCTGTAAATTTGTACATGTGGTAAGATTGAGTACCAAAACTTTTTCCCTGTTGCATGATATTTTCTTCCGTTAAGAAGGAACTGTAGGATAAGATTAATGCGGCTAATATGAATATATCAAACGGGATCAAAAGGGGCCGACAATTGTGACATTTCAACAATTAAAGCGCCAAGCGCGAGAGGCAAAACAGAAGCCCACGGCAGGGAGACTGGCGATCCTGGGCGACTGCGCGACGCAGCTTCTGGCCACCGCTATCAAGGGCCATGGATACGCGCACGGGCTGAATTTGGATATTTTTGATGCGGATTACAACCAGATCGATGTGCAGGTGATCGATGCTGGTTCTGAGTTATACCGCTTCGCGCCGGACCACGTCCTATTGTTCATGTGCACGGAGAAGCTGTATGAGCTTTTCTGCGAAACGGGACCATCTGACCGCAGCCAATTTGCCGAGGCAGTCTTTCAAAAAATCAAGGGTTATTGGGGCAGTATCCTGTCTCAGCGGCCCGTTCACATCCTGCAATACTTGTTTGTGGAAAAGGATGACGGGATCTGGGGCAATTTCTCTTCAAAACTGGATGTTTCGTTCCTTTTTCAATTGCGAAAATTGAACCTTTTGATGATGGAGGGAGCCCAGCGGAATAAAAGCGTATTTCTGCTGGATCTGGACGCGGTTCAGCGTCAGATGGGCAGCAGCGCGTTTTTTGACGAAAAGTATTACTATTCGGCAAAAACACCAATCAGCCTAAGCGCCATGCCATTGGCTGCCAAGCAGGTGATCGATGTGCTGGACGCTCTGCGCGGCAGAGTCAAAAAATGCGTTATACTTGATTTGGACAATACACTGTGGGGCGGAGTCATCGGAGATGACGGCCTAAGCGGGATTGAGATCGGGGAACTGGGTGCGGGCCACGCCTTCTCGGAATTCCAGATGTGGCTGCGGGAACTGAGACGGCGGGGTGTACTGCTGGCCGTATGCAGCAAAAACAACGAGGATACCGCAAAAGAGCCGTTTGAAAAGCATCCGGATATGGTGCTGCGGCTGTCAGATATCTCTATGTTTGTAGCCAACTGGCAGGATAAGGCCAGCAATATCCGTGTCATTCAGCAGACATTGAACATTGGGATGGACAGTATGGTTTTTCTGGATGACAATCCATTTGAACGCGAACTGGTGCGCAGCCTTATCCCAGAGATCACAGTACCAGAGCTCCCAGAAGATCCGGCACTGTACTGCACAGTGCTCAAACAGATGAATCTGTTTGAAACGGCCTCCTTTTCGGCAGAGGACGCGGTACGCACAGAACAATATCAGGCGGAGGCTGGCAGAGTCGCCTTGCAAAAGCAATTTCATTCCATGGACGAATATCTGATGAGTCTGGAGATGCGGGCGGAAGTGAAACCGTTCGACTCCTTTCACTACCCGCGTATTGCGCAGTTGACCCAGCGCTCCAATCAATTCAATTTGCGTACGGTGCGGTATACAGAGGAAGATATTGGGCGAATTGCGGAGGATGAGGACTACCTGACATTATATTTTACATTACGTGACAAGTTTGGCAGTCATGGGTTGATCAGTGTTGTAATCCTGCAAAAAGAAGGAGACACTTTGTTTGTTAATACATGGCTTATGAGCTGTCGAGTGTTAAAACGGGGGATGGAGGAATTTATTGCAAACAGCATCATGCGGCTGGCAAAAGAAAAAGGCTTCCGATGCGTTGTAGGTGAATATCTACAGACACCGAAAAATCGAATGGTGGAGCATCTCTACGAGCAATTGGGATTTGTGTCGCTGGGCGGTGGCAGGTATGAGATGGCGGCAGAAAGCTATGTGCCTCAAAAAACTTATATTGTGGAGGGATAAAGATGAATAAGGAGCAGGTTATGTCCAAATTGACCGAACTGTTTCAGGAGCTTTTTGAAGATGACGACATCGTCCTGACAGAGGAAACGACAGCAAAAGACATTGATGACTGGGATTCCTTGGCGCATTTAGAGCTTATCTCTACGGTAGAGTCCGAATTCAAGATCCGATTCACGCTGGGCGAGATCAACAGTTTTGCCAACGTGGGCGAGATGTGCGGCTGTATTATGAAGCATTTAGAGGCGTAGAACAGAATGGAGCATCTGTGTATTGAAGATATCAAGGTGGGGATGACAAGAGACTTCTCTACTGTTGTCACCCAGGAAAAGGTGGATCTTTTTACAAAGTGCAGCGGTGATGTAAATCCGCTTCACTTGGATGATAAGTATGCAAAGCAGCACGGCTTTTCATCTCATGTAGTTTATGGGATGCTGACAGCTTCCTTGTATTCGACACTATGCGGCGTACACATTCCAGGGGAACGTTGTCTGCTCTATTCAGTGGATGTCAAATTTACAAAGCCGGTTTTTGTTGGAGATGTTTTGACCGTAATCGGAACGGTGACAGAAGTAAACGAGATCCATAGTTATATCCGCATAAAAGCATATGTAAAAAATCAGCTGAACGAAGTTGTCTCAAGGGCAAAAATTATGGCGGGAGTTTTGAAGGATGAAAAATAACCTGTTGATTTTGGGAGCGTCATCTGATCTGGCGTTATCTGTCATTCCAAAAGTTCATAAACGATTTGAAACCATCTTTGCCCATTATCATTCCAGCCCAGATGCGCTGAAGCACCTGGCGGAAAGCTTACCAAGTGATATAAGGCCCTTACAGGCGGACTTTAACAGTGAAGATGATACAAAACATCTGATAGAGCAGGTAGCGGACAGCGGAAAGACCATTACCCATGTGCTGCACTGCCCTTCGGCAAAGGTAAAGACTGTTCGGTTCAAAAACTCTGCCTGGGATTCTTATGAGAAAATGTTGAACACACAGGTGAGGTCTCTCTATTATGTCTTGAGGTCTGTCTTGTCCGAAATGGCAAAAAACAAATACGGAAAGATAGTCAGCATCCTTACATCGTATACTGTTGGAACTCCCCCAGCTTTTTTGAGTGATTATATCATGGCTAAATATGCACAATTGGGGATTTTGAAGGCTTTGGCCGCAGAGTACGCAGACAAAAATATTCAAATAAACGCAGTGTCACCAAGCATGATGGAGACCAAATTTTTGACAGAGCTGTCAAGGTTTGCGGTGCAGCAATCTGCTCAAGGTCATCCGCAGGGACGAAATGCCGAGGTAGACGATGTAGCGTCAGCGGTTGAGTTTTTCCTGTCGGAAAAGAGCGATTTTATAACAGGGCAAAACCTTTTGGTCAGCGGAGGGGAACCCATTTAACGGCAGGGAGGAACCGCACATGAGTTTTTCATCGATCATTTTTCTGTTCTTCTTCCTCCCTTTCGCTGTTATAGGCTATCATTTGGTCCGCAGTGAGCTGAAAAACCTGTTCTTATTGGCCGTTTCCCTGTTGTTTTACGCTTGGGGAGAACCGAAGCTGGTGTTTCTGCTGCTGGCCAGCATCCTGGTCAACTACCTGCTGGCGCTGCGCATCGAGCCCCGCCGAGAGCGCTCAAGCGGCAAGGCATATGTAATTGTGATGCTGTTATGGAACTTCGGCGTCCTTTTCTACTACAAGTACCTTGCTTTTGCGGTGGTCAATATAAACGCCGCCTTTGGCACATCTATTTCCATCCCGGATATCGCCCTGCCGCTGGGTATCTCCTTCTTTACTTTTCGAGCGGTGTCCTACTGTCTGGATGTGTATTGGGGAACCAGCGCGGCGCAGATAAACCCTATTAACACAGCGCTCTATATTTCGTTCTTTCCACAAGTTGCTATGGGCCCCATCACGCGGTACAGTGAATTTGAGACGCAGTTCAAGGGCCGGAAGGTTTCTATCGACAGCCTTTCGGACGGCGTCAAACGCATTGTGGTTGGGTTGGCGAAGAAAGTGATCCTCGCGGATCAATTGGGGATCATGGTGGATTCGATTTTCAGCACACCGGATGCGGAGCGCACTGTGCTTGCGGCTTGGCTGGGGATACTGGGTTATATGTTTCAGCTTTATTTCGATTTTTCTGGGTATTCCGATATGGCGATTGGGATCGGCGCAATGTTTGGCTTCCAGACGCCGGAAAACTTTCAATATCCATATTGGTCAAAATCTATCGTAGAATATTGGTCCAGATGGCACATCACACTTGGAACTTGGCTGAAAGTCTATTTGTATACGCCTGTGTTTCGGTCGATTTACGGGAAAAGCATCCTTGGAAAGACGGTCTCAGCCCAATATGCAGACTATGCCGCTCTCATAGTTGTGTGGCTGTTCGCGGGGATCTGGCATGGAGCGGCATGGCATTACGTGGCGTATGGACTTTATTACTGTTTCTTTATTATTTTAGAGCGAATATGGGACGATTATCAAAAGAGAAAAAGGAAGCGCCTGAAGCTGAAAAAACAGCCGCAGACAAAGGGGCAGGCGGCATTGGCGCACCTGTATTTCTTTGGGGTGATTATTTTCGGGCAGCTGTTGTTCCGGGTGCCTGGGGCCGGCGCGTTTCTGCCATATGTCAAGACAATGTTTGGGTTGACGGGGGCTGCGGCCTGTACAGGGGCTGATCTTTATACATTGCAGTCCAATTGGGTGATTTTATTGATCAGTGTGATCTGCTGCATCCCGATACCTGTGCGCTTGAAGCAGAACTCGCTAACTAACAGGTGGCCATCTGTGATGGATATGCTAAATCCGTTGTGGCATGCAGTCCTTTATATTGTAGGTATCGCTTTCGCAATCGGGGGAACATATCAGGCGTTTATTTACTTTAATTTCTGATTGGGGCGCAAAGGGATGAAAAAGACCTATGTTGGAAAATTACTGATCATTGTGGTGTTTATCACGATTTCCGCTGTCCCACTTGTGTTTTTTAATCGTGCAAAGAAGAGCCTATCTTCGACGGAAAACCGCTATTTAGCGGATTTTCCTATAATCTTTGATGAGGCAGGGAATTTTAACAGTGATGCAAAAACGGGATTTGAGGATTGGTTCAATGATCACTTGGGCATGCGTGAGCACTTCATTTGGCTCCAAGCAATGTTGAAGGTTCATTGTCTACATCAATCGAGCAGCGAAAAAGTACATATTGGAAAAGATGGATGGTATTTCTATACGCAGGATGATAATTTGAAGATTGCTGATGGGTCATATCCGCTGACAGAAGAACTGCTTATGAAGTTTGCAGAAAATCAGCAGGCGATCAGTGATTACTATAAGTCGCAAGGAACAGAATACGTCCTTGTGCTGACACCAAGCAAGGCAAGCATATACCCAGAGTACATTGGAGGAGCAAATTATGAGGTTGGCATTTCTCCGGCTGATATTGCGGAAAATTATTTGAAAGAACATACGGATATCCATGTGGTCAATGTAAAATCGGCAAATGTTCAAGGAAAAGAGAATGGAAAGCAATTTTTAAAGACAGATACCCATTGGACCCAGCGCGGCTCGTATACTGCATATCGAGCCGTTGTCGAATACCTGAACAGACAGGGTATCATATCGACGCAACCGATTGAAGTGTCTTTTTCTGAATCAGAGCAAGTCGGAGAATTTTCATTTATGCTGGGTGGAAATATTTTGAAGGCAGAAACTGTGCCGGTTGCGCAATGGGCTATGAATTCCTCTTTCATCACAGAAGGCGAGCAGTATGAGCGAATGGAACAAGTGAGGCAACAATCAGGATCTCCGTATGGAATATCCTATCTAAAAAATGATAAAGCAGAAAATAAGCGATTACTAATCTACGGTGATTCACAATGGGAAACAGGTAGAATAATCCCGCAATTACTCGCAGAACATTTTTTTGAAGTGGTTCTTTTTAACATGAATACGAATCCTACTATTTCAACGGATGAAGTGATCAGACCTGATGTGGTGATTTGTTCATGTTCAGAACGTTATATTAACGTGATTGGAAATAGAGAACTGCCTGTTCCCAGATTGATACAGCAGCTGCCTGCTCTTCCTGAGGAACCAGCGCAAACTGCAGATTACTGGATCGGAACAAACGGGATATGCCTGGACACCTACAATGGTGAGAACATAGGGAATGCGGACTCATTCGCGATTCAGGGGGATGCCACGCAAATTGAGCTGGTGGGTTGGGCCGCTGATTTCAAAGGCAGGCAGCCACTGTCGGCGCTATACTTGCAGGTCGGGGACCGGGTTATACAGTGTAACTATGGTATCGAACGAACCAGCGTATCGGATCACTATCAGGATGATAATTTAAAGTGCACTGGTTTTTCGGTAACATTTCCTGCGTTTTATTTATGCGAGGGAGGAGTGGACAAATTGTCATTCATCCAAGTCGGCACAGATGGGACTTATCGCTATGAGCCTGTAAGCTATCAATTACTATATTAAAGTGCGCAACCAATCATGAAGTTACAAGAAAAGGAGAAACGAAAGGAGATCTTTATGAAGAAGAAACTGTTATCCCTAGCTCTGTCCCTGGCACTCTGCCTGAGCCTTACCATCCCTGCCCTAGCGGCGGAGCCCTACGACCCAACGTGGTTCGAGGTGGGCGTGACCCTGGAGGAGACGCTCTACTTCACCGCGCCGCTGACGGCAATCCAGAAGGACGGC
>ERZ808041.701-NODE-701-length-20770-cov-5.536462_pt1 | contig 20770 bp, 10 predicted proteins | sample MGYA00380192_ERZ808041 | MGnify/ENA primary metagenome ERZ808041 (study PRJEB31490, sample SAMN06133412) | mouse gut metagenome | isolation source: Z1_1 | host: mice | place: China: Chengdu | collected 2015-05 ... | reverse complement strand
ACGTGGTCCGTGTAAGCAGCCAGCGTCTGATCGGTGAGATAATTGAGATGCACGGAGACGAAGCCTCCGTTCAGGTATATGAGGAGACCTCCGGACTCGGACCGGGGGAACCGGTGGAATCGATGGAGGTTCCGCTGTCGGTGGAACTCGGGCCTGGCCTGATCGCCAGTATTTATGACGGGATCCAGAGACCGCTGGATGATATCATGAAGGCGACCGGAAGCAACAACCTGAAGAGGGGTGTTGAGGTTCCGTCCCTGAAACGTGATAAAAAATGGGAGTTTGTTCCCGCTGTACAGGCAGGCGACGAGGTGGAGGCCGGCGATATCCTCGGAACCGTCCAGGAAACCGTAGTCGTAGTCCAGAAAATTATGGTTCCCTACGGCGTCAAAGGTACGGTAAAAGAGATTAAAGGCGGTGAATTCACCGTTGAGGAAGCAGTGGCTGTCATCGCCACCCAGGAAGGCGACAGGGAGCTTACGATGATGCAGAAATGGCCGGTCCGCAAAGGCCGTCCATATCTCAAAAAACTGCCTCCGGAGACTCCGCTTGTGACCGGCCAGAGGGTTGTGGATTCCTTCTTCCCGATTGCCAAGGGCGGTGTGGCCGCCGTGCCGGGCCCCTTCGGAAGCGGTAAAACCGTTATCCAGCACCAGCTTGCAAAATGGGCGGAGGCGGATATCGTCGTTTATATCGGCTGCGGTGAGCGTGGAAACGAGATGACCGACGTTTTAAATGAGTTCCCGGAACTGAAAGATCCAAAGACGGGATACTCGCTGATGGAGCGTACCGTCCTGATTGCAAATACCTCCGATATGCCGGTTGCGGCACGTGAGGCATCAATTTATACAGGTATCACGATTGCAGAGTATTTCCGTGATATGGGTTATTCGGTGGCCCTGATGGCGGACTCCACATCCAGGTGGGCCGAGGCGCTCCGTGAGATGTCCGGACGTCTGGAGGAGATGCCCGGTGAGGAAGGTTATCCCGCTTATCTGGGAAGCCGTCTGGCTCAGTTCTATGAGCGTGCCGGTCATGTGGTTTGTCTCGGCAAAGACGGCAGGGAAGGCGCCCTGTCCGCAATCGGAGCCGTATCCCCTCCCGGCGGCGATATCTCCGAGCCGGTGTCCCAGGCCACACTCCGTATCGTAAAGGTATTCTGGGGACTGGATTCCTCCCTGGCGGCAAAACGTCATTTCCCGGCCATCAACTGGCTGACCAGCTACTCCCTGTATGTGGACAGCATGGGCAAATGGTTTGACGAGCATGTTGCCGATGAGTGGATGCAGAGCCGCCAGAAGATGATGAGCCTGCTGCAGGAGGAATCGGAGCTGGATGAGATTGTTAAGATGGTCGGTATGGACGCACTTTCACCTTCCGACAGGCTGAAGATGGAAGCTGCCCGCTCCATCCGTGAGGATTTCCTGCACCAGAACTCGTTCCATGAGATTGACACCTATACCTCCCTGCGCAAACAGTTCCTGATGATGAAGCTGGTTCTGGCTTTCTATGAGGAATCCCAGAAAGCGCTGAATGACGGCGCTTCGTCAGGCGGGCTGATTAAAATGGCGGTCAGGGAGCGGATCGGCCGTTTCAAATATACGACGGAAGATAAGATAGAGACAGAATATCAGGCGGTTTTGGAGCAGCTTGCAAAAGAAATTGCCGATGTATTAGGAAAGGAGGACTTCTAAATGCCAAAAGAGTACAGAACCATACAGGAAGTAGCCGGTCCTCTGATGCTGGTGCGCGGCGTTGAGAATGTAACGTATGATGAACTGGGAGAGATAGAGCTGGCCAGCGGAGAGACGAGGCGGTGCAAGGTCCTTGAGATCAACGGCAGCGACGCCCTTGTCCAGTTGTTTGAGAACTCAACCGGTATCAACCTTTCAAACAGTAAAGTCCGCTTCCTCGGAAGAACGATGGAGCTGGGCGTTTCGGAAGACATGCTGGGCCGTGTATTCGACGGTCTGGGCCGGCCGATTGACGGCGGTCCTGAGATTCTTCCGGACGAGAGAAGAGATATTAACGGCCTGCCGATGAACCCGGCGGCCAGAAGTTACCCGGAGGAATTTATCCAGACCGGTATCTCGGCCATTGACGGACTGAACACCCTGGTCCGCGGCCAGAAGCTGCCTATCTTCTCGGCATCCGGCCTTCCCCATGCCAACCTGGCGGCACAGATCGCAAGGCAGGCCAGGGTCCGCGGCACCGACGAAAATTTCGCCGTAGTATTTGCCGCCATGGGTATCACCTTCGAGGAATCCAACTTCTTTATCGAAAGCTTTAAAGAGACGGGGGCAATTGACAGAACCGTGCTTTTCGTCAACCTGGCTAACGACCCTGCCGTAGAGCGTATCGCGACGCCGCGTATGGCGCTGACGGCCGCCGAGTACCTGGCTTTTGAGAAAGACATGCACGTACTCGTAATCCTGACCGATATCACCAACTATGCAGACGCTCTGCGTGAGGTTTCCGCAGCCCGTAAAGAGGTTCCCGGACGCCGTGGATATCCCGGCTACATGTACACCGATCTTGCCTCCCTCTATGAGAGAGCAGGACGCCAGAAGGGCAAATCAGGTTCCATTACGATGATCCCGATCCTGACCATGCCGGAGGATGACAAGACCCACCCGATCCCTGACCTTACCGGATATATCACGGAGGGCCAGATTATCCTGAGCCGTGAGCTTTACAGAAAAGGCATTACGCCGCCAATCGACGTACTTCCTTCCCTGTCGCGTCTGAAGGATAAAGGTATCGGCGAAGGCAAGACGAGAGCCGATCACTCCAATACGATGAACCAGCTGTTTGCCGCATACGCAAGAGGTAAAGAGGCAAAAGAGCTGATGGTAATCCTGGGTGAGGCGGCGCTGTCCGATATCGACCTGATTTATGCTAAATTTGCGGATGCCTTTGAGAAAGAATACGTTTCCCAGGGGTATGAGGCAAACCGCGATATAGAAGAGACACTGAAAATCGGCTGGAAGCTTCTTTCCATTCTGCCCAGGGCAGAGCTGAAACGTATCGACGACAAATATCTGGATCTTTATTACGGGAAATAATGAAAAGAGGTGATTGCCGTGGCATCAACACAGGTGAACCCGACCAGAATGGAGCTGACAAGGCTCAAGAAAAAACTGGTGACGGCCACAAGAGGCCATAAGCTTCTGAAAGATAAGCGGGATGAGCTGATGCGGCAGTTCCTGGATCTGGCGAGGGAGAACATGGCCCTGCGTCTGAAGGTGGAAGAAGGAATCCGCAGCGCCAATAAGAACTTCGTCATTGCGAAGGCGGGAATGTCCGAGCAGGCGCTGAATGCGGCGCTGATTGCACCGAAGCAGGAGGTATATCTGGAAACGGGAAAGAAGAATGTCATGAGTGTCGATATCCCGGTTTTTGAATATAAGACCAGGACTGCGGATGAGAATGATATTTATTCCTATGGATTTGCATTTACCTCCGGCGATTTGGACGGCGCGGTTAAGTCCCTGGCAGACATTCTGCCGGATATGCTGAAGCTGTCGGAGACGGAGAAGGCCTGCCAGCTTATGGCTGCCGAGATTGAGAAGACCAGGAGGCGTGTAAACGCCCTGGAGCATGTAATCATTCCGGAGACGAAGAAGAATATCAAGTATATCACGATGAAGCTGGATGAGAACGAGAGAAGCACCCAGATCCGCCTGATGAAGGTGAAGGATATGATGCTTGAAGAAGCTCATCATTACAAAGAAAAACAGTCAATGGCTGTAGAATAAAATGGAAGTACAGATGTAGGGCGGCAGCTGCCTGGGATCCTGACGGGATCCGGGCGGCTGCCGCTTTTTGTGTACTTTTTTTACATTGCGGACAAAACTGTTGGAGGACTAAAAGCTGCAATTAAGGGAAATAAATGAGAAAAGAAATGAGATATATGATAAAATTATTAGCAAGTTAACAGATAAAATAGGCGCAAAGTCTTAAATTTAAATACTATTAATAAGAGTAAAAATACTCAAATTATGAGTTTTTAATAGATATGCAAGCAAATGCGGCATCAGGGAATCAGGCAGCTTCAGCGCCCCGGCGAAGACAGAGAATTCAGTTGTGTAAGCAGTAACGATAATATTTACCAGGAGGAAAAAAGTATGAAAGAAAACAAAAGAAAAGTGAAAAAACGTTACCGTCAAAAGGCCAGACAATTTATCAGCGGTCTTCTTATAACCGCCATGCTGGCGCCAAACATGACGCCGATTATAGCGCAGGCGGCGGAGCTGATAGAGAATCAGCCGCGTTATGTGGACTTTACAAGGCCTCAGGCCCTGACGCTGAGGGAATTAGGGATTGAATCCGGAGTGTCCGATACCTCTGATGGTGACCGCGCAGATAGGACAGAAAATAGTGCGGAACCGGATAAAGACAGTGACACTGGAAAAGACAGTGAATCCGGTAAAAGCAGCGAGCCTGGAAAAGATAATGAAACCGGAAAGGACAGCGGAACCGGGAAGGAAGATGAGCCTGGAAGAGACAGTGAACCCGGAAAGGAAGACGAGCCTGGACAGGACAGCGGAACCGGGAAGGAAGACGAGCCTGGACAGGACAACGAAGCGGGGAAGGAAGACGAGCCTGGAAAGGACAGCGAAGCGGGGAAGGAAGACGAGCCTGGAAAGGACAGCGAAGCCGGGAAGGAAGACGAGCCTGGAAAAGACAGTGAAGCCGGGAAGGAAGACGAGCCTGCACAGGACAGCGGAGCCGGTTCGGAGAACGGAGCGGAGACAAAGCCGGGAGGTTCGGCCGATGGAGGTGATCCGGCCGATAATCCGGCGGCAGGTCCGGCCGAAGGATTACCGGAAGAGGATGCAAAAGAAGAGATACCCGGTGAGATACCGGTGACGGATGAAGGACTGCGCCTTCCTGAAGAGCTTTATCAGGAGGTGACTGAAGAGCCGTCCGGCGTGCTGGTACAGTTTTCCGATCTCTGCCGCACATACCAGACCGGGGACAGGGAATACGTAACCGTAATTGGCGGATATTCCGGCCTGTACCGTGACAAGGACGGTAAAGTACGGCCGATTGACAATACTCTGGTCAAAGGCGATTCTGCCGCTGTCGAAGCAGACGGGGAAGAAGCGACACCGTCCAACGCCTCTTTCTTGCGGAGCAAGGCTGCCTCATGGGTGGAAAATGAAGCCGGTCCTGTAAAGATACGGATTCCGCTTAAGATGAGTACCAGCCGGGGCGTTTCCATAGAGACGGAAGGCGGAAAGATTGAACTGATTCCGTCTGCCGGAAACTTTAAAGAGCCGTCGGTGGCCGGAAATGCAATCCGGTTTAATGATGTATTTGAGAATGTAGATTACCAGTATACAGTCATTGAGAATACGGTGAAAGGTGATATCTTTCTTCTGGAGAAGGGGGACAGGTATGAGTTCTCCTATAAACTCAAGATACCGGGAATGACTGCGAAGCAGGAAAAAGATAAAATTTCCATTTACGGGAAGGACACGGCGAAAGCCCTGTTTCAGTTGGACGCTCCGTTCATGGAGGATGATTCCGGCGAGAGAAGTGATAAGGTCAAACTGAAACTTTCCGGAACAAAGGGGAATTATACAGTCACCATTAAGGCAGATAAGAAGTGGCTGAATGATGAAGAGCGGTCCTATCCGGTACGCATTGATCCGGATACCTACGTTCCCTCGGATGAATTTATTTTTGCGACGATATCACAGGGACAGCCGGACACGATTTATGATTGGGACAGCCCGGCCTATGTCGGATATCTGGACGGCAGCCGGAAGAACTGCCGGGTATGTGTGATTTTTAATGAAAATAATTCAGATACCATATCAAAGCTTCTGTCGGGAGCGGAGCAGGTTCACAATGCGACCCTGAAGGTCACGACAGAGACGGATAACAGCGGCGGTCAGAATATAATCGAGCTGCATGTGCCTGTCACTCAATGGAACGGTTATATTACAAGCTGGAACACCCAGCCGGACTATAATCCAAGTTCAGACAGAGTCTGGCAGACTCCGGCGCCCGGCGCAGGGCAGACGATGGAATTTGACATCACGGATCTGGTCAACGGATGGATCACCGTGACAGAGCCGCCATTGGGACTGATGTTCCGGTCGGAAATTGAGGCGGACGGCGGCGCGTATGCCATGAAGGCGGAAGTGCTGTGCAACAGAGGGGATTCGGTTAACGGCCCCCGGCTGGAATATTCATGGACAGGCGATCTGGAAGGCGATCTTGCCAATATGAGCGTGGATGACACGACGATAGAAGTGGATCCGGCCGTAATCTACACAGATATATTCGGACGCAGCGTAACCGGCGTGATCGCCCACGGTAAGGCGCAGGCCGGTTCGGAGGTCACCTACCGGCTTCTGGAGGAAGGCGGCGGCGACGTAACGGACGCAATGGAATCACTTGTATATCCTGATTTTCGGAAGGCCGGACTGGAAGATGACTTCGATTTGTCTCCTGAATCAAACTGGCAGACGGACGGGTTTGAAGCGGAAGGCAGCCTGGAATATGACACCATTTACTATTTTGAAGCCTTTGCCACAGGAAAAGAAGTCGGAGAAGACGGTTCCGGTGAGGAGGAGCCGGACGGAGATAATACGGTTGTAGGAGCAACGGTTACATCGGATCAGTTTCTGCTTTATGAGGTGAAGGAGCATGATTTGAGTACCAGGATTGCCCGCCACTATGGCATTAATGTAGGCCAGCTTGCGCGTGATAATAAATTATATAAGGATCAATTGACTGAGAAAGATACCATTTTATTTATCAGAAACCCTAAGACGGCGGAGCCTTATAATGCGTATAAGGATATGACGCCGTTGGAAGAACTGCTTCTGCGCAACCTTCTGGCAGGCATAAATCCGAACTGCGAACTGAACCTGGAACCGGTCAATATGAATACCGGAGACTTCTTCATGCAGCAGACCGATGCATCCATGAAAGAATTGAATGGAGAATTCGGAGTCATGAGGAGCTATAACTCCACGCTCCCGGATTACCACCAGGAATTTGGCTATGGATGGACATCGGAATTCGGCGACCACCTGACTATATTAAAGGATGGAACCATTCTCTATAAGAGAAGCGATGGAAAGGGAATCCCATTTACCAGGAACGGGGATGTGTACCAGGCTCCCGACGGCTGGGATATTACTCTTGAGCCTCTTGATGCCATAGAAGTGCGAAGGGCGTCTGCATCCGAGGCAGAAGAAGAGGAGCCAAAAGAGAGGGAAGCGGGGACACGCACCGTAACCACAAAAGATCTGGATGATAAGGCACAGCTGAACCGCCGGAGGGGTGAGATCCGCTTTGGTTTCCTGAAAGCGACCTCCTCGGAGGCAGAGCGGACGCCAATCCCGGACTGCGCCGGATGGCAGCTTACGAACCAGGACGGCAGCCGCTATGTATTTGACGCGTTAGGACTTCTCCAGTACCGGGAGGATATGAAGGGACGCAGAACCTGGTACCGGTACGACGAGGATTATAAGCTTCTCCAGGCAGAGTCTCCCACAGGCAGGATACTTGATATCACAATGGATGACGCGTACCGCATCACGGACATTACGCTGCCTGACGGCAATACCCTCCGTTACGAATACGATGAGGAAGGCAATCTGATCAGCGTCACCAATCCGGAGGGAGATATACGCCGTTATGAATACGATGAGAAACACCGGATGACGGCCTGGTACGACGAGGAAGGGAACCGCGTGGTGGAAAATGAATACGACAGTGAGAACCGGATTACGGCCCAGACGGACGCAAACGGAAATACTTCGTATCTTTCCTATTCAGACGGAGCGACGGTACTGACCGACAACCGCGGTTTTGTGACCCGCTATGAGTATGACGGCAGTTACAGAACCACGAAAATCACGTATCCGGACGGAGCAGCACGTACGAAGACCTACCGTGACGGCCGCGTCGCCCAGGAGACAGACGAGGAGGGCAATACAACCTCCTATACCTATGACGCGGACGGAAATATACTGACTGTCACAAGAGCGGACGGAGCAAGGGCGGAGTATGCTTATAATGCGATGAATCTGCCGCTGGCCGCAGAAGACTTTGAGGGGAACAGAACGGTCTTTACATACGATGAAAAAGGCAATCTCCTGACGAGGACAAGCGGGGAGGGGAATACCTGGCGCTATGCCTATGATGAGCTGAGCCGTCTGGTATCCGTCACGGACGCAAACGGCCAAACGACGGAATTTTCCTACGACGGGGCGGTTGTCACGCAGATGAAGGACGCGGAAGGATACATCTGGCGCTATGATTATGACAGGATGAACCGTATGCTCTCCATGGTGGATCCGCTTGGGAACGCAGAGATCTATACCTATAACCGCAATGGATGGAAAATCAATGAGACGGCGAAGGACGGCGGGACAACTGAGTATGAATACAGCCCGGCGGGCGCCGTATTGTCCATCACCGATCCGGCGGGGGCGAAAACTGTATTTACTTACGATAAGATGTACCATATCCTGACGGGAGAAGATGCTCTTGGGCATACCCTCACCTACGGATACGATAAGAACTATAACCGGATTGTGGAGACAGATGCGAAAGGAAATGAGACATGGTACCGGTATGATGAGCGGAACCGCTGCACCGCTGTTACCGATGCAATGGGACGCGCCGTAATGCAGACGTTTAACGGCAACGGCAACCTGACATCCTCGACAGACCGGAGGGGAAATACAGTTTCCTGGAGTTATAACACGATACTGAACCTTCCGGAATCCGCCACGGACAGCCTGGGGAACAGGACCGCCTATTCCTACGATAAGAACGGGCAGACGACCGCCGTTACCTACGCAGACGGAAGCGGCATTTCATATGCCTACGACCGCGATGGCAGAGTAATCCGCATGACGGCGAAAAACGGCCTTGTCACAGAGATTACTTATGACGGCAACGGAAATATTATTGCGGTAAGCGATGACGGGACGAGAGTCTATCATTTCACCTATGACCGTAATAACCGCCTGGTTAAGACGGAAGATCCCCAGGGCGGAACTGCTGTATACACCTATGACGGGGCCGGGAACCTCAAAGGCCGGACCAACGAAGAAGGCCATGAGACAAGGTACGCCTACGATGCGGCAGGACGGCTCCAGGAGATAAAGGACGCTGTCGGAGGCGCCGTATCACTCGTTTACGATTTGAACGGTAATGTATTAAAGACAACGGACCAGAACGGACACAGCAGCAACTACCACTACGATGTCCTGGGAGAGCTTCTGGCAATCGTAAACGCAGAGGGCCATGTGACCGGCTATTCCTATGATGAACTGGGCAATCTGAAAGAAATGACAGATGCCTTAAAAGGGCAGACCGCTTATACCTACGATGAGCTGAGCCGTACGGTCAGAATGACTGATCCGATGGGGAACCCATATCTTTACGAATACGATGAGAATGGAAATCTGCTGACGGTTACCCTGCCGGACGGGGATACGGTAACCTTCACCTATGATGCTAACAACCAGGTTACGTCAAGCACTGATGAAGCCGGCGTTGTGACATCCTACGAATATGACTCCATGGGCCGTATCACCCGTGCATCGGATACGGCAGGCAATACCATGACCTACGAGTACGATATATCCGGCAACCTGGTAAAACAGACGGATACCATCGGGCGGAGCGCGGTTTATGAATATGATCGATTTAACCGTCTGACGGCCGTTACAGGGACGGATCTTGCCACGACCCGTTATGCCTACGATACGCTGGACCGCCTGACCGGCATTACACTGGCGGACAATACCGCGACGATCTATGAATACGATAAGACTGGCAACCTGATCAAGACCACGGAACCGGGGGAGGCTGTCTATACCTACACTTATGATGCGATCAGCCGCCTGACCGGAAAGGTGGATCCCCTCGGCGCAGCCACACGGTTTGTCTATGACCCGGCGGGCAACCTGACGGGAACCACGGATGCGGAAGGCGCAGAGAGGGCCTACGCCTATGACGCCGTCAACAGGATGATAGCGGAAAGGGACGGACGCGGAGGCGTCACCGGTTACGAATACGACGAATTGTCCCGGTTGATCTCCTACACGACGCCGGAAGGAAATAAGGAGGAATACCGTTATGACGCCGTCGGCAATCTGACTAAGTCAAAGGACGCCAATGGACTGATAACCGAGTACCGGTACGATGTGACGGGCAACCTGGTAGAGAAGATATCACCGAAGGGGGCAAAAACAGGCTATACCTACGACAAACACGATGAACTTTTAAGCATCACTGATCCGGCCGGCAATGTGACCCGGTACGAGGTGGATTTAAACCGCCTGGTAACAAAGATGACGCAGAAAAACGGCGGTACCTACACATATACGTACGATCCGGTACACCGTCTGACCGGCATCACCACGCCTCTGGGACTTAAGAGGGAGTTTACCTACGATGTGGCGGACAATATCATTACCGATACAGACAGTCTTGACCGCAGTAGCAGTTATGAATACGACATTATGCACCGAATGACGAGGGCCGTGGATCCGGAAGGAGGCGTGACCGAATACGGCTACGACATCCGCGGAAACCAGAATGCAGTGACCAACGCCCTGGGATATACCTGGAACTTCCGCTATGACCTCGTTGACCAGCTTACCGCCAGCGTGGATCCGGAAGGAAAAGCGACGGAGATTGCCTACAATCTGGTCGGACGGGTTAAATCTGTCACCAGGCCGGGAGAACGGACCACCAGCTACCAGTATGATAAAAACTATAACGTGACGGGAATCGCAGATCCGAAGGGATATCTGTACCAGTCGGTATATGACTCCGATAACCGCAGAACCGGAACCGTCGATCCGCTGGGACAGACGACGGAAGCGGTCTACGATCCGGGCAGCCGTATTACTTCCGTCACCGACAAGATGGGCCTGACTGAGAAATATGAATACGATCCACACGGCAACATACTCGCCTTCACCTCCACAGATGGCCTGATTACCCGTTTTAACTATGACATTCTTGACAATCTGGTGAAAGTGACGATGCCGAGCGGCCTGACAACACGGTATTCCTACGACGTGATGGGAAATGTAACTTCCATGACCGACACAATGAAGCGTGTTACAAAATATACCTACGATCTGGAAGGAAACATGCTTTCCCTGGTGAACGAGGAAGGGCGCAGAGAGCAGATGACCTATGATGCGGGAGGCAGAACCACTTCCTACCAGACGAACAGCGGCGACACGATACGGTATGACTACAACCGGCTGAATGCGCTTGTGGAAAAAAGCTATGAGAGCGGCGGGGAGGGAAGCGAAGCGGCAGCAGGAGACTTCCAGAACCAGGCCGTGCGCTATGGCTATGATGCGCTGGGACAGCGTGTGACCATGATGGACGCAACGGGGGAGAGCAGCTATGAGTACGACTCCCTCGGAAGGATTACGCAGGTAAAGAACGGTTCCGGACAGACGATATCTTATGCCTATGACGGAGCTGATCAGCTTGCATCCATCACGTATCCCGACGGAAAGACGGTATCCTACGAGTATGATAAGAATGATAATATAACAAAAGTAACAGGACGGGACGGCGGGGTGACCACTTACGTCTACGACGCTATCAACCGGGTTACCGAGATACACCGGCCGAACGGAGTCAGCACTTATAACAGCTTTAATGCATGGGATCAGATTACATCAATGGTAAACAAGTGCGACGACTGCGGCTGGGTAGTGAGCCAGTACGATTACACCTATGATGACCGTGGGTTCATCGTGGGAGAGACGGCGCTGGAATCCCTCTACGCCTATGCATGGGACGACAAACACGACGGAAGGCATGAGGACGGCCGCCATGACGATAAATACCCCCACGGAAACCGCCATAACAACAAGCACGACAAAGATGCAAAAGACAATTACCAGATCGTAGAGACGAAGCGCAGCTTCCAATACGACGACGATGGGAAGCTTATCAAAGCCACCGAGAAAGAAGAACAGCAGGGAACCTATGTTTACCGCTACTCATATGACGACATGGGCAACCGGATTTCCTATTCCAAGACCCGTAACGGGACGGTGCAGGAGAGCGCCGAATACAGCTATAATGCGTCAAACCAGCTCATCCGGGCCAAACTCTACGACGGAAAGAAAAACACCACGATGCAGTATGAGTATGACGCCGACGGGAACCTGATATCCGAAATCGGGAAGAAGGGGACCGATAAGGTAGAGCTTCATTACACTTATACGGTGGAGAACCGTTTAAAAGCAGTCCACGACGCTCACGAGCTGGTAGTGGCCATGGCCTATGACGGTGACGGAAACCGGGTCTTCCAGTTAAACTACAATCTGCATACGGATGACGACTGGAAGGGAAACAGCGGAAACGGAAATGGAAACAATAAGGATAATACCGGGAACGGGAATAATGGGAACGGCAACAAAGGGAACAGCGGCAGCAAAGGGAATAACGGCAGCAACGGGAACGGCAGCCAGGGAAATAGCGGAAATGGAAACAAACAGAAAGTTTCCTCCGTATTAGGGCTGATTGGCCTGTCCGGCAGTGATGAAACGGTAGATTTAAGCGGACTTCTGCTCGGCGAACCGGACGGAACAACAGCGGCTAAAGATACGAAGCCTGACGCCGCATCTGATGAAAATGGTGAAGATACGAAGTCCGAAGTCCCGCTGCTGGAGATGCGCCCGGAACCGGTGCGTGAGCTTCTGCCGATTATACCGTACGGCAGGGACGACACAGAAACAGAGGCAGCCAGCCCGTCCGAAGCTTCCGCAAATTCCGAAAAGAAAAATGATAACGGAAATAACGGCAACAACGGAAACGGTGGGAATGGCAACCACTATGGCTGGGAAGAAGGAGAATCCGGTGGAAACAACGGAGGAAACGGGAACGGCAACGGCGATGGGAATAACGGGAACGGCAATGGCAACAATGGAAATGGCAACAACGGAAATGGAGGCGGAAATACCAATAACACGGGAGGAAGCGGAAACCAGAGCGGAATCCTGATGCCGCAGAAACCGGTATCTGACATAGAGCAAAGCCTGATTGACGAGATCCGGCAGACCGGCCACCACAAGAATTATGAACTGATAGAATATGTGAACGACGTGAACCGCCAATACGCCCAGGTGCTGATGGAAGTGAACATTGACGGGGAAATGGACACGGCTTATACTTATGGTAATGAGAGGATAGCCCTTGAACGTTTTACCGGCTGGACCGGATATTATACCCATGATCCAAGAGGAAGCGTAAGCGGCGTAACCGACAGCGGGGGAAGACTGTGGAAGTCCTACCGCTACGGACCGACCGGAGATATCACCTTTGGAAAACCGCAGTACAATAACAGCTATGCGTATAATGCGGAAGATTATAATCCGAATCTGGAAGTACAGTACCTGCGGGCGCGTTATTATGACGTGGAGAGAGGGAATTTCCTGACGGAGGATACGTACCTTGGCAAGTTAACCGACCCGCTGACACTGAACCGGTATAATTATGTGAAGTCGAGCGCGCCGAATTATGTGGATCCGAGTGGATATGACAGCCGGGGATATTCGAACACGGCCAGCGGAAGAGAGCCCGGTAAACGTCCCGGTTCTATTTATGACGGATATGATGAATCGATAAGAGCAGAGGTCAGGAAAGAACATAAGGACCGTATAGCAGCCGGTTTGAGTAAAGCTCAGAAAAGATTGTATGATGCGATAACCAAGGCATTGGATGGTGTCAATAACAGCAGTGCAGTTTATATTAAGCTTGGGGCACTTACAATTATGGCAGAAGCGGACAGTGAAGTAGATGATTGTGCAAAAGAGAAGATGACAGAAGCGATCATCAGTACACTGGCAGGGATGCTGAGTGAAATGGCATACTATGGAAGAACAAGTGTCGAATGGAATGGGATTGTGCAAGCCCTGATAGAGTGGGGAATTGAGAACAAAGAAGAGGAGATGGTAGAGAAATATTTTAATGCACAATACTATTACACGGGAAAGGCATTATTTGATGATTGGTATGCAGAGGTAGGAAGATTAACCACCCTGACCTCATTAATAACTTCAATAGCAGGCTTTCTGGGCGGAGGTGGCTCCTTCTCCGTAGGAACAGCGGCAAGCGGCTCAGCAGCCCTGGCGGCATCGGGAACTGCAGTAGTGGCAGGAGCTTCAGCAGTGACGGTAGGAATAGTGGTGGCCGGTGTTGGAGTAAATGGCATAATCATGGAGTCCAGAGGTGAGGCAAGGGGGGAAGCGAATCGAGATAAGAGTGAGGGGGAATCTGAGGCTCAGGTATCTCAAAATAAATTAAAACATATAAATAACCGTCATAATCCTAACAGCTATGCTCAGCAGATAAAAAATAGGCCAAAGGCTGATGTCGTGAAAGAATTAGAGAATAAATCTTTCTTTAATAAAGATTGGAGCAAAAAACAAATAGAGGATGCGGTAAATGCAGGATACAAAGAGGCACTAGAAAAAGGAATCTCTTCAGGACAATATACATTTTCTTATGGCGGAGAGAATGTGACTATTGCGTTGGAAAATGGAGGGATAAAGACAGCGTTTGGAGATTATAAATATACATATCAACAATTATTAGAATTATTAAAGTAGGTGATTATTTAAATGTTTAAAATTAAATTTAGAATTGTGGATGACATTCAACTATTGAGTACTATTCAAACAAAAATATTCGATGATGAATATGATCAGATTTTGGGCTTTTTCCAGATATCTTTTGGAGCTCATCAAGAGGGGGTATACTATCACGAGAATCAATTGAAGGAAGACGAAGAGGGGAGTGAATTGTTAGATTATTGGTTTGATAAAATATTGCTAGTTGCAATTTTGTTAGATTCAGAATCAGATTATGTTGCATTTAAGGAAATTGAAACCGTTAACCGATGGATTGAATTTACAAAGAGAGATAATAATGTTTTTATCAATGTTGCAGTAGACGATATTTGTCAAAACAATAATTTGATAATCACTGAGAAATATCAGTTTTCTCACATTGAGCCTTTAAATTATGTAATGCCGTATCAGGATTTGAAATGTCAAATATTGGAGGTGTCAGAAAAGTTTCTTACAGAGCTAAATCAGATTAATCCAAATTTATGTAAAACAAAAATATGCAAAGCATTACAACAAAAAATAGATATAATTAAGATTAAGAGTTAGAATTATTCGCCCGGCTTCGCCGGGCGATGTACTCTGACCGGGTGGCATTAAGACACCCGGTCTTTAACCTGCACACTTATCGACCCTAGTCATATTGGCCGATTTGGGGAGAAATACCTCTGTTCCACATTGGCTCAACAAACCAGAATACTTGCTTCATGGTATATCTTTCCGAGCAGGGGCTTAAAACCGGCACGCAGGCTGTCACGGTGCGTCACAGGGCTAAGAGATGGCGGGCAGGAGCCACTTGTTGGCATAGGATTGGGATATCCACCCTGTTTTGCACGGAAAAGCCGGGAATCCGCTGAATATTGTGGTTGAATCAAAGGATTCCCTTGCCAGAAGCCGGAAAACGCCTTAAAACCGTTGTTTTTGGTGAAATCAGCTTTGGCTCGTGGCATAAGTTTTTCTGAAATGCAGGAAAAAAGTATTCAAAAAACAAGGGCATCCAGCATAACAATCCGGACTTTTGCACCCTGCAGTTTTCTCATTTTCAGCGGTAGTTTTAGAGGCATCGGGTGACAGAATATGGAGCACTGGAAAAACTTGGTGCCGCCGAACCACCCACCCTGGCTATATTGGTTATTTGGAGAGAAACGCCTCTGTCCCACATAGACCGACGATCCAAGAGGATACATAAGCGGCGTAACCGACAGCGAGGGAAGACTGTGGAAGTCCTACCGCTACGGACCGACCGGAGATATCACCTTTGGAAAACCGCAGTACAATAACAGCTATGCGTATAATGCGGAAGATTATAATCCGAATCTGGAAGTACAGTACCTGCGGGCGCGTTATTATGACGTGGAGAGAGGGAATTTCCTGACGGAGGATATGTACCTTGGCAAGTTAACCGACCCGCTGACACTGAACCGGTATAATTATGTGAAGTCGAGCGCGCTGAATTATGTGGATCCGAGTGGACATAAAAAACAAAGCTGGACAGAGACAGCGGATCAGGCAAAGAAAAACTGGCAGGAATATAACAAGATGCCGGTTCAGGATTATGACAGCGGCCCGGATTACGGCAGTAAGAACAAAGAACTGCTTGAGGAGTTAGACAAAAAACTCAGCACTGCCCGGACAAAGCTGAAAAAATTGATGGATGCCGCGGAAGAAAAGGGAAGATCTGTTATCGGATATTGTTCCGACTATAAGGCGGGAATGGATGCAGGAAGAAAGATAGCAGAGGCGGAATACCATAACTGGGAGCTAACGCTACTATTTGGCAAAAATGCGTATAAGCGGGATGACTATTTTGGGGATACCGACTTGCAGGAAATTTATGACCAGGCAAGAAATGCATCCAATAATAAAGACGCATTTAGCGCAGGATTTACGGCCGGTCAAACAATGTTTACGATAGAAATACTATCGCTGATAGTGGGAGCATTAGAAAGCGGCGGCTCCTCATCAGGAGGCCAGCAGGTTGTACTGCCGGGAGTCGGAGAGGTGACAATACCGGGAGATGCAGCGGGTTCAGTGGCTGGGGTATTGCCGCCAGGTAGTATCTTGAGGGATCAGGAGAATAAAAAAGAATCGGAGGAGGAAGGTAAGGGGGATTCTAATACTCAAAGAAATGGTGTCCCTGTAAAAGAAAAAACTAAGGCATCAAATGGATTAGATTACCAATCAAATCCCAAGCACACTCCAGGCCAACCTGGCAATAGACCTAATGCTGGAATAGAACCTAAAAATTCCTTGGATTTATTTGGAGAATCAGTTCCTTCTACATCAAAGCCAAATCAAAGGTTTACTTATGATGCGGAAACTAGCACGCTACATCGTTTTTACAATGATGGAAATGGCACATGGCATTGGAGTGGTTCTACGAATCAAGGAGCAAATTCTATTACAGGGAGTCAGGTTCCAAATGATATAAAAAATATATTTGGCTTACCCAAAAAAGGATGGTAGTTATGATATTAGGGAATCCATATAAGTTTTCAGTATTTATTAGCACAATAAAAGAATGGAATATAGATAATGAATTTTGTAATGGAGTTTTGCTCTTTTGCATTGATGGAAACATCTTTCCTAAAAAAATTGTTACTGCGACTCTTAAATGTGAGATTCAGTTATTAAAAGAAAAATTGAGGAATCTTATTACTAATGAAAGGTTATATAATATGCAAAGAGATAAAGCCTTTGCCGAAATATATAATATCACATTTCCGGAGGATATAAGCATTGACAATGATTACCGCTTTGATATAACGCCAGAGTCATTTGCGGATGAAAACTGTTATGTTTTTGCAGTTAGTAATGGAAAAGAAGTACGCATTATGGCAACGAAGCTGAATTACATTGTGGAAGAGTCGAGACATGAACTTAGTAATGTAGATATAAGCGAAACATTTATTGAAATTGAAGATTTAAACCAAATAATATCGCAATTAGAGATCTGCTAATTATTTGCAATGAGATTAAAGACATTCGCCCAGCTTTGCCGAGCGATGCCCTCAGAAGTTATGCGTTTTCCAGCATAACCTCTTTAACCTGCACACTTTTCGACCCTGGACATATTGGCTGATTTGGGGAGAAATGCCTCTGTTCCACATTGGCTCAACGAGCCAGAATACGTGCTTCATGGTATATCTTTCCGAGCAGTGTCTTAAAACCGACACACCGGCCGTCACGGTACGTAACAGGTCTAAGAGATGGCGGGCCGGAGCCACTTGTTGGCATAGGATTGGGATGTTCACTCTGTTTTGCATGAAAAAGCTGGGAATCCGCTGAACATTGTGGTTGAATCAAAGTATTCCCCTGCCAAAAGCCGGAAAACGCCTTAAAACCATTGGTTTTGGTGAAATCAGCTTTGGCTGGTGGTATAAGTTTATATGAAATACCAGAAAAAGTTATTCAAAAAACAGGGGCCTCCAGCATAACAAATTTGGGCTTTACCACACGGCAGTTTTCTCATTTTCAGCGGTAGTTTTAGAGGCGTTGGGTGGCAGAATACGGAACACTGGAAAAACTGGGTACCGCCGAGCCACCCACGTAAGACACGTTCGACTCTTTAAAATTCATGGCAAGTAAGTTTCCAGTAAGAAAAACGCAAGGGAATCGAAATTGACAGTCACCCAGCCGCTATGTTACAATGGCGCACCCTGGGGGTTTAAGGGGGTGGAAACACACCGGAAAAATCTCAGCAAGATAAAAACACCGGACACTCCATGATGGAGCTGGTCGGTGTTTTTTCTTTCTGCTGTTATAGGTAGTTTATAAATTTCATGGCCCAGATGCCGTCTTTCATGGTGCAGATCCGTCATTCATTCTTCCTCCGCCATCCGCTTCATAATCTCTTCAGCTTGTGCGGAAACCGATACCACAATGGAACAAATATCTGCTCCATAGATGAAGCACCTTACACAAATCGAAAAAAGAGCCGGGAAAGGACTTGAATCCATCTGTCCCCAAATGCCCAGAGAAAAAGCGTACCCATGTATTAAAAAAGCGACAGCTATGATGCAGAAGCGGTTGCTCTGGTGCTGATCAATATGTTGGATAAGCTGCCGGACGCTATACCGGATGATAAGTATTGGACGCTGGGCCAGTTAGTAAACCGGCGGGATAATATCTGTAGCCATCTGCACAGGCTGAAGAACCAGCTCCATGAACAGCTCTGTATGGCGTATCCCAGCTATAAACAGTTCTTTAGACTTTCTGTCGGGTGGCATCAAGCCATCTGATATTTACCCTGCACGCTTTTCAACACGGATTGTTTATACCAATTTTAGTAAAGCGATTGTATACATTGCCCTATTAGCTCCGATAACTGTTTCATTGTAATTTTTTGAGGTGTAATACGGCGCATGGGGGTCTCGGCGTGTCATAGGGGAAAGAGAAATAACTATTTAGGCAGTCACTGTGTATGTGATATTTCCTTGTCTCAAAACTCATTAAAGGGAAGAACCATTATTGGATTTTGTTCTGACAGTAAGGTTGGAACGAATGCGGGAAGACATTTAGGAGATTAGTATGAATAAAGAATATGTGGAAGAGTTTATTGACCAGATAGAAAAAATAATGAAAGTAAGCGGTGAGGAAGAATATGTTCAAGATGAGGCAGGAGTATATTTAAAGATACCATATTTAAAAAATCTAATTTTAGAGGCTAGAAGATTGATTAAATATGGAGAATATAAAATCGCCTTAGAAAATACTTTGGAGAATCTATATGAAGTATCAATTTCGTTGGATAAAACAACAATGGTCCTAGTTTACCAAGCATTTGACAATAAGATTTGCACATATATGGAGGGGCTTCTAAGCGACCTTACAAAATTCTGATGATTATATGCCCGGCTTTGCCGGGCGATGTCCCAAGAGGAATCTCTTTTTTTAGGCAACGTTGGAATCAGGAACGTAAGTAAGTTCTAAAATTATACCATATTAGATAAAGAAAGATGACATAACACCAGCCCTTTTTATTTGTCCATGATAAAATAAAACCGGAAACATACTCAGCATAGAATCTATCAGGAAGACAATTGCCGGATGATAGGCAGGCTGAAAGAAGAGGTTAGACATCTCTGCTATGAACTATATCATACAAGGGGGAATCAGTATGTACAAAATTGCCATTTGCGATGATTGCCGTGAGGCGCTCAGGGAGATAGAAAAGCTGCTTCGGAGATACATTGAAAAGAATAAAATCAGGGCTGTTGTGGAGGCTTACCAGAGCCAGATGCAGCTGTTGACGGAACTGGAAAGTGGGAGGTATTATGATATAATCTTTATGGATATTAAGATGCCGGGAATGAACGGCCTTGAAGTCCTGAAAAGAATACGGGAAATGAATTCGGACAGTCTGTTTATAATCATTTCCTCATACCATCAATATGCGGTCGTCGGTTATGAATTGGATGTATTCCGGTATTTGGTGAAGGGGGACTTGGAAGCCGGCTTTGATCACTGCATGGAAGCCGCCTTAAAAAAGATTAATTCTGATAATCAAAAACATTATTTTATTACTTCTGCGCGTAAGCGAATCAAAATTCCGTGTAAGGATATCATGTATTGTCATAAAGAGTCAAAAATGTCCGTGTTCGTGACAAATTCAGGGGAACTAATCAGAGAAAGAAGAGCCCTTCAGGAGGTATATGAAGGTCTGCAGCGGATAGACGACAGCTTTATAATGGTAGAACGTTCTTATCTGGTCAATATTAATTATATTGAAACGATGAGACAGAATGAGCTATTGCTTGAAAATAATATAATCTTACCAGTTGGACGCACCTATGTGGATGATGTCAGGAAAACGCTGACGGATTTTTGGAGAAAAAGGATATAGCTTCTGTTTCTGGCGCGGGAGCGGCATCAATCGTGGCAGGCTGTGAGCCGGAGATTCCGGAAGTATTGGTACAAAATAAGATTTTTAAGAAGGGGACCGGCACGTGACTGTGGCGTCCCCTTTCTCTCAGTGCGCCCGGCGGCGCACGTCTCTAACCGGTGAAAGTCCGGAATCCGCCCGGTGGTGGGAAGGATATAGCCGAAGGCAAGGGTGTTCATCGTGAGGTGAAATCTGAAGGAAGCCGGATGTGGGGAACATACTAACCCATGGGCAAATC
>ERZ808041.698-NODE-698-length-20897-cov-4.758069_pt1 | contig 20897 bp, 17 predicted proteins | sample MGYA00380192_ERZ808041 | MGnify/ENA primary metagenome ERZ808041 (study PRJEB31490, sample SAMN06133412) | mouse gut metagenome | isolation source: Z1_1 | host: mice | place: China: Chengdu | collected 2015-05 ... | reverse complement strand
TCGGAACCGACTTGACGATATGTCTAAGATGAGGGGACTACACTAATTAGATTGTCCACGGTTATGGGTACATTATAGTTCATAGAATCAAAATATATCCCGCAACTGTTACCGGATTAGAAAGACCTGATAAATGCGATTTAGTTTTGAAGCACGCCGATCATCATTATATCAGGTTTCAGGTCAAGGGATTAACTTGGAACGGAACAACCTTAGACGGAATTAACACTAAAATTGATTGCGAATCACAGCTTTCAAGGGGTAGAGTTAATGATCATCCTACTCAAAGCAGGTTATATAAAATTACAGACTTTGACAACCTTATTATTGCTATTGACCCGCCGTATTCCAATACATTGTCCATTAATACATTCAAAAAATATGATTACCATTGGAATTTCTATTGTGTTCCGATGTCCAAACTGAAAAAACATCGCATTTATACCAACCGAGTTGCTTCTCACCAATATATACCATATAAAGAATTACAAAAATATCGCATTGATTCATCTTGGATGAATCAATGGCTGCCAGAATTATAAGCATAAAGGCTCGCTTGTTATAAAGTGGGCCCCTATATATGCTTTACATCATAATTAGTGATAATTAGTTCCTTACAGGCTTTTCTTTTTTCACCAGGTTTATTATCCGTATTATATAACCAACTCACATCATAAACATTTGCCCAATTATATAATTCTCTAATTTCAGGACAATCATCGTACGATAAACAAAATTTGTGCGAATATTTACTTAAATCATCCGCCAATCTCAAGTGCTCGTCTAATGTAAACGGCTTTGTATACGCACGCTTTTGATCTGCGTGGAAATATGGAGGATCTAAATAGGTCAGGACATTTTTCCCCTTTGCCGGAAGCTCTAAGATGTCTGCATAATCTAACGAAAACAATTCAACTCCTCTTAATTTTTCAGCAGCACTTTCAAGAAATTTTCCCCAATTTTTCGGCGGAGAGCTTTTTCCTTCTGCATACCCCCAAGCAGGTGCATTTATGATTCCACAGTAGGAGGTTCTGTTTAAATAATAGGTCTTAAATGCTCTTTCCAAAGGTGTCGTTGGTATCATTTGCTTAACTTCACTGTGTCTTTCTTTGTTTGCAACTTCTTTTTCAAATCGATTAATTAACTCAAATCTCATATCTTCATTAAGAATTGATTTGTAGAAGTTTATAATTTCCTGTTCCAAATCATTTAAGATATTATATTGAACCTTTTCCTTGGCAAAAAAAACAGAACCACCACCAAAAAAAGGCTCTCTGTATTCATCGTGTTCAACACACTCAATATACGGCATAATATGTTTTAATGCATAGAATTTCCCTCCAGGATATCTAAGTGGAGATTTCACCTTACAACTTCCCGGAACATACGGAATAGCCCAATATTCATTCATACTAAAACTCCAATTTTAACTGTTGGTTTTGCAATTCAAAGTTGGTAATAATCAATTCAAATCCTACTTGTCTGTTTCCGCTGCGAACAGATGAATTATCAACTCTATAAAAAAATTCCACAGAACATATATTTGCCCATTTGTATAATTCTCTTATTTCTTCGCAATCATCATATGTTAAAAAGAATTTATGTTTCGTATTTTTCAATTCTTCAGCAAGTCTAATATGATCTTCTAAATCAAATCCACATCTGTAATGCTTATGTTTAGGCGGCAGAAAATACGGTGGATCTACATACATAAGCACATTATTACCTTGTGCTCTAATTACCTCTGCAAAATCAAGGTTAGTCAATTTTGTATTTTCAAGGTATTTACCGCAAGGGATAATACGTTCTCCCCAACGTTCTGGCGGTAAACTTCTTTTAGGTCTATATCCCCACGCCGCAGATACAAGTTTGCCACTAAAAGAAGTTCGATTCAGATAATAATATTTTTTTCCTATCTCATAATTATTTTGAGGTTTACTAGTAAATATTTCTTTCCAACGTTCTTTGGATGCAGTTTCTTTCGATAAATCCAAGGCTAATCTCTCTCTAGTTTCAGGGTCTTGCATTGTTTCATAACAAATCATTAATTCTGAATCAAGATCATTCAACCAATTTATTTTCGCTTTAGGTTTTGTAAAAAATACAGTAGCCCCTCCTGCAAACGGCTCTCGATATTCAATATGTTTAACTGAATCCCAAAAGGGCTCTAGTATATTCATTGCATAATACTTACCGCCGGGATATCTAAAAGGTAAAGTTGCATTACTGTTCTTCATTTCTAAACTCCATTATATCTTCAATATTGCAATCTAATGACATACAAAAGCCCCTATCTATGAGTTTCATACCCAAAGCTAGGGGCTCTCTTCGACCTCACAGTTTATTCCCATTCAATCGTCCCACACGGCTTCGGCGTCAAATCATACAGCACCCGATTCACCCCCGCCACCTCATGGGTAATCCTCTCCGTAATATGCTCAAGCAATTCAAACGGCACATTCTCCACAGTAGCCGTCATAGCGTCCACCGTATTCACCGCCCGCAGAATCACCGGATACGCAAACGTCCTCGCACCGTCCGAAACCCCCACAGACCGGAAATCCGGCACCGCAGTAAAATACTGCCACACCTTCCCCTCCAATCCGTTCTTTGCAAACTCCTCACGAAGAATCGCATCAGACTCCCGTACAATCTCAAGCCTCTCACGCGTAATAGCGCCGAGACACCGCACGCCAAGTCCTGGCCCTGGGAACGGCTGTCGGTAAACCATGCCATCCGGCAGGCCCAAAGCCTTACCTACTACACGCACCTCGTCTTTATACAGGAATTTCAGAGGCTCTACCAACTCAAACTTAAGATCCTCCGGCAGACCGCCCACATTATGATGGGCCTTCACGCCGTCGCTCTCGATAATATCCGGATAAATCGTTCCCTGGGCCAGAAACTCAATCCCCTCCTGCTTACGCGCTTCCTCCTCAAACACACGGATAAACTCAGCGCCGATAATCTTACGCTTCTTCTCCGGCTCTGCCACGTCCGCCAGCTTATCAAGGAAACGGTCAACAGCATCCACATAGATCAGGTTCGCATCCATCTGGTTGCGGAATACCTCAACCACCTGCTCTGGTTCCCCTTTTCTGAGAAGCCCATGGTTCACATGCACACACACCAACTGCCTGCCAATGGCCTTAATGAGAAGCGCCGCAACAACGGAGGAATCCACTCCGCCTGAAAGAGCCAGAAGAACCTTCTTGTCCCCCACCTGCGCCTGAAGCTCTTTTACCTGCTCTGCGATAAATGCATCCGCAAGCTCACTCGTCGTAATACGTTCCATACACTCCGGTCTAGTATTATTTTCCATAACATCCTCCTATTCTTTGCCGTTAAAGCAATACGTACACACCTTACAAGGCTCAATTCCGATAGACTCCAACAAATCGTCCAGCCTGTGGAACCGCAAAGTGGTAAAATTCTGCTGTTTTCTGATATCCTCAATCAACTGCGCATACTTACAAGAGCATGGGTTGGCATAATCATCCAGTACCTCCTGGGTACATTCATCCCCCTCCCGTTTACGGATCATCTGCCTTGTAATCAATTCCATCTCCGACTTAGAACGGGAGAAATTCAGATATTTACATCCATAGAGAAGGGGCGGGCAAGCCGGACGGACATGTACCTCCTTGGCCCCGCTGTTGTAAAGAAATTCCGTTGTCTCCCGAAGCTGCGTTCCCCTCACGATAGAATCGTCGATTAACAAAAGCTTCTTATTCTCAATCAAAGCCTGCACAGGAATCAGCTTCATACGTGCAATCAGATTACGCTGGCTCTGGCTGGTAGGCATGAAGGACCGCGGCCAGGTAGGCGTATATTTGATAAATGGCCTTGCATAAGGGATTCCGGATTCATTTGCATAGCCTATGGCATGAGCTATACCGGAATCCGGCACACCTGCCACCACGTCCGGATGAACGCTGTCCCCGTCCCGTTTGGCAAGCATACTTCCACATTTATAACGCATTTCTTCTACATTTACCCCTTCATAGGAGGAAGTAGGATATCCATAATAGACCCACAAAAACGAACAGATTCTCATCTCCTCACGGGGCCCCCTAAGCGTCTCGACACCCTCCGGCGTGATAAACGCCACCTCTGAGGGACCCAACTCCTTGTAGTCTGTATATCCCAGATTAATGTATGCATGGCTCTCAAAAGACACACAGTATGCGTCCTCCTTCTTTCCGATTACAAGAGGCGTTCTTCCGTACCTGTCTCTCGCCGCATAGATACCCTCCTTCGTCATCACCAGCATGGTCATAGAGCCGTCCACAATATCCTGGACATACTTGATTCCCTCCAGGATAGAGTCCTTCTCACAGATTAACGCTGCCACAAGCTCGGTCACATTAATCTGTCCGTTTGTCATTTCCTGAAAATGAGAATGTGTATTCTCATATAGCTGCTTTAGCAGTTCATCAGAGTTGTTCACCTTTCCCACGAATGTGATTGCAAAGCTGCCAAGCCTTGAACTGATCAGCAATGGCTGAGGCTCAAAGTCCGAGATACATCCAATCCCCAGATATCCCTTCATCTCGCCCACATCACGGTCGAATTTCGTCCTAAACGGTGAGTTCTCAATGTTATGGATCGCCCGATTAAAGCCGTCCTCCCCATAGGTCGCCATCCCGCCCCGCCGTGTGCCAAGGTGGGAATGATAATCCACGCCATAAAAAAGTTCTAATACACAATCCTTCTTTGATGCTACACCAAAAAATCCTCCCATATAATATCTCCTTCTTCTCAGCTTTATAAATAATATCGATTTATTTATTTTCCTTATATGTCCATCAATATCATATCACATCCGCCGGTAAATAAAAAGTATTACTTTATTCCGGCAGCGCCAGCAGCTCTCTTAACCTCTGGGTCACAAGCCCTGGGTCTGCCTTCCCCTTCATCGCCTTCATGGTCTGGCCTACTAACGCGCCCAGAGCTTTTTCCTTGCCGCCCCTGTAATCCGCCACAGCCTTGGGATTGTCCTCAATCACTTTTTTAAGCGTTTCTTCAAGGGCACCTTCATCATTTACCGTCTTAAGTCCATGTTCTTCCACATAAATCTCAGGGTCAATATTCTCTGCAAATATTTTTTCAAACACCTCTTTTGCAACCGAACTGTTGATAACCCTGCTCTCCGTAAGCTCTACCAGCTTCGCCAGGTTTTCCGGTGAAAATGCAATCTCCTCGGCCTCCATATTGTGTTCCTTCAACAGACGAAGGGTCTCTACCATCAGCCAGTTGGACACCTTCTTAGGCTTCCCGCAGATTGCCGAAGCCGCCTCGAAAATATCTGCCATATGCTTAGAGCCGGTGATAATCTTTGCGTCATACTGGGGGATATCGAATTCCTCCTTATATCTCTTTAGCTTCTCCGTCTGAAGCTCTGGCTGTTTTGAGCGAATCTGTTCAATCCACTCGTCGCTTATAACAATGGGTACAAGGTCCGGCTCTGGAAAATACCGGTAATCCTGGGCGTCCTCCTTTGAGCGCATGGCATAAGAGGCTTCCTTGTTGTCGTCCCACCTTCTGGTTTCCTGGACGACAGCTTTTCCCTCCTCCAACAATTCAATCTGCCGTTCCCTCTCACCCTCGATTGCCCTGGCGATTGCCTTAAAAGAGTTCAGGTTCTTCATCTCCGTTCTTGTGCCGAATTTTTCTGTACCTGCTTCTCTCACAGACAGGTTGACGTCAGCCCGCATAGAACCCTCCTGAAGCTTACAGTCTGACGCGCCCAAATATTGAATAACCATACGCAGCTTTTCAAGATAGGCAATCACCTCGTCGGCAGAGCGCATATCCGGCTCAGACACGATTTCCACGAGAGGCACCCCGCTTCGGTTATAATCCACCAGAGAGGTATCATCCCATTCGTCATGAATCAGCTTACCGGCGTCCTCCTCCATGTGCATCTCGTGGATACGAACCTTCTTCTTCAAATCACCCACTTCAATCTCTACATAGCCGTTTCTCGCGATTGGCAGGTATAACTGTGAAATCTGGTAGTTCTGGGGATTGTCCGGATAAAAATAATTCTTCCGGTCAAACTTGCAGACCCGCGTGATATCACAGTTCGTCGCAAGCCCAATCGCCATGGCGTATTCCACTACCTTCTTATTTAATACAGGCAGAGACCCAGGCATCCCTGTACACACCGGACATGTATGTGTATTTGGCGCGCCGCCAAACTCGGTGCTGCATGAGCAGAAAATCTTCGTCTTTGTCGCAAGCTCTACATGGACCTCCAGTCCAATCACTGTTTCATACTGCTTTGCCATGATACCCTGCCTCCTTTACATCCGCAAATTTGCTGTTTTTCGGGTCTGCTCTAATGTATAAGCCGCCCTGATAATCTTATGCTCATCAAAACAATTCCCAATAAGCTGCATCCCGATTGGAAGTCCTTTGGAATCCTCCCCCACCGGCACACTGATTCCAGGCAGCCCCGCCAGGTTTACGGAAATAGTATAGATATCTCCCAGATACATCTTAAGCGGGTCGCTTAGGCTCTTGCCAAGCTCAGGCGCAGTAGTGGGCGCAGCAGGGGCAATAATCACATCAAAACTTGCAAACGCCCTGTCAAACGCCTCTTTAATCAATGCCTTCGTCTTTAATGCTTTGAGATAATAAGCATCATAGTATCCAGAGCTTAACACGAAAGAGCCAAGCATAATCCTGCGCTTCACTTCCGCCCCGAAGCCTTCTGAGCGTGTCTTTTTATACATGTTGTGAAGCCCCTCATACTCCTCTGTACGATAGCCGTATTTCACCCCGTCGAAGCGGGATAAGTTAGAGCTTGCCTCTGCGGAGGCGATTACGTAATACGCAGGAATGGCATACTTAACCAGGCTTAAATCAAATTCCTCCACAATGGCGCCCCTATCCTCCATAAGCTTCACGGCTGAGAGTATCTTCTCCTTAACCTCTGTGTCCAACCCGTCTCCAAAATAATCCTTAGGGATTCCAATCCTCATTCCGCTTACATCATTCACCAAGGCGCTCATAAAATCATACCCTGCACGGTTAAGTCCCGCCCCTTCAGGATACTTCATGCGGTCAATGGATGTGCTGTCCTTGGAATCATAAGATGCAATTACCTCCAGAATCGCCGCACAGTCCGTCACATCCTTTGCAATGGGCCCAATCTGGTCCAGCGACGACCCGTAAGCAATTAAGCCATACCTTGATACCGTCCCATAGGTAGGCTTAAGCCCCACCACCCCGCAGAAAGAGCTAGGCTGACGAATCGAGCCGCCTGTATCCGAACCAAGGGCATAAGGGCTCTCACAGGCAGCAACCGCCGCGCACGAGCCGCCGGAGGAACCCCCAGGGACGTGGTTCAAATTCCGCGGATTCCTGGTAACGCCGTAATACGAAGTCTCTGTGGTGCTTCCCATAGCAAATTCATCCATATTCGTCTTTCCCAGAATCACGGCTCCCGCCTTCTCAAGATTACAAACCGCCTCCGCCGTAAATGTAGGTTTAAAATTCTCAAGCATCTTAGAACAACAGGTGGTCAACATTCCCTTGGTACACAGGTTATCTTTTACCGCAACCGGCACTCCCGCAAGGGGACCTGTAAGCGTTCCCACGTCAATCTGCTTCTGTACTTCTTCTGCCCTTTTAAGCGCGCCCTCTCGGTTAAGGGTCACGAAGCTGTGGACATCCCCCTCCACTCTGTCAATCTGCTCAAAGAATACATTCACCGCCTCCGCCACAGACAGTTCTCTCTCCCGAAGCTTCTTTCCCAGTTCAACTGCGGTCATACTCGTAATATCCATCTTTTGCCCACCTCCTATCCAATCGTCTTTGGGACCTTAAAGCTATTATCCTTACTCTTGGGGGCATTTGCAAGGGTATCCCATCTTCCGTCCTTCTGGCTTGCCACATCCTCCCTGAACACATTGTTCACCGGAAACACATGAGACATGGGGGTAACCCCTTCCGTATCCAGTTCATTTAACGTATCTATATAATCCAGCATCTTCTCCATATCCGTCTTGGCCTTCTCCTTCTCCTCGCCGGATAATTCAAGTTTTGCAAGAATTCCCACATATTCAATCGTTTCGTCTGATATTTTATTCGCCATTTTCATCCTCCATCCCAAAACGGTTACAAAAAGCTACGGCTCTAATCTGCTTAAATCTCTTGGAAACAGCGTCGTCTCCCGCACGTTATCTTCTCCCACCAGCTTCATGGTCAGCCTTTCAAGCCCAATCCCAAGTCCGCCGTGAGGCGGCATCCCATGCCGGAAGGTATCAAGATACTGCTCCATTCCTTCCTCAGTCATTCCTCTGGCCTCAAGCTTTTTGGTCAGCATCCGGTAATCATGGATGCGCTGTCCTCCCGTGGTAATCTCCATCCCCCGAAACAGAAGGTCAAAGCTTAAGGTATATCTGGTATCCTCAGGATCGTCCATGGCATAGAAGGGGCGCTTCTTCGACGGATAATGGGTCACGAAAATAAAATCGCTGCCCCATTCCTCTTTCGCATACCGGCTGATTAACGACTCCTCCTCTGGCTCAAGGTCAAAGGGATTGCGTATCTGATGCCCGTATTTTCGGGAAACAAGTTCTTTGATCTCACTAAACTTAACCGCCGGAATCCGCGTTACATCCGGCAGCGTAATTTTAAGAAGCCGAAGCTCATTCCCGTAATCTCTCTCAAGCATTTCCATGGCATATTGAAGATACCCTGTCTCCATTGCCATAATATCCTCAAACCCGTCGATGTATCCCATCTCAAAATCCAAACTGGTATACTCGTTCAGATGCCGCTTGGTGTTGTGCTTCTCTGCCCGAAACACAGGCGCCGTCTCAAACACCCTGTCAAATACGCCCACCATCATCTGTTTGTAAAACTGAGGGCTTTGAGCCAGAACAGCCGGACGGTGGAAATAATCCAGCTTAAATATATTTGCGCCGCCCTCAGCGCCCTTTGCGCCAATCTTCGGCGTATGAATCTCCGTAAATCCCTGCCCGTACAGGAAATCTCTGAACGAGCGCACAAGTCCCTCCTGGATTCGGAATTTTGCCCTCTCACGGAGGTTCCGAAGGGCAATAGAGCGATAGTTTAGCTTCGCCTCCAAGGAGGTGTTTAACTTCCATTTGCCGATGGCAAGGGGCAGCATTTCATCCGTGGGCTCGCTTAAAATCCTTACCTTCTCCATCCGAAGCTCTATCCCGTTCGGCGCTTTTTCATTTTCCACTAAGACGCCCTCTATCTCAACCGCCGCAGCCTCCCTGATATCTTTTAGCCTAAAATCCGCGACGCCTTCCTCATAGACTCCCTGAAGAAGCCCTTCTCTTTTTCTCAGGATTACGAATGCTACTGTACCCATATCGCGGATTGTATGGACGGCGCCATTGACCTTCACCCTCTGTCCAGTCTTAGCCTGCTTAAGTAACTCGCTAATCTCCAATGCTCTCTTTTGCCTTACGCCTGTGAAATAATCCATAATTGTCCTCCTTTTCCCTTCTGACTGCTGTTCATGCCATGTATTTCATGTTTTAGGACAACGTAAAAAGTCCCGAAATACATGACTGTATTTCGGGACGGATATCTTTCCTATCCGCGGTACCACCCGCATTGAATCCTAAGGATTCCCCTCTGTGAAACCACATGCAGACTGCATATCGTTCCTTACGCTTAACGCGCGCCCCACGTACCGGCCTACTTCCTGGCTCTGCTTCAAATCTAAAATCCTGTGGCAATCTCTGCCTCAACGCATCCAACATGTTCAACCGGTCAGCTCAAGAGTGTTCCCTATTGTCCTTATTCCTCAAGAAGCGCTCTCAGTCGGTGACGCCTCATTCCTGTCAAGTTCCAAAGGACAGAGTCTCTTTCATCGCTTTTCTAAAAATTTGTCTCCTATCTTAGCACACTCTTTTCAAGATTTCAAGTATTTTTTTATGCTATTGTATATTTTTCACAAGCTGTCACTCTGTTAAATGCAATCACAAACACAATCCCTTTTGACACAGACGATAACGTAAGCGCCCACCAGATACCGTTCAGCGCCAGGGGAGTTGCCGCAAGAGCTATTGCAAGCGGCACCCTTGCCACGGTGAGCAGAATACTGATGATACTGCACAGCTTTGTCCTTCCCAATCCAGACAAAGCCCCAACGGTCATCAGCTCTACGCACATAAACGCCTCGCTTAAACCCACAATCTTAAAATAATCGATCGATATCCCGATAACCTCTGCCTCATGGAAGAATACTTCCGAAATCGGGCCTGGCAGAAGGATGAATACCAGCGTAATCAAGGTTCCCCAAATGGCAATGGTCCGAAACGAGATTCGATATCCCTTCCGTACCCTCTCCATCTGCCCTGCGCCGTAATTCTGCGCGGCAAAGGCATTAATCGCCGCCGCAAACCCGTCCGCCGTGTTCCATGACACCGCTTCCACCTGGCCTCCCACACGCTGTACGGCGACAGCGCCGGGACCAAACACAGCCACCATGCGGGTCAGCACCATGGAAATCGCACAGTACACCGTCCCCTGTATCGCAGTAGGCACTCCAATCCGAAACACGCCCTTGAAAAACCTTCTTTCCACCGGTTTGTGAACCTTCATCCCTGTCAGGACATTTTCTGAACCCTTTGCGTTCCAAGCGCCCAGAAGCATCACAAGCATAACGATAAACTGAGCCGCAACCGTGGCGACTGCCGCCCCCACTACCTCCAGCCGAGGAAACGGGCCAAGCCCAAGGATTAGGACTGGATCCATAATCATATTGATGATAAGCCCGACAATATTTGCCACAAGAGGCGTCTTAGAATCTCCCTGAGCCGTGTAAATACCGGTGAGCACCACGGTCATATAGGAGAATATCACCAGTCCGCAGGTAATTTGCATATAACTTTCTGCATACTGTACCGTCTCCCCGTCCCCAAGGCGAAACAAATCCACAAGCCCCTCCGTAAAACCTACGCTAACCAGGGCAAACAATACTCCAAACAACAGGGTAAGCTGAATCGCCGCGCGGGCATACTCCTTCGCCTCGTCCTTCCTGCCCCTTCCAAACGACTGGGCCACATTGACCTGCGCCCCCATCCTCGCAAGGGACGACAACCCCTGGGAAAGCCAGACATACATACCTCCCACGCCCACTCCTGCCACGGCTTTTGAGCCGAGCAGGCCAATCCACGCCATATCTGTAATACTGTAAACCGTATTTAAAAAGGACGACGCCATAATTGGCATCGCCAGTGCAACCAATGACCTTAAAATCGGTCCCTCCGTTAAACATATCTGCCTGTTCTTCATCCGCATCTCTCTTTCTAATAAATTGTATCACAGCCAGTCCCTCACCCGCTTTATACTACTTTTACATTCCCCAAGCCTCTGTTCTAACTCACTGACAGCAGAGAGTAAAAACTTTCTGTAAATCTCCGTAAAGTCTTGTAATGCTGCTAAATAACCCCCTTTTCCGGAATGAAAAGCTATGTCGTATTCCTCCCAGAAAAGGTTGTCCCAGGATATCTCAACGGCATTTTCCAACCTTCTGAAATGCACGCAAGGCAGAATCCCATCTCTGACAGGAAACCAGCAATGATTAAAAATCCATCTGCTTTTTGCCTCAAACCACAGTTCTTCCTCCAATGTGTCGATTGTATCATACCGCTTGTCTGCATTCTCTAGTAATTCTAACGTGTTCTCCCCTTCTACCGGCAATGGAAAAGGGTCATACCCAAGAATGTATTCCATTTTTTCACAGAACCACTCAATCAGATGATAGAGGTTCCCCTCCTGTTGATAATCTTCACCATCTGCGCGGTAAGAACAGATATCCTTTCCATTAATCCAAAGCCTGATAGAACCATAGGTGCTGTCAGGCTCGCCTTTTTCAAATTCGTCGCTTTCAAATCCGTATTCTATGGCAAAATGCTGTTTTTCTCCAAATATCTTCACTTATCATTCCTCTTTTTATTCATACTGAATCTGAAAATAATCCAGATATGCCTTATACTGATCCTGTGCAGTCAGACACGTATCCCTCAGATACCCTCTTTCGTTCTCCCACTCCTTCAAACCGCGATAATAAAACATTTTCCATTGTTCTTCAATAATAAACGGAACAATCCGGTATTTCAAGCACTCCTTAAATAGAATTAACCGGCCAACGCGTCCATTCCCATCCTGGAATGGATGTAACCGTTCAAACGCCACATGGAATTCCAGCAAATCCTCCAACGTTTTATCCGCCTTTTTGTTGTACTCACCCAAAAGCTCACCCATCTTAACGGCAACCTCCCCCGGAAGCGCAGTTTCCATCCCCCCTACTTCATTGGGAAGCCTTTTATACTCTCCCACAGCAAACCATTCTAATCTGGAATCACTGGTTCCTGTTTTCAAAATCCTGTGCAACTCCTTAATCAAATCCTCCGTCAGTTCATCCTCTGCACAGTCAATCACCACGTCAATACACCGGAAATGATTAGCCGTTTCAATGATATCATCCACATTCAGCGCCTCATTTCCCGCGCCCACCGTATTTGTTTCAAAAATATATCTTGTCTGTTCATGAGTCAGCCTGCTTCCCTCCATGTGATTGGAGTTATACGTCAGGTTAATCTGGGTCTTATGATAAATCCCCCCTGAATATTTACTCGCTTTTTCACTCTGTAACCGATCCAGTAACGTCTTACCCTCCACCCCTAACGCCTCCTGCTTTCCTCAATCAAATCTTCATTCCTTACGCACCGAAATACAAGCTTCATAGAATAATCATTGAGCTTCGTTTTATTTACATATGTCTGTTCTTCCCCGCAGGAATTACTTCCCAATCCAGAGTGCTTCGCATCCAAATGCACCACCGTTTCACCGCAGCGTTTGATTTCTCCTGCATGTCTCGCACACTCCAACGCGTCTATCGTATAATCATGCACGTTTATCCCGATTCCTTTTTCAGAACAGATTAGCAGGCTTTCCCTGCCGTCGCCTGCCGCAAGCCAGCGCACCGCCTCCCGATGCCCGTTCTCCTGCGGCTTTCCATACTCGACATGCATCTCCTCCACGGTTTTCCGGTAAATACCCATCCGCGCCGCAGACTTCATGTCACAATAATTTTCCTCCGGTCCAAGCCCGTACCACACAATATTTCTCATTTCTTTTGGAAGCCGCAGCTCGATGCCAATGCGTGGAATGAATTCCGGTATAAAGCCGCTGTATCGAAAGCCCTTCATATCCAATGACAGAGCAAGCTCTCCGTTTCTTCGGATCGTCCAGACATAACAAACCTTGAAGCCAAACGCCATGCTAAGGGGTGAGAAATGTGTCCGAATCCGCACAAGTACCTCCTCTTTGACCTTTTCAACCACGAATTCCTCCAACTGCTCTTGCTGCCGATGCAGAAAATATTTTTCCTTCCAATCCGCCACCTTGTACATATCATTGTCGATTGGGGCACGCCACAGATTCATAGAGGGACCCGCCGTAATCATTCTCTTTCCCTCTGCCTCATACTCTAAAAGCCTGCCTGTCACTCTGTCAAAAGCAACGAAAAAGCCGTCTCCGGTTATCTCGGTTTTAACAGCCGTTTCCTTAACTTCAATCCCCTTTCCCACTGATGCAGGCATTTGGGCTTCCTCCTGTATCTGCGCACAGCAGCCCAAGCCGTCTGCATCCTGACGAGGAGTTGCTAAAATCTCACGTTCTCCCGTACCACAGGCCGGCAGAAGAAACTGCTCTGTTCCAATCTCTACTCCGGCAGGCGCATAATCCACAGCAGTTTTATACACAAATGACAGATTCAGATAATAATCCTTTCCCGACTCCATTTTTCCCAACGTATAGGGAAGCTTTACCAGCGTTTCTTCCCCTGCGTCCGCCCGTAATTCCTCTATCCGTCCCGAAGCGTCAACCGTCTCGTCATGAACAATCTGATATTCCAGTGCAACGCCCCTTAAGTCCTTAAAGTCATAAAGATTCTTAACCTTGACGATTCCCTCCGATAATCGAACCGCCTCCGCCTTTACCGGCGCAATCACCTGCTTGTAATGCCAAAGCCCTGAAGATGCAGCGCCGTCCGGTCTTATCAGCCCGTCCATGCAGAAATTAGAATTGTTGGGCTCATCCCCAAAATCACCGCCATACTGCCATGTCGTATAACTGCCACGCACATTCTTCTCAATCCCATGGTCGTACCACTCCCAGATAAAGCCGCCCTGAAGTCTGTCGTATTTCCGGAATAACGCCTGGTACTCCTCAAGGTTCCCAGGCCCGTTTCCCATGGCATGTCCATACTCGCACAGAATATGAGGCTTCCCATGGCCGTCGTTGCTCTCTCCAATCTGGCGAAGACCGTCAAGCCTGGTATACATGGTTGAATACACGTCTGTGATATCCGCCCCATAATCGCTTTCATAATGGATAAGTCGGGAACTATCCAGTTCTCGGATTGCTTCTGCCGACGCGTTAAAATTCTTCCCCACCGAAGATTCGTTTCCAAGGGACCACATCAAGACGCACGGGTGATTCCGGTGTTCCCTAACCATGCGCACAGCGCGGTCAATGTACGCTTCACGCCAGCTTTCCTCATTGTTCAGCCACTCGTACCTTTCAATCCATTCAAATCCATGGGTTTCCAAATCCGCTTCGTCAATGACATAAAAACCATATCTATCGCACAACTCATAAAAATACGGCATCTTCGGATAGTGGGCGCAGCGGATTGCATTGATATTATAACGCTTCATCATCCGAAGATGCTCATCCACCGTCTCCCGACTTACCACCGCGCCGCCTCTGGGACTGAAATCGTGCATATTGACCCCGTTCAGCAGAATGGGTACACCGTTTACCAGGAAATTGGAACCTCTAACCTCCACCCTCCTAAAGCCCGTGTAAACCTCCGCCTCATCCAATATGTCAGCCGTCCCTTCCTTCCCATACAGCCTAAGTGTCAGTCTGTAAAGAGAGGGTATCTCTGCACTCCACGGCCAAACTGCGCCTACATTGGTCCTGATTTCCCCATATCCACATTGAAGCTTCTCCATTCCGGAGGCAATCTCTACTCCTTTCGCATCTTTAAGCCTCCACTCTGCCCGTTCTGCCTCCTTCGCAGCAGTAATCTTCTGAACCAAAAGCCCTTTCTGGTAATTATCGTCAAGCCCCGCCTCCACAACATAATCCTCAAGTCCCTTTTCCGGTCTGGCAATCAGCGTAACATCCCTGTAAATCCCGCCATACCACCACATATCCTGACACTCAAGGTAGGTTCCGTCAGACCATTTGTACACACGAACCGTAATCTGGTTCTCACCTGGATATACGAAATCTGTCAGCTCGAATTCCGACGAAAGGCGGCTTCCCTTAGTATAGCCCGCATGGTGTCCATTTACCCATACGTCCAAGGCGCTGCCTGCGCCCTCAAACCTTAAGATGATTCTCTTTCCGCCCCATTCCTCCGGAACTGTCACATTTCTCCGGTAAATCCCCGTCGGATTCTCGGAAGGCACAAAGGGCGGGTTCACCGGAAACAGATACCAGACGTCCGTGTAATGCATATTCCCGTATCCCTTCATCTCCCAACAGGACGGCACCTGAAGCTTGTCCCACTCACTGTCCGGAAAATCCACCTCCGAAAAACCCTCCGGCGAGTATTCCGGCGCCTTGATGTAGAGAAACCGCCAGTCTCCGTTCAGGGAAATTCTGGCTTCGTGCCCTGGCCTTCTCTTAAAATCCGTGTGGGGCGTACATCTTCCAATATGCAGAAGCTGCTCATCCTCCCAACGCTTTTTCACTCTTGCCACTTATATTCTCCTCTCATTGACTTCATCCTTTTTATTATAGAAATATTATAACATATGCTAATCACCATGCAATCCGATTTCCCCATTTTTGTGAAAACTTAAACTTTCGTTGTGCATCATTTCCCCCTGTGGTATAATAAATCAAAACGTACTGCTCACAAAGGTATCCTTGCCATACGCCAGGGTATGCTGAGTGAAAAGGCGCGCAGATTCCAGACAGATTCACAGGGTAGGGACATCTTTACCCTTTTTGGTTTATACCCATACCTTATTGGACGAAGTCCACCTACCCGAAGGGTATGCATTACGGTGTGCCCTTGGGTATACCTTAATGGACGAAGTCCACCCGCCCGCATGTATTGCGGTGTACCCTTGGGTAGCATTTATCGAACCTGACGCCTTTTTTGCGTCAGGTTTTTTACGTTTCAGAAGCTATTTCCAAAGGAGTGATTTATGCAGAAATATACTGACAGTGACAAGAATATACAAAAAGCCGCGCCCTGCCGCCTCATTGACAAGCTGAAAGAAAACCGCACGCTTACCAAGGACGAGTGGGTAAGGCTCATCACAGGCCGTACCCCCGAACTTGCAGAATATCTGTTCACTCTGGCAAGAGAAGAACGCCACCTTTATTACGGCCATGATATCTATATAAGGGGGCTGATTGAATTTACCAACTACTGCCGAAACGACTGTCTCTATTGCGGGATACGCAAAAGCAACACTCATGCCACCCGCTACCGGCTCACAGAAGATGACATTCTCTCCTGCTGCCGCACAGGATATGAGTTAGGCTTTCGTACCTTCGTCCTGCAGGGCGGAGAGGATGGTTACTACACGGATGAAAAAATGCTGCGTCTCATCCGTCAAATCAAGAAGCAGCACCCTGACTGCGCGCTCACCCTGTCAATCGGAGAGAAATCCTATGACAGTTACAGACAATACTTTGAGGCCGGCGCAGACCGTTATCTTCTGCGACACGAAACCTATAATGTACTGCACTATTCAAGGCTTCATCCACCGTCCCTTACCGCCGCTAAAAGACAGGAATGTTTATGGCGCCTGAAAGAGATTGGCTACCAGGTAGGGACCGGCTTCATGGTAGGCTCGCCTTACCAGACGGCAGAACATTTGGCCGAGGATATGCTGTTTATCAAAGAACTGAATCCCCAGATGGTGGGGATTGGGCCATTTATCGTACACCATGACACGCCATTTAAAGACCAGACCTCAGGCACATTAGAACTGACCTTGTTTATGCTTGGGCTTCTAAGGCTTATGCTTCCAAAGGTATTACTTCCCGCCACAACCGCGCTTGGCACCATCGCCTCCAACGGACGTGAGCTTGGGATTCTGGCAGGTGCAAATGTGGTGATGCCGAACCTGTCGCCAACCAGTGTGCGCAAAGACTATTCCCTGTATGACAATAAAATCTGTACAGGAGACGAAGCCGCCGAGTGCCGGAAATCTCTGGAAAGCCGTATGGAAACTATCGGTTACCGGATTGTTACCGCCCGCGGCGATTCCTTGAACCTTTCAGAAAGAAAACATTTAAATTTAGGAGGATATAATAATGTATGACGTTCATTCAAAAAACCCTGAAGACTTTATCAACCACCAGGAAATTCTGGACACCCTTGCCTACGCAGACGCAAACAAGAATAACTCTGAGCTTATCGAGTCCTTAATCGAAAAAGCTGCACTCCGCAAAGGCTTATCCCACAGGGAGGCTTCCGTCCTCCTTGCCTGTGAGGACGAGGAAATGAACCAGAAGATTTTCCGGCTGGCCGAGCAGATTAAGAAGGACTTCTATGGCAACCGTATTGTGCTCTTTGCACCGCTGTATCTGTCCAACTACTGTGTCAATGGCTGTACCTACTGCCCTTACCACATGAAGAACAAGCATATCGCCAGAAAGAAGCTGACCCAGGAGGAAATTCGCCGCGAGGTAATCGCCCTTCAGGATATGGGGCACAAACGGCTTGCCTTAGAAGCCGGTGAAGATCCGGTTCACAATACCATGGACTACTATCTGGACTGCATCAATACTATTTACAGTATCAAGCATAAAAACGGCGCTATCCGCCGTGTGAACATCAATATCGCGGCAACCACGGTTGACAACTACCGTCTGCTTAAAGAAGCCGGAATCGGCACCTACATTCTGTTCCAGGAGACTTATCATAAGGAGAGCTATCTTGAGCTTCACCCCACCGGACCGAAGCACGACTATGACTACCACACTACGGCTATGGACCGCGCCATGGAGGGCGGAATCGATGACGTGGGCGTCGGGGTTCTCTTTGGGCTTGACAAATACCGGTATGAATTTGCAGGACTTCTGATGCACGCGGAACACTTAGAAGCTGCCTTCGGCGTCGGCCCTCATACCGTCAGTGTACCCAGACTGCGCAATGCGGACGATATTGACGCGGATTCATTTACAAATGGAATCGACGACGATACATTCGCCAAGATTGTTGCCTGTATCCGGATTGCAGTTCCTTATACGGGCATGATTATCTCTACCCGCGAGAGCCAGAAAACCCGTGAGCGTGTTCTCCATCTGGGTATTTCTCAGATTAGCGGCGGCTCAAAGACCAGTGTGGGCGGCTATTGCGAGCCGGAACCAGAAGATGCAAAGTCTGAGCAGTTCGACGTAATCGACAACCGTACCCTGGATGAAGTCGTGCGCTGGCTGATGGAGATGGACTACCTTCCGAGCTTCTGCACCGCATGTTATCGTGAGGGACGAACCGGTGACCGTTTCATGTCCCTGTGTAAAAGCGGGCAGATTCAAAACTGCTGTCATCCCAATGCACTGATGACCCTGGAGGAATATCTGATGGATTACGCATCTCCCGCTACCAAGGCCATTGGGGATAAGCTGATTGATAAAGAGGTCTTAAATGTGCCAAATGAGAAGGCGCGCTCGGTTGTGCTTGAGAATTTGAAGCTGATTCGTGAGAATAACCGGAGAGATTTTCGTTTTTAGAAGGAGAATTTACATCATGAGTTTAAACAACACCCCCTCTGGTGAACGCATACACATCGGCATTTTCGGAAAACGCAATGCCGGAAAATCCAGCATCATCAACGCACTGACCGGACAGAGCCTTGCCATTGTCTCCGACATTAAAGGAACCACTACCGATCCTGTACTAAAAGCCATGGAGCTTCTGCCCCTTGGTCCGGTGGTGATGATTGACACCCCTGGGCTTGACGATGACGGAAAACTTGGCGCACTTAGAATCCAAAAGACGTACCAGATATTAAATAAGACGGACATCGCCGTTCTCGTTGTGGACGGGACGGTTGGTATGACGAAAGAGGATGAAGCAATCCTTAATAAGATAAATGACAAATCCATTCCCTGCGTAATCGTTATGAATAAGGCTGATCTGATATCTGACACAGACGCCAAAGGAACCGGCAATGAAGCCGCTATCCCCGTGATTTGGGTCAGCGCCGAAGCCCGTACAAACATACAGGAATTAAAGGATTTGATTGCCTCCCTCTCTCCTGCTGAAGATAACAAACGGCGAATTGTCGCTGACCTTCTAAAGCCCTTTGACCTTGTCGTCCTTGTCATTCCCATTGACAAGGCGGCGCCCAAGGGACGCCTCATTCTGCCACAGCAGCAGACTATTCGGGACATACTTGAATCCGGCGCTGTTTCCGTCGTAACAAGAAATACAGAGCTTAAGGAAACCCTCTCCTCCCTTGGGAGGAAGCCTTCCCTCGTCATCACAGACAGCCAGGCGTTTGAACAGGTGGCTGCCGATGTGCCGGAGGATATCCCCTTGACTTCATTTTCCATATTGTTTGCAAGATATAAAGGGAATCTTGAGACGGTTGTAAATGGCGCCAAGTTTCTGGATGCCTTAAATGACGGGGATACAGTACTTATATGTGAAGGCTGCACTCATCACAGGCAATGCGGTGATATCGGTACAGAGAAGCTTCCGGCATGGATACAAAAACATACAGGAAAAGAGCTGCGTTTTGAATTCACCAGCGGAACCGAGTTCCCCGCGGATTTAGGGAAATATCAGTTAATCGTCCATTGCGGCGGATGTACGCTGAATGAACGGGAGATGAAATATCGGTTAAAATGTGCTGAGGATTTCGGCGTTCCAATTACAAATTATGGGACAATCATTGCCTATATGAAGGGAATCCTTGACAGAAGCATCGCAATTTTCCATATCTAAGTTACTGTTCTCAATAACAGTGGCCTTAACAAATCCGGCACTTTATGAATTCTCTTGTTGCAAAGTGCCGGATTTGTTATCTATACGCTGTTTTAAAGGCATAACTTTCTTCAATTCTTCAAGCACAGCCTCCAGCATATGAGACATAGAAGTATTCTCCACTCCAACGATGATATGATTGCAATGATTGATGGGAATCAACAGCTTTTTAACGTCACTCTGCCCCACAGCCACAGCCATTGCCGGAGTAATCTCACCATACATGGAATCTGCAATGGCAATCCCTACCGGTCCGATAATAAGGTCTGCATTTCTGCAGCCTACAATTACCGCATTCTCTCCGGTGGCCGCATGGTCTGGACCTGCCTTTAACATATTCGAGGTTGCCAGAGCATTGGTCCCGACTGCCGTAATCTCCACATGCGGAAAGTTCTTTTTCACAGAGGTAACAAGCTGTTTGCCCATGCCGCCTCCCTGTGCATCTATAATCAGTATTTTCATAAAAAATTCTCCGTTTCCTTGTTTATTATTAAAATAAAAAACCTGCAAACACTGAGTTTTACAGGCTTTTCAACTCCCCGAGTTGGGCTCGAACCAACAACCCCACGGTTAACAGCCGTGTGCTCTACCAACGGGTGCGCTCGCACACCGATAAGAGTGGGATAAATATTCTTTCTCGTGTCGTTTTCACGACTTAGATATACTATCATGTTTCCGGTGCTTTTGCAAGCACTTTTTTGAGTTTTGTAAAATTTTGTGTATTGTGCTTTCCATTCCAGCTCCTAATTTGTATATAAACGACAGGATATAAGCATAATGCTCGGCTCAATGAAAAGCACACATTTATATCATTATCAAGCTGTAACCTGATTGCTGTTTTTCGATTTCCACTCGGAGCAAAACTGCT
>ERZ808041.696-NODE-696-length-20938-cov-3.250563_pt1 | contig 20938 bp, 17 predicted proteins | sample MGYA00380192_ERZ808041 | MGnify/ENA primary metagenome ERZ808041 (study PRJEB31490, sample SAMN06133412) | mouse gut metagenome | isolation source: Z1_1 | host: mice | place: China: Chengdu | collected 2015-05 ... | reverse complement strand
CCTCAAACGCATCCCAGATCGCATACATAATATTGCTCACCTTCTTTGCATCCCCCAGCAGATAAATCTCCGGCACCTTGAACTCCAGCTCGTGATACAGGCTGTCCTCTTCCTTGTAGCCGACGGACAGGATCACGCTGTCGCAGACAATATCCTTCCCGCCGTCCGCACACTCCACGCAGAGCACGCCGTCATGATACCCTGTGGCCTTCGCCCCGGTCACCACTTCGATTCCGTTGTAAGGGATCAGCTCTTCCAGCATATCCTTGTTCGCATGACACAGCGGTCCGTTCACCGCCAGAATCTTGTCAAGCGCCTCCACGATCGTGACTTTCCGACCGTGCTGTGCCAGCCACAGGGCCGTCTCACAGCCCACCAGACCGCCGCCGATCACCACGGTACGCTCCCCGCAATCCTTCTGCCCCAGCAGCACTTCCGCCGCCGTGAAGGTATGCGCGTCGTCCCCCAGAGAAAAGACCTTCGGCGTAGAACCGGTGGCCACGATCACCGTATCGTATCCGCCGTCCAGCGCCTCCTTCGCCGTCACCTCATGGTTCAGCTGTACCGGCACGTTCAGCTTCTGCAGCTGTACCGCATACCATTTCGCCAGCGCAATGTCGTCTTCCTTGAACTCCGGCGCACCGCCCGGTAACAGATTACCGCCCAGCTGCGCTCCCTTCTCGAAAAGCGCCGGCTTATGGCCTCGCAGCGCCAGCACCCTTGCCGCCTCGCAGCCGGCAACGCCGCCGCCCACGATCATAACCTTTTTGGCCTTAAGGATCGGCTCATAGGCCGTCACCCGCTCTCTTGCCGCCTGCGGGTTGACCGCACAGTTGATCATGGAATACTCCTGGATCCTGCCCATACAGCCTTCATGGCAGGAGATGCAGGGTCTGATCTCATCCTGCCTGCCGGCACGCAGCTTATTCACATAATCCGGTTCCGCCAGCAGCGGCCGCCCCAGACTGATGATATCACAGTCCCCGTTTTCCAGAGAAGCAAGCGCCATATCCGGGTCATCCATGCGTCCCGCGCACAGCACGGGCACGTCCACCACTTCCTTCACCATCTTACAGTAAGTCCGGAAAAGCCCCTTCTCCTGATACATCGGCGGATGATTCCACCACCATGCGTCGTAAGTGCCAACGTCCGTATCCAGCGCGTCATAGCCGTAGGAAGCTAAAAGCTTCGCCGCCTCTAAGCCCTCCTCGATATCGCGGCCCTTTTCCTCGAACTCTTCTTCCGGCAGGGCGCCCACCCGCCAGTCCTTGATCATGCTCTTTACGCTGAAACGAAGCGCCACCGGGAAATCCTGTCCGCAGCGGGACTTGATCTCCTCCACCACTTCTCTCGCAAACCGCAGCCTGTTCTCCAGTGAACCGCCATACTCGTCCGTGCGCAGATTAAACATGGAGATGGCGAACTGATCCAGCAGATACCCCTCGTGTACCGCATGAATCTCCACACCGTCAAAGCCTGCGCGCTTCGCATTGTAAGCCCCGTCACCGAAAGACTTCACGATACTGTGAATCTCCTCTACCGTCAGCGCCCGGCAGGTCTTGTCAAGCCACCTGTGCGGAATCTCTGACGGAGCCACCGGCGGAAATTCCCCCAGATTCGTGGGAATCGTCACACGCCCGAAGCCGCCCGACATCATCAGGAAGATCTTACTTCCGTAAGCGTGCACCCGCTCCGTCATCTCCCGTCCCGTGCGGATAAAGTGCACCGGATTGTAGGTGGAATTGGGACAGTTCGGCATACTCGGCTTCTCCACCTCACAGTCGGAAAAGGTAACCCCGGTAATGATCAAGCCGGTGCCTCCCTTTGCCCGCTCCACATAATAATCAATGCCCCGCTGGTTAAATCCGCCCTCCGAGTCCGAAAGCCCCAGCGGCCCCATAGGCGCCATGGCAAAGCGGTTCTTGATGGTGAGCGAACCGATCTTCACCGGTGTAAAAAGTTTCTCATACATGCTGTAACCCTCCTGTTCGTAATATTTTCAACCCTTATGCGTTCTCACGGCCTTTGCAGTAAATGCAAAGACCTGGGCTGAACTGTTACATATTTTTTACTATAAGAAAATATTACCACCGTCCGGCCCGGTCCACTATCAACGAAACCATATCACCTGCCAACAATCCTTTTATACGATGCCCCGCACCAGCTCCAAAATTCCTTTCTCTTCCTTCCTCTCTTCCCGCACAACAACGGAAATCTTCCACGGCAGCGAATCCGAAAGCCCGATCATCCGCAGGCCGTCCTGTTTGATCTCATCCCGGTGAATATCGACCACAATCCCCAGCCCGATCTTTTCCTTGCAGAAACGATAGATCAGCTGTCCCTCCATGGTCTTTACTACAATGTCCGGCGCAAACCCGAAATCCCGGCACCGCTCCACCAGACTGTGATAGCAGGAGAATTTTTCATTCAGTGAGATCAACGGCTCCCCCTGCAGGTCCTGCACGGACAGACTCTCCCGCCCGTAAAGCGGATGCCCCTCATAGACCAGCACGGACAGCTGAATGCGAAACAGCTCCTTCACCCACAGTTCCCGGCTGCCCACCTGCCCGATCACGAAACCGACATCCAGCTCTCTTTTCAACACCTTGTCCAGCACATCCTGATTCGAGGCTTCCTCCCACTGAATCGACATCGCCGGACAACGCTTCTTATACGCTTCCAGCTTCTGCAGCGGAAACACATTCAACACCCCGCAGGAAAATCCGATCTCCATCCTGCTGCCCCGGTTCCGAAACCGCCGGATCCCGGTCTCCAGCGCATCCAGCTCCTGCAGCAGCGTGCGGCTGTTCTCATACAGATAAACACCGCTGTCCGTGGGCAGCATCCCGCCCGGCGTGCGCGTAAACAATTCCGTGTCCAGATCCGTCTCCAGATTATGGATCACCCTGCTCAATCCCTGCGGTGTGATAAAAAGCTGCTTCGCCGCCTTATTGACGCTCTTTTCCTCGTATACCCGTAAAAATGCTCTCAGATCCTTTGTATCCATTCTCCCCACACCTATTTCATATGTTTCATTGCCTGATATTTCTGCACCAGACTGTCCCTCGGCTCGATCTTCTTCCCAATCCCATATTCATATACTGTCGTCCAAAGCTCATCCGCTTCCATCCACTCTACCGTCTGCAGCGCACAAAACAACGTGATCTCCTCATTTCTGTGTCTGGAATTCTGGAAGAAAAACTCTATCCCGGAAGCTGGTTCCGCCAGTTCGATCGCCGTCATCAGGACCATCTCGCATAAGCAGTTGATCTCATCATCCAGCTGATATGTGCTGTCATACTTTTTCAGTTCGCCCAGATTCTTTTTTCTCTCATCGACCAGCTTCCCCGCCTCTTCAATCGCCATATACTTTACGTCGCTGGTCTTCAACTCATCAAGCAGTACGCTTATCTGAAAAATATGCAGGGCCTCTCTGCTCAATCCCCCGCTTACTGCATCATTCAACAGTATCGCTATCTTCTCCCGGGAATACCCGTTGCAGAACCATTTCTTCACCACCAGTCGAAACAGCTCCGGCTGTTCCCAGCCCACAGAGCGGAACGCGTCATCCGTGGAAAAAAGATAGTAATTGCATGCCGTACACAGCATACGATATAAGTCAGACAACAGCCGCGCCGATTTATCACAATTCTCATCCTCCGCCGGGATCTTCTCCAACGCCTTAATATAATTCTTAACCAAAAACCGCCATTTGGGTCTCTGATTCTTGGGAATCACCCGATTCGGCGCAAAATAATTCTGGGCATAGGCATTCTCCAAAAATACCGAAATCTCCTGCTCCAGTTTCTCGAAACTTATCGTATCTTTCTTCGCCACGCTCCTGGCATCTTCCCCTGCCAAAACGCCCTGAATGATCAGGTCTACCTCCTCTTTTTGGCCTTTTGTAAATTTTTTATAGCTTTCCGCAAAAGCTTTTTCCAACAGCTCTCTGTCCGCCGCTTTTATCAACTCCCTGAATTCCTGTATCTTCATTGGTGCACCCTCCCAAACTGACTAGTATCTGCCGCCGTTTCTTTTGTTCCTGCTTTCTGCAGGCGTTTCTTCGTTCACGCTTCCTGCAGGTATTCCTTTTATGCTCATTTCCCGCAGCGGTTCTCTCTTTCCTGAACCCGACGATCCTGTTTTATTGTATCATGAACGCTTCAACACAACAACACAGAATCTTTTACCTGCTGGATCATAAATCAAGCTCCGTTAACAGTAATCCTATGTTATAATTTCTAAGTAAAGTATCAGATTCAGAACAAACAGAAAGGTATCGTGAAAAATTTGAATGACCAATTTATCCGACAGATCATCATAGACTGGAACAAAATAGAAACACACAGCTATCTGAGAAAAATCCCGGCCCTCTGCGGACTGGACAGACTGGAATTCACGCAGCCTGTAACCTTTTTCGTAGGGGAGAACGGCAGCGGAAAATCCACGCTGCTGGAAGCGATCGCCGTCGCCTATGGCTTTAACCCCGAGGGCGGCACGAGAAACTATAATTTCTCCACCTACGACTCCCACTCCGGCCTCCATGAAGCCATCACCATAGCCAAAGGCTACCGCCGGGCGCAGGGCGGTTATTTCCTGCGGGCGGAGAGCTTCTATAATGTGGCCACCAAAGAAGAAGACTATGCCGACGCAGACCACCCCTCCGAACATTATCACGAGAAATCCCACGGTGAGAGCTTCCTTGCCCTTGCCCAGAAACGGCTCAATCCCGACGGCGTCTATATCTTCGACGAGCCGGAGGCAGCCCTCTCGCCACAGCGCCAGTTGACACTGCTGATGGAAATCTGCAACTGTGCCAAAAGCGGCTCCCAGTTCATCATCGTCAGCCATTCCCCGATCCTGTTAAGTATCCCCGGCGCCGAGATCCTGACTTTCGACGACGGGACGGTGCATCCCTGCACCTATGAGGAGACGGACAGCTACCAGATCACGAAGATGTTTATTGACAATCGGGAACAGATTCTGCAGCGGCTGCTGTAAAGGCTGCCGCTGCAGATCTGTCAAAGGTATCCCGGTGCAGGTACGCGAAAACTTACCGCAGCCTTCTCCACCCATAATCCGTCACCTTTACCTTGCCACCGGTGACAAAGAAGCTCCATGCCGTCATCCGGCGGCACATTCTGACGGACATCGCAGTCCGGTCATTGACATAGAGAATACAGATATCCTCCTCCAACAGAAGTTTCACCGAAGCCCTGCCTGCGGCCGGATCAAAAGGTCTCTCAAATGCAGGCACAAAAGGGATATCCCCACCCATTCTGTGCTGTTCTCCATGAACATCTCCCCGCGGCCACTTATCAAACACATACCGGCAATACCCAGGTTCGAACCGGAAAAAATATCCTTCATCCGCCCCCGGCACCGCATGTAATCCGATTCCGAAGTTGATCGGCATCGCCTTTTCCGTCCATGTAAATTCTGCTTCCAGCAAGCCCTGTACAGGCAGATCATCAAAAAAGACACCTGACGAGTTATCCGTCTGTATAGATAAACCCTCTCTCCCAAATTCTGCCTGTCCCGCCTGCACACAGACAGGTTCTTTCCGCACCCCGAAAGCAGTCTCTATAGTCTCCGGCAGCTTAACCGAAAGATCCCCGTTTTCCAGAGAATCTATTTCATGGACTGCCAGTGTACCGCCCCATTCCAGCCAGGTAAGTTCATCATTCTCATGCCAGGTGGGAATCCAGCCGAATCCATATCGCCGGCATCCGTCGGACGCTGTCTTGATGGCATACATACCTCTTGCATCCAAAGCATCATCCGCCGGCATCTCCCAAGGCCCCTGCAGGCTCCGGCTTTTTCTGTAATGCGTCACAAACTGTGTCGTAAAGGTGGAATACAGCAGATACCACCAGTTATCTTTGCGGAATAGATCCGGACATTCGTGTGTAAAATACATCTCCGGTGCAAAAAAGATTTCCGCCTTCTGCCAGTTCCACAGATCATCCGAATGGCACACTGCCACACAACCGCTTTTTCTCAGACTCTTTCCCTTCAACCGGGCTGCCAGCAGCATACAATATTGTCCTGTTTCTTCCTGATAGAAAACAAATGGATCCCGCCAGTCATGCGGCTCAAACTCACTTTCCGGCGCCCGAAACGCCGTCTCATAATGTTTTTCCCAATGTTTCAGATCCCTGCTGACCGCATGAAGAATATACTGCAGCGCCTTGCCCTCAAATCCAAATCCGGGATTCAACGGATTCTGACCGGTATAAAAGAGATGCCAGAGACCATCTTTTCCCTGAATCACGGAGCCCGTATAACAGGCCTGGTCACAATCCTCTATCCCGCCGGCCGGCAGTACCTCTCCCTGTTCTTCCCAATGGATAAAATCACGGGTACTCACCAGATGCCATGATGTATGATCTGCTGTAACCGGCGTTTTTCTTTCATCATACAGATAATATATGTAAAATATCCCATTGTCACAAAAGGGAATAGCATCTCCGAACCACGCTTCCGTCGGCCTGTAAAAAAACGTTCCATTCTGCTTACTTGTTTCCATATCATCTTTTCCTTTCGCTTCTGCTTTTCCTGACCTTTGGCTCTGTTCGCGCACTATCCCCTTTTTATGCTCTCGATCACTCTGAGAAATACGAAGCTGCATTCTCCTCCACGGAGGCATCTACCCTGCTGCAGAATTCTTCCACTGTAATATCCCCCAGTGCCAAAGAAACGACCTCTTTACCGATCAGCTCATTTGTGGCCGGATCCAGTTCGATATCAAACAATTTAATCGATCCGGTGGAATTCTGCATATCTTCGTAGATGGATTTCGTCAGTTCCGTCTCGTTAGGCAGTGTTCCGTTTATCGACGGTGAAAATGCCAGCCCATTTATCGCCTCACTGATATGGTTCGCATAGAATTCTATAAACCGTTCTGTCTCCGCGTCAAACCTGTCTGCACCGAAAGCGATCGGCATTGTGCTGTTGGAAATAAAATTGGATTTGCCCAACGGTTCTCCCTCGTCAACCGTGGGAAGCAGGAAATAACCGATATTCCCCTTCATATCGTCGCTAAGCTGGTCATCCTGCATAAAGGGCAGATCCCATGTCCCGATATAATGGATTGCCGCATTTCCGCCTGTAAAGTAATTGGACGCTCCCGTATAATCCGTACTGGCAAATCCCGACTGGAAGTACTTCGTTCCCAGCTCCTGTACAAAAGCCGCTGCCTCTCTGCCAATCTCGCTGTCCATTTTCTGTTTGCCCTGTGCCAGATCATAAAGAAAATCATTCTCTCCGTACCGATAGGTTACCATCAGCATATAACGCAAAATCTGCCAGTTGTCCTTACCGGATACGGAAATCGGCGTAAATCCTGCATTCTTAAGCTTTTCGCAGGCATCCAAAAATTCTGAATGCGTCGTCGGTATCGTAACCCCCGCTTCCTCAAACATTCTTTTGTTGTACCAGAATACTTCTATGGAAAAATCAATCGGCATCGCAATCTGCCTTCCGTCTTTTGCCGTTCCCCAGCCCAGCGGTGCGGGCAGAAAGACATCCTTTAAACCATATTTCTCCATGGTCTCATTCAGATCCATTACGATTCCCTGATCCAGCAGCTTGATGGCATAAGGGTCTGTATCCAGATTGAACATATCCGGCGTTTCATTGCTGGCTACCAGTGTTTTGATCTTCTGCAGGTAAGCCGGCTTGTCCGCAATGTATTGAATGTCGATGGAAAAGTTGGGATTTACCTGTTCCTGATACATCTTTACCACATTCTCCATACTGATATAACCGGACTGCTGCGGTGTGATACAGGTAATATAAGTCATTTTCTTTTCCGGCTGGTCTGTATTTAATGCCTGATCTTCTTTCTCCGCGGCATCGTCCTCTGCGATATTTTCTGTCTCCTGTACGCTCTCAGGCTCTGCCGTATCCTGCTCTGCTCCCGCCTTTTCCGGCGTCCTGCCGCATCCTGCCAGCATAACCGCAGCCGCGGCTGCCGCTAACAATGCTCTTCTCTTTATGCTTACCTTCTTCATTCCGTTTCCTCCTGTTTTCCGGACATTCCACCTGCATGATCAGTATTGCCGACGGGGATCGCCGTATCCGACTCACCCCTGCGCCTGCCTGATCCGGTAAAATATCCTGCCTGTAATTATTGCTGTGTCGAAACTCCGGGCGCCTTCTTTCGAACTATATTCAGTATAAATTTTGTTCTTTAGGAAGTAAACGTGAGTATTCTTAGAAAAATACTAAAATTTTTAGGTGAATTCCGAAGACCTGTCATGCATCCAAAAATAACCCAAATAATCAAAAGATTTTAAAATAGTTCCCGTCCGCCCCATTCCTTATAATGAAAATACACCACTACAAACAGAAAGGAAACTTACATGAAAAGTACATTGAAAAATCGAAAAGCATGGCTGCTGTTTTTGCTGCCCTCCGTAATCATCTTCATTTTTACCGTTATTTTTCCTATTATACGTTCCGCCTGGCTCGGTTTCTTTGACTGGGACGGCGTGACACCCATGCGCTTTGTCGGCCTGGACAATTATCGCAGACTTTTTTCTGACCTTTATTTCAGAAATGCCCTGTGGAACAATCTTCTGTATCTGCTCATCAATCTGGTCGGACAGGTCGGAATCGCTCTGTTTCTGGCATTACTTCTGACAAAAATCACCTGGGGATGCAACTTCTTTAAGACTGTTTATTTTGCGCCCACGATCCTTTCCAGTGTCGCCGTTTCACAGGCATTCCAAAAATTTTACGCCACCGAGCCACCGGGTGTCTTTAATGCTGTTCTGGAAAAAATCGGCCTTGGCTCACTGGTCACGCCCTGGCTTGGTACTGCCCAAACCGCGCTGACCAGTGTAGCCCTGATAGAATGCTATAAAAATATGGGACTTTATCTGGTCATTCTCTACTCCGGCCTGATGGCGATTCCTTCAGATGTCATTGAGTCGGCCCGCATGGACGGCGCCTCCGGCATCCGCCTTTTCTGGTATATCAAACTTCCCTATATCAGAAACGTTATGGCAGTCGCCGTTATCATGGCAGTAAACGGCCTTCTGAAAGCCTTTGACATACCTTTTGTCACCACCAACGGCGGACCCGGCAGCGCCTCCGAGCTTGTGACAACCTATATGTACAAGACTGCCTTCTCCAGTGCCCGATACGGTTACGGCAGTGCTATCGCTGTTTTTATTGCACTGGAAAGCATACTTGCGGTATTGATCCTGCTGGCAGCCTTCCACCATTCTGACGCAAAGGAGTAATCATATGAAAAAAATAAAACAAACATCCCTCTATCTACTGATGTCTGTAATCCTGCTGGTTCAGGTCTACCCTGTTTTCTGGATTTTTATGACAAGTTTAAAGACTGCAGAGGAAGTGCGCTCTAAAAGTACCTTCGCCCTGCCTTCTTCCCTCAACATCGACAATTATATCCGTGCCGTCACTACCTCGAATCTGACTCTGTACTTTAAAAACAGCCTGATCGTCCTCTTAGTCACGATTACGGCACTGGTACTTTTTTCCTCCACCGCCGCCTTTTCCATCGAAAAAATGCGGTTTGCCGCCAATAAATGGCTGCTGTCCTTCTTTCTGCTGGGAATCACCATCCCGATTCATGTAACCCTGATCCCTTTGTTCCAGATCTACCGGAACACACACCTGTTGAATACCGTCTGGGCGCTCATCCTCCCCCAGATCGGCTTTAACCTGCCGCTTTCCATCTATCTGTTTATAACCTTTTATAAATTCATTCCTGATACTATAATGGAAGCAGCGGCTATTGACGGCGCTTCCATCTGGCGGATCTTCACACATATGATTCTGCCCATGTCAAAGAACTGTATCATTACTGTTGTGACGATGAATACTATCTTCATCTGGAATGAATTCATCTTTGCCAATACTTTTATCAGCGCTGCCGAACTGAAAACCATACCTGTCGGCCTGTTCGACTATATCGGCGCCAAAGGCATGGTGGACTGGGGTGCGACCTTTTCGGCTATCTCCATTTTCCTGCTGCCTGTTCTGATCGTTTACTTTCTGCTGAACAAGGGGATTATTTCCGGCATGACCGCCGGCGCCGTCAAAGAATAAGACCACCTGCAACAGCGCCGCTCCATAAGGAGGAAACACATGGCCCGTAAATTTATGCTGCTCTCTACACTGACTTTTCTGCTGCCGCTAGGATTTTTCGTCTTTTTTTCTTATAGAAATTACAGCGGAGCGGTGGACAGCAAGCTGTTTCAAATGACAGAAAATGTGCTGTCGCTGATCGAGCGGAATGTACAGTATACCATCAATGACGTCAGAGATACCGGCAATATCATTATGACCTCCGGTGATGTGCAGGCAGTCCTCTCGGCCAACCCTGCACATACGGATTATCATCAGCAGCTTCTGACTCACGAATCCGCCGTGGAAGACCTGCTGATCAACCTTACCAACAACAAACAATATATCGGTACTATCCTGCTGACCAATGACGACTACTCCCTTGCAAAACATAAAAGCCTGACGACTACCCGGATCGACAAGAATCCTGCTGATCTTGGCAGGGAATCCTGGATGCGCGAAACACTGGAAGCCTACGGCCGGGGCACCTGGTTTCCCAGCGAAGCCACCGAATACTTCACAGACAATGTTCTGATCTATACCAAACTGATCCGCAGCCTGAACCAGCTGCACCCCATCGGCATACTTCTGATCGGTATTGATAAAAGAGTTTTCGAAGACCTGCTGGCTCCTGTAATGGGCTCTGATAATACCCGCATTATCATCTGGCGGAAAACCGAAATCCTCTATGACAGTTCTCCCGAAGCCGATGACGAAATTTCGCAGCTGAAACCGGATGCGCTTTTTCCTTTTCTGCAGGAAGAAGGTATCAAATATCTGTCTTCCTCAAGACGTTTTTATGTGAAAAGCATTCCCTGTTCCGATACCGACTGGTACATCACCGCTGTTACCCCTTATGATGTACTGCTCCTCGACAAAAGAAATACCCTTTTTATTTTTGTCGGTGTCGGCCTGCTCACGCTTCTTGTCGCCCAGCTGTGCGCCTGGCTTTTTGCAAACAATATAACAGAGACCGTAAGGCAGCTGCAGCACTATATCGAAAATCTGAAGACCGGACGGCATGAAAAGATTATTTTTAATTCCTCTGATGAAATCGGACGGATCGGCAACCAGTTCATACAGGTTGTAGAAGAAAACGAAAGACTCACCACAAATCTGTACAAATCTCTGTACCGCGAAAAGGAATCAGAGCTTATAGCCCTGCAGTCGCAGATCAATCCACATTTTCTATACAACGCTCTGGATTCTATTTTCTGGATGGCTGAGGAACACAACGCCACTGATATTTCGCAAATGACCGTGGCACTGTCCAGGCTGTTCAGGCTGTCGTTAAATAACGGGGACAAGCTGATCACCATAAGGCAGGAGCTGGAAATGGTTTACAATTACATTACCATTCAGGAATTCCGTTTTGAAGACCACATCCATGTATCTGCCTCTGTAGATGACGGTCTTCTGGATATCAAGATCATCAAATTTATCCTGCAGCCTCTGGTAGAGAATGCGATCAATCACGGTATCATTCCTAAAAAGAACGGCGGATCTATTTTTCTCCGTATCTGGCGTGAAGGCGACGACATCATGATCACTGTGGAAGATGACGGTGTAGGATTTGAAACAGACGGTTCCTCAATTCCCACCGGCGGATATGCCCTGCGGAATATAGAAGAACGTCTGTCACTCTATTATGGACCAGGTTACGGTCTCAAGATCTCCTCATCACCCGGATGCGGCACCACCGCACAGGTCAGATTACACATGCGCATACCCGGTTCTGCTCCTGAAAAGACCACATGACAACCATAGACACAATGGAAAGGAATACCTATGTACACTGTATTTATCGCTGATGACGAAGGCAAAGTGATCAACGGACTGATCAACCGCATTCACTGGGATGCGCTGGAGGCTTCTGTTATCGGTTACGCCAAAGACGGGCTGGAAGCTGAGACCAGGATTCTGGAACTGAACCCCGATATTGTCATCACCGACATTCTCATGCCCGGACTGACCGGATTACAGTTGATGGATAATCTCAAAGGAAAATGTGATGCGGTATTTATTATTTTCTCTGCATACAGTGAATTTGAATATGCCAGGGAAGCACTGCAGATGGATGCTGTGGACTACCTGATCAAGCCGGTCAACATTTCCGAGATCGAAGTCACGATCAAGCGTGCCATCGAAAAATTTCGTGCGCAAAAGCTCTCCCGCTTTCAAAGCGAAGAGGAATCCCTGCTGCAGGAAATTCTGAATGGCAACAAACAGGCTGCCGAAGACAGAATCTTCCGCCAATATGAGAGCTTTTTTATCATTCAGATCAAAATGAACATCTCCAAAAGTACGGAAGCCATGATCGACCGCATTCGGACCTGGTCCGTCATGGAAGGAAAACTTCTCCTGGCCCAAAATGGCACACAACTCACCCTGCTCATCATACAGAAAAATGCCATGCTGGCAACCAGCGCCAGAAAACGGATCATCGCCAATCTGAAAGCCTTACAGACAGAATGCGAAAACAGTTTCTACTGGGGACTCGGCTGTATGGTAGACACACCGGAAAATCTCACAACATCCCTTCTGGCCGCAGAGGAGATGCTGGAATACTGCGCTTTCAGTCTGAGTCAGCTTGACAGTGTTTCTACGCCCTCACATCCTCTGTCTGCCCCTGTCAATATGAAAGACGCAGAAAACCTCCTTCTTCTCTCTGAGGATGTTCAGCAGGCACATGCCGTTTTACAGAATATCAAAGAGACTATCCAGCTGCAAAACAGTTCCGCCACTGATATGAAAGCACAGATCATCGACTTCGCTTACCGGCTTCGGATGCAGTTTGAAGCCGCCTATGAAGAAATCCCTGAAGCTGCACTGCACTGGAACCATCAGATTGTCTCTCCCCTGCTGGCCGCTGTAAATCTGGATCTTATGTTCGATATCCTCCAGGATTTCGTTACTTTCCTCTTCCAGTATGGCGACTCCTGCGCAAACAGCCATAAACAACGGCATCATGTAGCACGAATCAGGGCGTATATTCAGGAGCATTTGGCATGCAGCATCAACCTGCATGATCTCGCCGGGGAAATCAGCCGCAACCCCTCCTATATCAGTTACATCTTCAAACAGGAAACCGGCCAGAATCTTTTTGACTACATTACACAGGAACGGATAAAACATGCAAAATACCTTCTGAAAAATACTGATCTGAAAATCCTTGATATCGCCCGCGCATGCGGCTACGAAGATCAGAGCTATTTCAGTCAGGTATTCCGGAAACATACCGGTGTGACAGCAGGAGAGTTCCGGAAAGGGAGATGAAGATCATGCGACAGTCTGAAAATCCGCTCCATGTATACCACTATAATAGCCATTTTCACACCAGCCCCAAATTGTATCTCAAAAAGAACATCCAGAATTCCTTATGAATGCGCCAAACGTCCAAATCCACAATAAGAATAAATTGACAAAGCAAATTATACCAATATATAATGAGTGAAAACACACACTACAGGAGGATACAAAAATGAATTTGAAAAAAGAACTTGCAGTCGGTGCAGCAACGCTTGCATTGATCGGTTCTGTTATGAATGTATCAGCGGCAAAAATATCTCCGGACGATTATGTCAATACGCTGATACAGAACAAGCAGGAAAGCCTTATCCTTAATGTGGATGCCTACAAGGCTGCCTATCCGGATTTAGCCAGGAGCTTTGGCAATGATTCTGCCGCATATTTAACCCACTATCTCACACAGGGCGTTTACGAAGGCAGGACAAAAGGAGTGCTCTTTGATCCTCTGCTCTACGCAGAAGCCTACAGCGATGTAAAAGGTGCTTACGGAAATGATATCTCTGCGATCGTTGAGCATTATATTCAGTTCGGCATCACGGAGAACCGCACACAGGGAACAGCACATGGTTTTGCGGATATCGCAGCTGCTGAGAAAGCAGGCGTACAGAGCACCAATATCTCAAGAGATAAGAATGCCGTAGACACTGCCGGCAGCTCCACGAACAGCAATAACGAAAAGAATCCCGCTGATAATGGAGGTAACGGCAACAGAAATACGCCGGCCGGCGGCAATTCCGACAATAATACTCCCGCGGGAAATACACCGTCTGATAATTCCGCTGCAAATGCACCTTCACCTGCAGCCAACAGCGCTCCGGCACCTGCTGACACCAGTGCTGCTTCGGCCGGCAACAGTGCACCCGCCAGCACAGACGCAAGTGCTACAGGTATTGTCAACGATTATCACCATACCACATCTATCTATGACAACGACGAACAGACACTGCTCCGCGTTGAATACTATGATAGTAACGGTAACCTGATCAATTATTCCAGCGTGACGAACTTCGATACAAGCACGAATTCCTACACGGAAGAAATCTATCATTTTGATCAGGAGACACAGACCAGCGTTTTAGACCGCACTGATACTTACGTGAACGGATCTCTTTCTTCTTCACAAATGCACTAACAATCAATCGAGGCTGCTGCAAAACCAAAGTTTTACAGCAGCCCCTGTTTATAGCTGTCTCACCGGAAATCTACTTAATATTCAACTTCGCAAACAGCTCCCCAAGACTGGTTCCCAGACTCTCGCCGGAACCGTACTGTTTCACATCAATCTTCTCTACCTCTTCCGCCTGCTGCTCTTCCAGCGCCTTCATACTCAGCGAAATCTTGCCGTTATTCGTATTCAACACCTTGACCTTAACCTTGTCTCCAACCTTAAGCACCTCGGACGGCTTCTTAATTCTTCTCTGGCTGATCTGCGAAATGTGTACAAGGCCACTCAATCCGTCTTTCAGATCTACGAATGCACCATACGTCTGCAGGCTTTCTACCGTGCCTTCCATAACGGTTCCCGGTACGAGCATCGCCACCTTGTGGTCATGCTCCTCTCTGGCCTTCTCCCGCAGGACTTCTCTTGCCGACAGCACCAGTTTCTCCTTCTCTCTGTCTACCGTGATGACCCTGACCTCCAGCGTTTTTCCCTTATATTCTTCAAGATTCTCCACATAAGACAGCGACAGATGAGAAGCCGGAATAAATCCGCGGATACCTTCCAGATAGGCAACCACTCCCGCATTCACAACCTCACTTACCTTGACAGCGATCTCTTTCTTCTCCTCCAGATAGCCGGTCAGTACATCCCATGCAAGTACCGCGTTCGCTTCTTTTCTTGAGAGCAGGATGTTCCCCTGTCCGTCATCCATTTTCACCACAGAAGCCTCGATCACATCACCTTCGTGCACATCCGCCATCACAGAAAATCCCGGATCATTGCTCATATCCGCTGCTTTGATGATACCCTGCGTATAATACTTGAGATCCAGCGTGACCTCTTCCTCATTCACTCCGATCACCGTACCCTTGATCACATCGCCTTCCTGAATTTTGCGGAAAGATGCTTCCAGTTCTTTTTCATAGTCTTTCATTGTCTCTTCCATAATCTGTGTCCCCCATGTATTCTGTTTGATCGTGTCAGGCTCTGCCGTATAACAAGATGTCTGCCGGCCCGACGGTTTCAGTATAGCACATTTTATAAAAACAAGCCAATCATTTACTATTTCCAGCCAAAATTTCTGGTTATATCCTGATTCTCCACAGCTGTCTTAAATCTATTAAGGCACAAACACAGGTATCCGGCCTCGAACTCTACAAAAATGTCATCTGACTTTTTCCCCTCCACATAATCTAAAAACATTTTTGTAGTAATCCAACGAATCATTAACCACTCGCAATCATATATCTTCATTTCTCACATTTTTACAATTTATTTTTTCAGACCAACGCTGAATCTTTTGATAATATATTGCCACAAATATAACTACTATACCCAATAAATAAATTAAAATCCCTAAATACCATTTAAGAAACATGCATATAAAGTATAATGCTACAGCAAACGCTATGAAACAATATTTTCTAGCAAGTATTCTTTTGACTATACCCAGTTTCCCACTCAAGAAAATATCTGCATTTATATACCATATCAAAAAAGTGAGTACACTGGCCAAAGCAATGGCATACACACTTCTCCATATCATATATGCAACAATGTTTGATCCAATCCCTATACAAAGGCCAAGCAAATTGTTGATTGTGTATCTCGACATACAACCTAAAATTTTATAAAAATTTCCGCAAACCAACCCATTTAATACTTTGAAAAAGATAATTATCATTAAAACTGAAACCAGCCTAATGCTCAAATCATAATGCGGCAAAAAACACAGGATAATTTTTTTGATGATATAAAATCCTGATAATGCTAAAGCTGAAACACCTGATAAAACACAACTCATATCATCATATGTAACCGCTCTCTTCGATTCTTCTACCCTGATCAAAAACGGAAAAATCAGTTTGGACACTATATTAATAAATCGTATAACAAGTAGTACGATTGTCATCGCAAATGAGTAGTATGCAAAATTTAAACTTGAAAAAAACATATTTACAAATATACTATCTAAATTGAATATAAAAATTCCTATCCATTCACTAAGCAAGACCGCAAATCCATTTTTTTCCATAATAATTAATTCTTGCCGACAGTGTGCCAGTTTTTCTCTTTTACCAAAAATAAGTTCCTTATCCTTTACTAAATAAACTATGAATACAGAAACTTGAATAACTGTTTGTATGATAAGTAAATATATATATGAATCAATCTTAAACAACCACAGAAAACCTATACTGCAACATCGAATTAATGTCTGAAAAAAAACTATCCTGCTATCCAGTATAAACCTCTTTGTACATTGGTTCATCATGGAAAAAAAATAATTTAGATTGATAAAAATCAAATTTAAAATGACAAAATATAAGGGAAGGGCATGTATACCTCTACTTGTAGTTACATAAATTTTTATTATACTAAAAAGCAGTATTTGGACTACAGTATGCCAAATAAAAAGCAAGTTAAAATATGATCTAATTTTTAGATACGGTAATTCATTATAATTTAAATGCCCATATTTCAAATATATTCCATTAACCAGTCCTAAATGGAAAATTCCTACATATTCTATATACAGAATATATGTTTTGTATTCCGCATAGTTTTGAATGCTTAGAACTTTAGGTACTACAAAGCCTGCCAGCAACGAAACCAATATTGCTAGAACATTACTCAAAATAACTTTAAGCGAACCACTCAGATCATCATTTTGAATTTTTTCCATTGCATTCCTCATTCATAATATATTCTGATATAATGCCTTCATCATATTCTTCAAAACACTTTTTATTGTAAAACTCAAATAGCGCAAGGCAAAACGGCCACATCAAAATACGTGGACTGTCTAAAATGAATAACGAAATTGATGTAATTAACAAATAAATATATACTGTTGATAAAAAAATACGAAATTTCTCCTTAATTCCATGTACTAAAATCAATGCCATTCTAAACATTGGAAATATAAATAATGGCACACTCCATATTCCTGTTTGCACCATATATCCAATTAACCCGATATCTTCCAACGTTACATTAGAAAATAAATGTCTTTGTACATTCTTATTAATCATACCGAGGCCCAATATTCCTTTATTACGCAAAATATAAAATGCCACTCTTAGTTCTCGAAGCCGATCTAATGTAGATGCGCCATTGACAGAATTTATTGCAAAACTCTCAAACAGTTTTGGAATGACATAAAACCCACCTATGATGCCTAACAGCAATATCAACGCTCCCGTCGTTAAGAGCCCCTCGGCTGTTTTTCGGCGTTTCATAATTATCATAAACAATATGCATGTTGCCAAACTTATCAGCATCATCCTGGTCTGTTCAACATATACCAATGCTGCGATACAAATAGCAGTTTGTAATAGGTACATCACCTTCTTTCTTTTTTCATATAACAAACAATAACTCCCGTAAATAATTGCCAGTCCTTCCAAACTGGATAAATCCCAAATACGCATCCGATTATTCCGAGAAATTATTTTTGTATACATACTCACATTTAGGAAATCAATTTCCCACCAATCATAAAAAAGAGAATGAAGTAAAATCAATCCCAGTGTGATTGTCACCAATAATAATACACTATTTAGAAGACTCTTAACGTTATTCCTAATCGTAAAAATATAAAGTAAAGGCATTGCCAAAGTAATAAGAAAATAATGCTTAATATAATTCACAAAATCATACAATACCTGACGATTCCCGTAAATGTGCGATGTAAATCTATATTCAAAAATTAAAAAAATAAATATGAATATTATATACCAATATGTAAATTTACCATACGCTTTACATACACATAGAATATCTTTGTTAAGAAGGCATATTAACAAAATAACTGCAGTCACTGCCAGATACACTGCCTTATACAGATCATCCTCAACTTTAAATAACCTGAAGCCATTACATTCACATATTATTATAACCCATATAGCTCCCAAAAATAAATTTGAATACCTCAGTCTAACCCACATTTTATCCCTCGTTCAAATAATTTATACATATCTGTAACGCATCCTTACGCAATAATATTGTGCTTAGCATCTTTTCACAGAACTGTCTATAACTCATTTTCGTTAATTGTAAACTTCCTTGACAAGTATGCCAAACCTGAATTTCCGGAAGATATTTTATTTCCCAATCATTCTTTAGGCAGCGCCAAGTTAAAATATCCTCTTCTCCATACATAAATGTTAAAGGTTCAAACAACTCATTATTGTTTTCAATATACCTTTGATCAAATATAAAGCAGGCTCCTTGCAAAACACATCCGACTACCCGTTCTCTCCATTGTTTATCATTTCCAGAACAAATTCTCTTTATATAGAAAAGTAACTTTAATATTCTACTTTTACAAAAATGATCTCTAATATACATTTTAAGCACGTGTAAGGATATACATTTATTACATTCTTTTATTTCCCGCTCTAGTTCTAGAATTTTTAAATCTAAATCTTCTTTTACTCTTGCATGTAAGTACATTGGACTCATATGATATTTCCTTTGAGGTACGTAAATATCAGGTCCCGCCACCCAAAAAGGCTCTTTTTGATATATATTTCTTAATTCTTTAATCATCTGCTTTTGGACAAACACAACATCATTATTTAAAACAATCAAAAACTGTGGTTTAAAATGCTCTTTAATATAATGATAACCTAGATTATTGCCCGTTGAAAATCCAAGGTTTTCTGATGCTGTAATAATATGAATGTCGCTTTTGTTTTTATACTGTTCCCGTAGTTTTTCTCCGCTTTTATTTGGCGATGCATTGTCTACAATAGTCACCTGAATATTTTCTTGACTATAAAGTCTCAAAATAGAATCTACCGCTCTGCTGGTCAATGCCAAATCACCGTAATGCAAAATCAAAAAACATATCATTTTATTACCCAGCCCATTCTTTTCTTTCTACAAAATTTATTCCTTACGACTAATTAACAAAAAACTATTTAAATGACCTCATATGAGCATCCGTTTTCCATATGGTTAACCACTATATGTATTTAATCCATACAAAAATATTAGAATTTTATAGACACTCCACTCATTTTATTTTTCAAAACTGCTTTTCTCAGGAAATATCTCTTCAAATGCTCCATTAATCATGTCCCTTATTTCTTCAAAATTATCACTATATACTTCATCATTGATACATACCACTCTATACTTCTGTTTACAAATTGCATTGCAAATACATGTTACATCGTCTGCTCCTGCTGCGAAATAATGTCCACATTTCCTCTTGGGCAATACATAGTTTCCTGATGCAATTTGCCAATTCTGAAATAGCCACTGACTAACATCATTCCCATTTCGAAATCTATGGGTCGATGTTCTATCTAATATTTCTGCTTCCAGCTGAGCCACTTTTAGAAAAGTAGATTTCAAAAATGGTGTTGGCAAATGAAATGTTTTAAAGCCACAAAAATCTTTCCAAAATATAAGTAAAAGATTCCTTATTACGTCTTTTCCATTACGTAACGAAAACCATTTACGCCAATTCTTTTTTATAAAATTCTTCTTACTAAAATGATTGTTTATAATCATTGCATGATTACGCATAATATTATTTACAATCAAGTCTTTATCCACTTTAAGAGGAATCACATTTTCCACGCCCATAGCTACCGGCTTATCATGAATAAAAAAATCCGTCTCTCTAACAGAAGAAATAATAAAGGTATCATCATTAAAATAAACAAATTTATCTGATAGTCCTTTAATTTTATGCAAATTGACTTCAATAGCAGCGGAATTGAATACAGGTAAATATTTTTTTTCCATAAAAGAATCATGTGTGACTATAACTATTTTATCATGTTGCAAGTTTAACCATGCCGGAACTTGTCCACAGGTAACAAAATATATCTTGTTCACCCAGTCCGCATATTTTTCTATTCCTCTGAACCAATAATGCAAATTATCCCAATCGCGATACCTTACCTCTCTATTATCAATACATGTTCCTCCTAAGTAACTACTCCTTTTCTGCTGCCAATCTAAATCCTTTCCATCAACCCATGTAATTACAAAATCAATCTGTTCTATTTTATTTTTTTTCATATTTAAATCTTTTATTTGATATCCATACCTTCCTTATCTTACTTTTCACTCTATATCGAACAAACCGAAATGCCTTTCTCATTCCTTCGTTTTTAATTTTTTCTCCAGTTTCACAAGCAAAATGCCCTATATGATGTCCTCCTAATAAATAAAATACTTTGTATCTGTCTTTTATTTCTTTTGGATAATCCCATGTTCCTTCATAATGATGAATAGAATATGTATTGGCTGTTAGTTTCATTCTTTTTTTAATATAGTCAAAGGGACAAAAAAAGTCAGCTGCATATATTGTCACATTTTTTACAGTCTGTGTCTTTCCGTTTT
>ERZ808041.695-NODE-695-length-20980-cov-8.927618_pt1 | contig 20980 bp, 21 predicted proteins | sample MGYA00380192_ERZ808041 | MGnify/ENA primary metagenome ERZ808041 (study PRJEB31490, sample SAMN06133412) | mouse gut metagenome | isolation source: Z1_1 | host: mice | place: China: Chengdu | collected 2015-05 ... | reverse complement strand
AGCCTGTCGAAAAGCGGCCTGCTTGGGAAATGTCCAAGCAGGCCGCAAAGCATAGAAGATACGTATAGGCAGAAAACGGCAGGAAAAAGGGACGCGATTGCCATTTTGCTTTCCATCTGGCCAGCTTTTTGAGATTCATAGCAGCAAACTTAAGCCTCACCCATTTAGAGACTTGGGTCAGACCTCTGTAAAGCGTATAGCGCATACCATGCTTTTCTTTGGCATCGGCAAAAACCCGCTCAATGGTTTCCTTGCGTTTGGCATAAAGATCTATGTATTCCGGGGGGTATCAGGCGTCGTCGGCCAGCTCCTCATAATCTTTCCAAACATGACGCAGGACGGTTTTCACGCAGTTTTTAGAGCGGGTGCACAACTGCCGTGTGGGGCATTGGGCGCAGATCTTCGGGGCGCTGCAATATTCCCGGTAACCGTCCCGGTTGGTGGTACGGTAGGCCAAGGGCTGGTATTCCGGGCAGATCACGCAGTCATAGTATTCATCATAAACATACTTCCACCACTCGTGCCCGCCCTCCCGGGTCTGCGGGCGCTTGTAGGCGGTGGACAGCACCCGGTCGTCATCGAATACTTTTTTGCAGATATGGGGCGTCTTGTAGGCGGAATCCGCCACAATGGTCTCAATTTCCGGGAAGGTCTGTGTCACTTTGTCATAAACATCATCGAAAGCCACGCTGTCGTGGACGTTGCCGGGGGTAACCACCGTTTCCAGCACATAGCCATTCTTATCACAGGCGGTATGGGCCTCATAGGCAAACTGCCGCTGGTGCTTCCCCTTCACAAACATACCACAATCCGGGTCTGTGGTGCTTTTCGTCACCGTTTTGAAGCCTGCCTTCTTCCGCCGCGCCAGCTTCTTTTTTGAGGTGCTGTCCCGCTTCTTTTTGGTGTGCTTGGGTGGGTCATCCTCACCATCGAAGGACTTCTTCCCATGGGCCTCCCGGTCTGCGTTGATCTCTGCCAGCAGCTCATCCCGATACCGCTTTGCCGCCGCCGGCACCTCCTGTTTGATTTTCTTGTTCAGATTTGCGCTGGCCTTGATATGGGTTCCATCTATAAACACTGCCGCCGGAGACAGCGCCCCCGCCGTTCCAGCCTCATTTAGCACCCACTGGAATACCTTCTCTATCGTTTTCTCTGTGAATCGGTGGCGGAAGTTATAGCTCACCGTAGAGAAGTGCGGCAATTCTTCGTTTAGTGTGTATCCTAAAAACCAGCGGTATGCGATGTCTGTCTGTGCCCTGCGCAGCGTCCCCCGCAGCGACGGTATCCCGTCTGCAGCAGCACGATCTTGAACAGTACTATCGGATCAACGCTGGGCCGTCCATCTTCCTCGCTATACAGCGGCTCCACAATTTCATACAGTTTCCTGAAATCTACCGCTTTGTCCACCTTCCGCAGCAGGTGTTCTTGTGGTACCAAACTCTCTGTATCCACCAGTTCCACCACGCCCCGCTCCATTTTCCCCTTTTCCATCATTTTTCTCACCCTGCTCCATTTTACCTCATATATATGAAAAAGTCTGCCTCTTGGCAGACTTTTTCGACAGGCTGAGGCCCTGTCCGAATGGACAGGGCCGCAAAAGTTTCTTTTTTCGCTTCCTTTTTTCTTTTCAAAGAAAAAAGGAAGGCCCTTTCATTGGTCGTTGAGTCTTGCCTCCAGCTTGGAGTACACGATATTCTGGCTGGAGTACAGGGAGTACCGCCCGCTGACCAGGAAGCTGAGGGCGCAGGCCAGGGCGAAGAACAGCAGGCCCTCCCCGCCGAACAGCTCGATGGCCAGGAAGATGGAGGCCAGAGGGCAGTTCACCACCCCGCAGAACAGGGCGATCATGGAGATGGCCGCGCCAAAGGCCGGGTCAAGCCCGAAAAGCGGGCCCACAGCACAGCCGAAGGTGGAGCCGATGAACAGGGTTGGCACGATCTCCCCGCCCCGGAAGCCCGCCCCCAGGGTGAGGGCGGTGAACACCATCTTCAGCAAAAAGGCCCAGGGGACGCGGACCTGCCCCTCCACCGCCAGTTCGATGATATGGCCCCCGGCGCCGTTGTAGTCGCCGCTGCCCTCCGCCAGGGTGAGGACGATGACCAGCGCCGCCCCCGCCAGCGAGCGCAGGTACTGGTTGGGGATGTATTTTTTATAGAGGTGTCCCGCCTGGTGCATGAGGACGCAGAAGGCGATGGATACCAGCGCCGCTAGCACGGCCAGGCCGCCGCACTGGAGCAGGGAGACCGGCCCCATCTGAGGCAGGCCCCCCAGGTGGTACGCCTCGGCGGGCAGGCCCAGTGAGCGGGGAATGGCGTTGGCGATGAGGGCGGACAGCAGGCAGGGGAACAGGGCGGCATAGCGGAAATGGCCCACATTCACCACCTCCATGGCGAAGACGGTGGCGGTGAGGGGGGTGCCGAACAGGGCGGAGAACAGCCCCGCCATGCCGCACTGGATGATGGTGTTGGTGTTGCGGTCCCCCAGGCGCAGCAGCCGCCCAATCCAGGCGGAGATGCTGCCGCCGATCTGCAAAGCGGCCCCCTCCCGCCCGGCGCTTCCGCCGGTGAGGTGGGTGAGCACCGACCCCAAAAAGATCAGCGGAGCCAGCCGCGCCGGGGGACGCTCCCCGCCCCGGACGCTGGCAATGATCTGGTTGGTGCCGCTGTCATTTTCCATCCCGGCGGCGCGGTAGCTGAACACGATGACCAGCCCCGCCAGGGGCATGCAGTACAGCAGCCAGGGATGGTCCCCCCGCAGGGCCGTGGCCTGGGCCACGCACCAAGTGAACGCCGCCCCCGCCAGGCCGCAGGCCGTCCCCGCCGCCCCCGCCAGCAGCAGCCACTGGCCCAGGGTTCGGAGGGTGGGCAGGATGGCGTCCAGCCGCGCCTTGAGTTTTTCCGTCATAGGGAGCTCTCCCCTCTCGCAAAATTCATAGATTCTATTATACCAGCTTTGTCAAGGCGGGAGAAATTCCCGATTTATGGGAAAAGGAGGGTGAAATGACCCTGTTCTTGCCATTTTGACAAAGCTGTTAGAAAAAAGTTTGAAAAATTTTTCACAATAGCTCTTCCCTTTGGCGTGCCGTTAGAGTATAATAATACCGCGAGACCCAATCACCACCATAATTATATTAAGGAGTGATACCAATGAGCATCAAAGTAGGTATTAACGGTTTTGGCCGCATCGGCCGCATGGTCTTCCGCGCCAGCGTGAACCATCCTGAGATCGAGATCGTGGGCATCAACGACCTCTGCCCCGCCGACTACCTGGCCTATATGCTGAAGTATGACACCATGCACGGCCATTTCGACGGCGAGGTTTCCGCCACCGAGAACGCCATCGTGGTCAACGGCAAGTCCATCCCCATCTACGCCGAGCGCGACCCCAAGAACATCCCCTGGGGCAAGCTGGAGGCTGAGTACGTGGTGGAGTCCACCGGCCTGTTCTTGACCCAGGAGAAGGCCCAGGCCCACATCGACGCCGGCGCCAAGAAGGTGGTCATGTCCGCCCCCTCCAAGGACAGCACTCCCATGTTCGTGTGCGGCGTGAACCTGGACGCCTACACCCCCGACATGAAGTTCGTGTCCAACGCCTCCTGCACCACCAACTGCCTGGCCCCCATCGCCAAGGTGCTCAACGACAACTTCGGCATCACCGACGGCCTGATGACCACCGTGCACTCCACCACCGCCACCCAGAAGACCGTTGACGGCCCCTCCATGAAGGACTGGCGCGGCGGCCGCGCCGCTTCCGGCAACATTATCCCCTCCTCCACCGGTGCCGCCAAGGCCGTGGGCAAGGTTATCCCCGCCCTGAACGGCAAGCTGACCGGCATGTCCATGCGTGTTCCCACCCTGGACGTGTCCGTGGTGGACCTGACCGTCAACCTGGCCAAGCCCGCCAAGTACGAGGAGATCTGCGCCGCCATGAAGAAGGCCAGCGAGGGCGAGCTGAAGGGCATCCTGGGCTACACCGACGAGGACGTGGTGTCCAGCGACTTCCTGGGCGATCCCCGCACCTCCATCTTCGACGCCAAGGCCGGCATTGCTCTGACCGACACCTTCGTGAAGGTTGTGTCCTGGTACGACAACGAGATGGGCTACTCCAACAAGGTGCTGGAGCTCATCAAGCACATGTACAGCGTGGACCACAAGTAATTGCGGTCAAAACCATGAAGAAAGGCGCCCTCCGGGTTTCCGGGGGGCGCTTTTTTGGCTTACTGTTCGCCGGGGGGCGGCCTAGAGTCCGCAAAAACCCCCTGGAGAAAACCTCCAAGGGGTTCTAACTCACTGGATCTGATAGTCCTTGCCGAATTGCAAATCGGTATACCTGCGGGTGGCGTCCGGGTCCAGCTCAAACTCCTCCTGGGGAGTGAGGGGCTGCTCCTCACCCTCCTTCTGGGGCTGGCCCATGGGGACGAAATCTTCCGGCAGGGGGGGCACGTCGTCGTCAGGCCCTACCGCCACCACCCGGCGGGTGGCGGCCTGCTGCTGTTCCTCTTCCTCTTGACGGGCCTGGGCATCCAGGGCGGCCTTGATTTCGGCGGAGGGGTCGTTTTCCACGGCGGCGGCCGCCTCCGGCGGCACCAAATCCCCCAGGCTGGACAGGAACAGCATCTCGTCGTCGTGAGCCTGGGCCAGCTTGCGCACATAGGCTGCGGTGGATTCCTGGGCCTTCCTCAGCCGGTACTCCTCGGCGGACACCTGGCTTTTCAGCTCATCCAGCCGGGCCTGCACGTCGTGCTCCGCCTCGCTGACCAGGGCGGCCTGCTTCTTTTTGGCGTCCTCCACCAGGTCGTCGGCCATCTTCTGGGCGGCCAGCAGGGTCTTGCGCATGGTGGCTTCGGTGGCGCGGTACTCCTCCACCGTGTCGGAGAGCACCTTCAGCTTGTTCTTCAAAATGGCGTTTTCGTTGTAAAGGGCAGTATAGTCCTCGGTGAGCGCGTCCAAAAACTCGTCCACCATAGCCAGGTTGTAGCCGCCCAGAGTGGCCTTGGCGAAAGAGTGGCTGGCCACCTCTTGTGGAGTCATCATAGCGTCAAGTTCCTCCCTGCGTCAGAAATACAGGCCGTTGTTTTCCAGCTCGTCAATGAGGTCGCCCAAAATTTCCACATTGTAGGGGGTGATGATGTAGGTGGACAGCGCCACTTTCTTGATGGTGCCCTCGTTGGCGTAGGCCACGCCGGACAGGAAATCAATGAGGCGGCGGGCGATGTTCTTGTCGGTCTGCTCCAGGTTGAGCACCACCGTGCGCTTGTCCCGCAGGTGGTCGGCGATCTCACTGGCGTTCTCGAACCGGGTGGGGCTGACCAGCACCACCTGGAGCTGGGTGGTGGTGTGGATGTTTACCACCTTGTTGCTGCGGCGGTCGGGCTCCCGGTCCCGCTCACGGTCGCGCTCCCGGTCCCGGGGGACCTCTCGGAGGTTGTTCACCGGGGTGAAGTCCTCCTCGTACTCGTCCTCCTCCTCGTCCTCATAGGGGCGGGCCAGGCGCTTCAGCTCATCGAATAAGCTCATATCGACAGTCTCCCTTTCATGGTAAATCAAGGAAGAGACCAGGGGTCAGTCCTTCCGGTTTGACACAGGCGGGCGGGGCCCGAACAGCGCGGAACCCACACGAATACAGGTGGAACCGGCGGCGACGGCGTCCGGCCAATCGCCGCTCATGCCCATGGAAAGCACGTCCATATCTATAGTATTATCTAACATTTCCCGCGTTATGTCAACAGTCAACCGGCATAATTTTTGAAAATATGGAAGATTGTCGCCCGGCTGGGCGGCAGCGGGGGGAATGCACATCAGCCCCCTAAGCCTCACGCCGGTCAATTCCGCCGCCAGCCGGGCGGCAGGCAGGGCCTCCTGGGGAGAGAAGCCGGATTTGGAATCCTCCCCCGCCAGATTGATCTCCAGCAGGATGTCCTGGACAATCCCCAGCTTGTCCGCCTGGGCGGCCACCGCCCGGAGCAGCTTTTCCGAGGAGATGGAGTGAATCAGCTCCACCTTGCCCACCACGTATTTCACCTTGTTGGTCTGGAGGTGGCCGATGAAGTGGACCGCCGCCCCCTCATAGGCGTTATCCGCCAGATGGGCGGTGAGCTCCTGCACCCGGTTCTCGCCGCAGGCGGTGATCCCGGCGGCGATGGCGGCCCGGATGGTGTCCGAGCTCTGGGTCTTGGTGGCGGCCAGCAGGGTGATCTCGGAAGGATCCCGCCCCGCCGCCCGGGCGGCGGCCTCCAGGCCCGCTCGCACCTTGGCGATGTTCTCCCGTAAATTCATGTCATGTCAGTCTCCCATCAAAAGGACAGCTGCGTTGCCGGGCAGAAAATGAGACAGGTTTACTGCCGGAACGTCAGCGAGTTAAAGCTCTTTTTGGTTGCTTTTGTCACGCTTCACCTGTTCGCGACGCGCGGCTTCCTTACGACTCGGGCAAAACCCATCCGGGCCTTTGGCCCTCCTTGGGCTTTTGCCCTCGCTTCGGTCCATCCGCGCTACTCGCGACGGCTCAGCGCTTCTATCTTTTCTCTCGAGAAAAAGTAACTCAGCGCACTACTTTCCCGTCGTAAACGCCGGAGGAGTTCAAAATGACCTCGTCCCCCGCCCGCAGCCGCCCGGCGGAGGTCTGGTCCACCGGGCGCACCAGATAATAGGTGTCGGAGGAGTACAGCACCTCCACCTCCTGCTGTTCCGCCTGGGAGCTGACCACGGTGTACACGTAATAGCGGTTCACCTGGCTGACGCTCCCATCCTCCCCCTTCACATCCTCGGTGGATACCCGCAGGGCCTTCCGGGGGACCCGGATGCCCTCCAGGGTCTGGGTGACCACATCCACGGTCTGTACGCGGAGCATGGCGGTGTCAGACAGGTTGGATCGGCAGGAGAAAATGGCCAGGGTGCGCTCTCCCTCCAGGGACACCCGGTCCAGGGTCATCCGCACCTGGCCATAGTAGTCCCCGGTGAAGCTGAGGGTGTAGCTCCTCCCCTTTTGCAGGCCGGTGTCGGTGCCGTCCAGCAGGGCGGCGTAGTACCAGGTGGAGTTGGTGACCAGCTTGCCCACGGCGTTGGGGTCGGGGCTGTGCTGCTCCTCCAGCAGGGCCTCCAGGCCCCCGGCGGTGAGGGAGTCCAGCATGGCCGGGGTGACCACCCCCTCCCAGCCGTCCACCCCGGCGGAGTAGGTGCCGGAGACGGGGGCGTACACGGTGGTGGACACCTGATCCAGAGAGCGGTTCATCTCCGCCAGCTGGGCCTGCTTGTCCGAGATGAGCTGGGCCAGCTGGCCCGCGGCGTCGGAGTCGCCGTAGGTGTAATCCCGCTTGAACACCATGGAGCGCAGGTTTAAGGCGGAGTCGTCCAGCCCCGTCAGGTCCCCCTTGGCGGCCAGAGAACGCAAAGCCACGATGGAGTTGATGACCTGGGCGTCCAGCAGGGCAGCGTCGGTGTTCTGAGCCCGGTCATTGTAGGCGTATTGGAGCTGCTCAATCTCCGCCGCCAGGGAGCGGATGGACTGCCGGGTGGTGAGGGCGGAGGGGTCCGAGTACACCAGGGCCACCGGGTCCCGGGCGGCGGCCTTGGCCCCCTCGGGCAGAATCTGGTCCACATAGCCGCCCCCGCCGGACAGGGGGATCTCCTCCCGCACCAGAATGCCCTGGGCCTCCCGGCCCACGTCCAGGGAGTAGGTGTAGGCGTAGGTGGTGACCACGTCCTCCCTCCAGCCCTGGGCCAGGTAGACGGCCAGATAGACCGCCACGCCCAGGCACAAAATGGCGATCATCACTTTGGTGGCAACAGTGCTCTCTTTCATGGGATGGGTTCCTTTCTGTTTCTCTAGGCAGAGGCCCCTGCCGGGGGCGGTCCTTTCTCTCGCATGAGAGAAAGGACCCAAAGAGAATGCTTAGGGGGCGATTCGCCGGTTCGACTTCGGGAGCGAAGGGCGCTCTCTCGCTCACAGGCGCCTTTCCCCCTAAGAACCCCCTATTGCGGGAGACACCCTACAGGGAAGATGGCGGTAAGGTTCCGGCGCGAGTGCTTTCGACGCAGCTGCTTCCAGCTGTGCTGCCGCCGGTATTTGGACACTGGGAAGCGGGCGGACCGTCCGAACCGGGGCAGACGCTGTGGCCGCAGACTTGCTACGGGTCCAGTTCTACCGGGTGCTCCGGGGCAATGGTGGAGATGGCGTGCTTGTAGATCACCTGCTGCCTGCCGTCGGATACCACCACCACCACATAGGGGTCAAAGGCGGTGATGACCCCCCGGAGCTGGTAGCCGTTCATGAGGAACACGGTGACCCGGGAGGCCAGACGGCGGGCGGCGGACAAAAAGGCGTCCTGGACGTTGGGCTGCTTGGAGACAGGGACGGTGGATGTGAGACTCATGTAAATGCACTCCTCTTTTTTTGTTGTCACGCTCCGAAACGGCCAGGGCGTTCGCTCGCTTTCGCTTCGACTCGGGTAAAACCCGGTCCCGCTCTGCGGGTCCTGGGCTTTCACCCTCGCTCCGCTCCAAGCTCTCTCACTGTCCGTTTCTCCGCGCTTCTATTTCGGGCGCATTTATTGTAATCCAACCTCTCTGACAAGTTCTGTCGAAAAATCTACGGCGGCCGAAAGATCAGGAATTTTTTCCCAGTTCAGCCAATAGGCTTGTCTGTTGCGGCGGAACCAGGTGAGCTGCCGCTTGGCGTACTGCCGGGAGCGAAGCTTGACCTCCTCCGCCCCCTGGGCCGCCGGACGGCCCTCCAAAATGGCGGCGGCTATCTCCTTGTAGCCGATGGCCTGCATGGCGGTGCAGGCCCGGGGCACGCCCGCCTCCAGCAGAGCCCGGACCTCCTCCTCCAGCCCCTGGGCCATCATCTGGTCCACCCGGCGGTCGATGCGCTCCCACAGCCAGGGGCGCTCCTTAAAGTTCAGGGCGATGGTCAGTGGGGTATAGCGGTCTGGGACCACCCGGCTCTCCCGGTCATGCTGGGTGATGGTCTTCCCGGTGGACAGGTACACCTCCAGCGCCCGGACGGTGCGCTTCTCATCGTTAGGGTGGATGCGGGCGGCGGCCTCCGGGTCGATCTGCTCCAGCTCCCGCCGCAGGGCGGGCAGGCCCTCCGCCGCTACCCGGGCCTGGAGCCGCTCCCGCAGGCCGCTTTCCGCCTCAAAAGGGGCGAACTGCCGCCCGGCGATCAGGTTGTCGATGTAGAGACCCGTTCCCCCCGCCACAATGGGCAGCTTTCCCCGGGCCAGGATGCCGTCCACCACGGGGACCGCCTCCGCCACGTACCGGGCGACGGAGTAATTTTCCTCCGGGTCCGCCACGTCCAGCATGTGGTGGGGGACGCCCTTCCGCTCCGACCGGGTGGGCTTGGCGGTGCCGATATCCATCCGGCGGTAGACCTGCATGGAGTCGGCGGACACCACCTCTCCGTCCAGCCGCAGGGCCAGCTCCACGGCCAGGGCGGTCTTGCCGGAGGCCGTGGGCCCGCAGATCACTAAAATGTCAGGTTTCATACAGCCTCCAGGCGGGCCCGCGGCGGGGCCCCACAAAGTGGGGCGGCGCGTAAGCGCCGTACAAGCGTTTTGCGGAGCAAAACCTTGGCGAAAGGCGAATTCATTTCGCCTGAGCAAGATAAAAAGGGGTCCCCGCGCCGCGAAGCGGCGTGGGGCTGGGCCCGCAGATCACTAGGATATTCGGTTTCACAGCCCACGCCCCCAATCGTGATTTTCTCTCTATTATAGCGGATTTCTCCGCAGATTACAACCTCGGGGAAAACGGCCTTTTCAGGGGCTGAAAACTGTGATATAATGGGAAAAACAATTTTTAGGAGGGTCTGTCTATGCCGGGAAAAGAGGAATTCATACAGATCTACCAGGAGCACATCCACCGGGAGGGGTCGGAGGAGCTGCTGGACTATCTCGAGAACAAGAGCGACTTTTTCACCGCCCCCGCCTCCGCCCGGTATCACGGGTCCTACGCCGGGGGGCTGTGCGACCACAGCGTCAACGTGTTCCGCTGCCTGGAGGCCTACCTGGCCCGGGAGCGGGTGAAGGAGGTGTACGGCCTGGACTACCCCATGGAGTCGGCGGCCATCGCCGCCCTGCTCCACGACCTGTGCAAGATCGGGTGCTATAAGGCGGGCACCCGCAACGTGAAGGACGACGTCACCGGCAAATGGGAGAAAGTGCCCACCTTCTACTTTGAGGATAAGCTGCCCTACGGCCACGGGGAGAAGAGCGTGTACATCATCTCCGGCTTCATGCGGCTGACAAGGGAGGAGGCCATGGCCATCCGCTGGCACATGGGCTTCTCCGGCACGGAGGACAATCGGATGGTGGGGCAGGCCCTGATGCAGTACCCCCTGGCCTTCGCCCTGGCCACCGCCGACATGGAGGCCTCCTATTTCCTGGAGGGTAAATGACAGCAGCCCCGCCGCTCCCGCGGCGGGGCTGCTGTCTATCCCTGCAGCGCCTCAAAGGCGTCGGCGCTCATGGCTATGGTGAGCACGCCCAGCCCGCCGTCTGTATCGGACTGCTGGAATTTCAGACTGCCCTGAGCGGCCTCCAGGCTGTAGGCGGCGGGGGACTGCACCTCATCCCGCACTGCGCCCCACCGCTGGGCGTGGGCGCAGGTCAGCTCCCGGAGGTTCACCCCGTTGTAGAAGACGTCGCAGCCCTGAGCGTCGTCCCTGCGCACCTCCACCCGGTACAGGACCCCCTCGGTGCCGGCGGCGGCCCGCTCCTGGGAGATGTCCGCGCTGCCGCCGCTGGCCTTCCCCTGGAAGGGGACGTAGACGGAGGCCCAGAACTGGACGCCCGAGCCGTCGGTCTGCTCCAGCCGGTAGTGGAAGGCCACGAATTTGGCTTTGGCCCGGATCTCCCGCTGTGCGCCGGTGATCTTCGCCTTCCAGCCCAACCCGGTCAGGTCGGACATGGTGGTCCGGCCCAGGACAATGGTACTTCCGTCAATCTGAATCTCCATGGGCATGTCCGGGCCGCTGGGGCCGCAGCCGGTGAGGCCCAGCGCAAGAGCCAGGGCCAGGAACAGGGTGAGGGCGGTTTTTTGGCGGATCATCCCTGGGGCGGCTGGCCCGGCCCCCCGCCAGACTTGCGCCGGTGGTGAGGCCGGTAACGCTTCTTGTGGTTCTGGCCCTGCCCGGCCTTGGCCTCCGCAGGCTGAGCCTCCCTCTGGGGGGTGGACTTGGGCTGGCTCTGCTGCTGGCGGGGCTGGTCCTTGGACCGTCCCTGGCCGCTGTGGCTCCGGCCATTGCGGCGGTTCCCCTGGCGCTGGCCCTCGGGCTGCTTCTGCTGGGCGCTCTCCCCCAGGTAGCGCTCCAGCACCTGGTTCAAGTCGGAGGGGCCCTCCGGCTTCCGCCCGGTGCGGATCTGCTCTCCCTCCTGGGTGCGCAGCTTTTCCAGCTCCTCCCTGGAGGGCGGCTCATAACCCTCGGGCCGCCGCCCCTTGCCGGAGCGGACCACCCGGATCTCGTCGGTCAGGTAGCTCTTGGGCTGCTCGGTGGAGTCCTCCAGCTTTACTTTTACCTGCTCCTTGAGAAGATTGACGTTGGACACCGTGCCCACCCCGTCGGGGCACTCCACAAAGGACTCCTGCTTAGGACAGCGCTTCACCGCGTCCTCGTAGGCCCCCTGCTCGTACTTGAGGCAGCACATCAGCCGTCCGCAGGTGCCGGAGATTTTTGTGGGGTTCAGGGAGAGGTTCTGGGTCTTGGCCATCTTGATGGACACGGGCTGGAACTCGTCCAAAAACTGGGCGCAGCAGAAGGGTTTGCCGCAGATGCCGAAGCCCCCCAGCATACGGGCCTCGTCCCGCACGCCAATCTGCCGCAGCTCGATCCGGGCCCGGAAGATGCCCGCCAGGTCCTTCACCAGCGCCCGGAAGTCCACCCGGCCGTCAGAGGTAAAGAAAAACAAGATCTTGTTGCCGTCGAAGCTGTACTCCACCTGGACCAGCTTCATGTCCAGGCCGTGGCGCTCCACCAGCTTCTGGCAGGTGCGCAGGGCCTCCTTTTCCTTGCCACGGTTCTCCCGGACCTGCTTTTCGTCCTTCTCCGTGGCCAGCCGCACCACCGGGCGCAGGGGCTGGACCACTGCCTCGTCCTCCACCATGGTGTTGCGGCGGACGCAAGAACCGTATTCCAGCCCTTTGCCCGTCTCTACGATGACATTCTGGCCCTCGGCCAGCTCCAGGCCCGCGGGGTCGAAATAGTATTGCTTGCCGCCCGGCCGGAACCGAACGCTGACGATCTCTGTCATGGGGGTGTCCTCCGTAAAATGTGATGTTAAGGGCCTTCTTTTTCTTTCTGTAGAAAGAAAAAGAAGCAAAAAGAAAGACTTTTAGACCGCTGACGGTAAAGTACGGTATCTTTAAAAAGTACGCGCGGCAACGGACCAAGTACTAAAGATATATAATGTTTGCCTTTTTCGTGGCCGACGCAGCGTTTTGGTGTATCGGGGTGTTGGAAACGAATTAAAAGTTTCTTTTTTCGCTTCCTTTTTTCTTTTCAAAGAAAAAAGGAAGGACCTTTTAGAACAGCTGCGTCACCAACAGGCCCAGAGTGTGCCCCGCGCCGGGGTTGAACACCCCGTTGTCCCGGCAGGTCTTCAGGGCCTGGAGCGCCTTCACCCCCCGCTGGGGATGCCGGGCCAGCTGCCGGGAGACCTGGTTTTCCACCTCTGCCAGCAGGGCGGCCAGCTGGTCCGGCTTGGGCTTGTCCAGCTCCACCGCCACCAGGGCCCTGGCCACCGCCAGCTCGTCTCCGATGAGCAGGAGCTGGGCCAGAGCCGCCGCCCGCTCCAGCAGCTCCGGGTCCGGGGGGGTTTCCTCCGGGGAAAGGGACAAGGGTTCGCACCGGGAGCGCACCGTGTCCAGCAGCAGCCCCGGCTGGCCGGCCAGGAGCAGGAACGCGGCGTAGGCGGGGCCCTCCTCCAGCACCTTCAGCAGGGCGTTCTGAGCGGCGGCGTTCATGGCGTCCGCAGGGTCGATGCGGTATACCTTCCGCCTTCCCTCGTTGGGGCGCACGTAGGCGTCCGCCCGCAGGGCGCGGACTTGGTCCACAGTGATCTCCCGCTTATCCGGGGCGAGGGCGGCCCGGTACACGTCGGGATGGGTACCGGCGCTCACCTTCCGGCAGGCCCGGCACTGGCCGCAGGGCGGGTTTGGGCCCTCGCACAGGTAGGCCGCAGTCAGGCGGTCCGCCAGGGCGGCGCGGCTGTCCCCGCTCCCCCCGGTGATGAGGTAGGCGTGGGACAGGGGGTGGGGCAGCTCCATTTGGTTCACTCCTCCCGGGGAAGTATCACGTCGCAGTAAACTTCATTATACCCTATTTCCCGCAAATAGGCCAGATGTTTTTTTTCAATCCGCTCCCCGGGGGCGATCACCGGCACCCCGGGGGGATAGGGGGCGATCTGCCCGGCGCACACCCGGCCCGCGCTCTGGGACAAAAAGATCCGCTCCCGAGGGGCGAACAGGGCCTTGCGGGGGGTGAGGACGGCCTCCGGCGGCTCCGGGGGCGGGGGCATGGCGGGGCAGGGGCCGGTGAGGCCCGTGCCGGCCAGAGCCCGCTCCAGCCGTTCCACCTCTGCCGGACCGTCGGCGCAGGTGAGGATGCACACCACATGCCCGGTATCGGCCATCTCGGGGTAGATCCCCCGCTCCCGCAGGGCGTCCGCCAGGGCGAAGCCCGCCGGGCTGAACAGGGTGAGCCGGGCGGGGTCCAGCGTCAGGCCGTCCCGGGGGGCGAGGGCGGGCCAGCGCCGGCGCAGGCCGTCTACCAGGCGGGCCGTTTCCAGATAGCGGGCGGTCCCCTCCCCCTCCATGCAGTCCCGTACCGTGTCCAGGGCGGACATGAGGACGTAGGAGGGGGACGAGGTGCCGTACACCGCCCCCCAGCGCTGGAGGTCGGACAGCTCGAAGCCGTTGGCCAACAGCAGGGCCGTCTGGCCGGGGGCGGGGAGGGTCTTGTGGGCGGACATCACCGCCACGTCCGCCGCCCGGTACCCCGTATAGCCTAAAAAAGGCAGGTGGGCCCCGTGGGCCCCATCCACCATCAGCCTGGCCCCGTGGGCGTGGCACACTCCGGCGATGGCGGGAATATCTGACAACACGCCGTAATATGTGGGTGAGGTGATACAGACCGTTTTGATTTCAGGGCGCTCTTCCAGCATTTTGTCCACCGTTTCCGGCAAAATGGGCCCGGTCACCCCCTCACCTGCCAGCCAGGGCCGGGGGATGAAATGAGGGGTCAGGTCCAGCAGGGCCAGGGCGTGGTAGGCCGAGCGGTGGCTCCCCCGGTCCAGGGCCACGGGCCCTCCCTCCTCCGCCAGCAGGGCCAGCCCGGCGTGGATCCCCTGGGTGGAGCCCCCGGTGAGGAACAGACAGGAATCGAAGCCGAACCGCTCCGCCCACAGCCCCTCCGCCGCCTGGATGGCGTCGGGCTCCCCGCCGTACAGGTCGCCGGTATGGCCGTTTTCCGTGAAGTCGATCTCCGACGGCCAGGGGAAGCCCCCCGGCAGGGGCCTGCCGTGGTGGCCGGGCATGTCCAGCCGGAGGGGGTGGGTTCCGGCCAGGGCCCGCAGGCTGTCATAGAGGGGGGTGGGCATGGTCAGCGGCCCTCCAGAAAGGCGCGGGCCTTCTGGAGAGTGTCCCGGTCGGAGGGGTGGGTCAGCGCCTCCAGCGCCTCCTCAAAGGGCAGAAACCGGGCGTCCGCCACTTCCTCGGGCTGGCAGGTCAGCTCTCCTCCGAACAGGCGGGCCAGAAAGAACACCACGTCCTTGACGACCCCCGGTTGGGGGGAATAGGTGACGACCTCCCGGAAGCCGTCGATGAAGTCCACCGTCAGGCCGGTCTCCTCCCTGATTTCCCGAATCGCCGTCTCGTGCTCCGTCTCCGCCCTCTCCACGTGGCCCTTGCACAGGGTGGTGTGGCCCAGAGTGCTGTGGAGCACCAGGTAATTACGCCCCGTGTTTTCCTCTGCGAAAATAACCGCGCCCGCGCTTTTTTCCCGTCTCATATCCATCAGTCCTTGTCTGTAAATTGTTTCAGCTCCTGCAAAAACTCCTGATAGTCCTCCTCGGACCAGTAAAAGGTGAGCTCGTCCTGGGTGTACTCCTCCCCGGAGGTGTCCATGAAACGCTCCCCCACGCCGTAGCCCAGGCGGTTCAGCACGGTCTGGGCGAACTCCCGGAAAAACATGCCGATGGCGGTGATGACGGTCCCGTCCTCCACCACCGGGCGGTGGACGAAATGAGCCGTGTCGATGAAGGGGAAGGTCTGGGCCAGCTGCATAAAGAATCCGGCGGTGAAGTCCCGCCCCTCCAGCAGCCCCGCCTTGGCCAGCAGGGCCGGGGCGGAGGAGATGGCGGCAAAGAGGGTGTCCGTTCCCCTGCCCCGGCGGAGAAATTCCATCAGCCTGCCGTCGAAGAGGGCGGGAAGGGGGTTGACGGCACCGGGGAGTATGATGCAGGCGTAACCGGCAGGGTCCGCCTGGTCCACCGTTTTGTCCGGCGTGACGGAAAAGCCCTCCTCGCTGAGGTACGGCTTATTCTCGGCGGCAATGATGTCGATTTTCTCCCCAAACCACACCGCCAGGGCGGAGGTGAGACAGGTGATCTCTTGGAGGGAAAAGCTGGGGTAGATCAGTACGGCGTATTTTCTCTGTTCCATGATTTGCTCCTTTACAGATCTCCATGCTCTCCGGCATAGGCGTCCAATTCCGGCGTGCGGGACCAGTACCGTATTCCCCAGTTCTCAAAGCTCCACTGGTCCATGTAGGGGTTGCACTCGTAGTCCACGTAGTAGAGCACCCCATCCCGGCACATGAAGTTGGTGGGAAACCAGTCGATGTTCCACCCCGCCGCCCGCAGGGACCGGGACAGAGCCCGCACCTGCTCCAGCTGCCAGGGCTCTACCCCGTTCCGCAGCGCCTGCCGGTAGACGGTCTCCCCGGGGAGGAGCTCCTTCAGCAGCAGTTCCCCCTCCCGGTCCGACTCCAGCAGCCTGGGAATGGGCACCCCCAGGGCGGACAGCGTCTCATAGTCCCGCAGCTCGGCGGCCAGCTTGTCCCCAAATTGATAGTAGTCACAGGGCTCGTGGTGGATCTGCTTTAGAGCGTACCGCGCTCCATCCCGCTCCGCCAGCCAGGTGTAGCCGCCCTTCCCCCGGCCCAGCAGCCCCAGGACGGCGTATTTGGTTCCGTTCAGCGTGAGACTGTCCATAGAAACCCCCTTCGCGGCATGCCGCCGTAAATAATTAACAGCATTATAACAAAAAATTGTAGGAAAGCCAACAGGGGATGGGGATTTTTTATACGGGGCTGCAAATTGCCGGAATGGATAGAATTTAGCGGTTCATGGTTGTTTTTGGTGAAAAGATGTGGTAAGCTAAAACTGCAATTATCTGCCGCCCACTGGGCGGAAGCGGAAGCGGAGGCATTATGGAAGAAAATAGAAGGCCCTTTGGCCAAATGCCAGACGGCGTCCCGGTGGAGGAGATTACCCTGCGGGACGGGGCGCTGACTTGTAAGATCATTACCTACGGCGGCGCGGTGCGCTCCCTCACCGTGCCCGGCCGGGACGGGAACCCGGTGGACGTGGTGCTGGGGTTCGATACCCTGGAGGACTACCGGGCCCAGGACAAGTATATCGGGGCCCTGGTGGGGCGGTACGCCAACCGCGTCGGCGGGGCCAGGTTTACCCTGGACGGCGTGGAATATACCCTGGCCGCCAACGATGGGGAAAATTCCCTCCACGGCGGGAAGGTGGGCTTCGATAAGCGGGTGTGGTCGGTGGAGCGGCTGACGGACCGCTCCGTGGTGCTGTCCCTGGTCAGCCCCGACGGGGAGGAGGGCTATCCCGGAACCCTGACCGCCGCCGTGTCCTATACTCTGGCCTTCGGCGGGCTGGATATCGAGTGCCGGGCCCGCTGCGACAAGGACACGGTGTGCAGCATCACCAACCACAGCTACTTCAACCTGTCCGGCCACGGCAGCGGCCCGGTGACGGGACAGCACATTCGGATCTTCTCCACCCACTACACCCCCGCCGGACCGGGCCTGATCCCCACGGGGGAGCTCGCCCCGGTGAAGGGGACGCCTTTGGATCTGTGGGATGAGCAGGAGATCGGGGCCCGCATCAACGACTCCTTTGAGCAGCTGAAGCTAGCCGGGGGCTTCGACCACAACTGGGCCGTCCTCAACTGGGACGGCACCCTGCGGCCCGTGGCCAGGGTCTGGTCGCCGGACACCGGGATCATGATGGAGGCCTCCACCTCCCTGCCCGGTATGCAGTTCTATACCGGGAATTTCCTGGGGGGCTGTCCTGCGGGCAAGGGTGGCGCCGTGTATGGCGACCGCTGCGGCCTGTGCCTGGAGGCCCAGTTCTTCCCCGATTCCCCCAACAAGCCCGGCTTCCCCTCCTGCGTGCTCAAGGCCGGGGAGGAGTACCGGCATAAGACTGTGTACCGTTTTGATACGCTGGACAGCGCCCAGCGGCTGTGAAGAAAGAAGGGACCATATGACCGCCAACGAGAAAAAGACGCTGATGGTGAACGCCTGCAAGGTGCGCATCGGCATTATTGAGAGCACCCACGCCGCCAAGGCGGGCCACCCCGGCGGGAGCCTGTCCTCCGCCGAGCTGTTCACCTACCTCTACTTTAAAGAGATGAACGTGGACCCCAAGGACCCCCGCAAGGGGGACCGGGACCGCTTTGTCCTCTCCAAGGGCCACTGCGCACCGGGGCTGTATTCCGCCCTGGCGCTGAAGGGCTTTTTCCCCTGGGAGGACCTGAAAACCCTGCGCCATATCGGCAGCTATCTCCAGGGCCACCCGGACATGAAGTCCATCCCCGGGGTGGACATGTCCACCGGGTCCCTGGGACAGGGCGTCTCCGCCGCCTGCGGCATGGCCCTGGCCGCCAAGCTGCAAAACAACCCCTGCCGGGTGTACACCCTGCTGGGGGACGGCGAGATCCAGGAGGGACAGGTGTGGGAGGCCATGATGTTCGCCCGCCACTACAAGCTGGACAACCTGTGCGCCGTCATCGACAACAACGGCCTCCAGATCGACGGGCCGGTGGACCAGGTCATGAGCCCCTACCCCATCCTGGACAAGCTGAGGGCCTTCGGCTGGGAGGCGTTGGAGATCGACGGCCACGACTACGACGCCCTGGAGGGGGCCTTTGCCCGGGCCAAGACCGTAAAAGGCCGCCCCTTTGCCATCGTGATGAAGACCATCAAGGGCAAGGGCGTCAGCTATATGGAGAATCAGGTGGGCTGGCACGGCAAGGCCCCCAACGACGAGCAGGCCGAGACCGCGCTGAAGGAGCTCCACGCGGAGCTGGCCAGACTGGAGGGAATGTAAATGGCGGACGTGAAAAAAATCGCCACCCGGCAGGGGTACGGCGAGGCCCTGCGGGAGCTGGGGGCCGTCCACGACAACATCGTGGTGTTTGACGCGGACCTGGCCGGGTCCACCCAGACCGCCATGTTCGGCAAGGCCTTCCCGGACCGGCACTTCAACTGCGGCATCGCCGAGGGCAACATGATGGCCGCCGCCGCCGGCGCCGCCGCCATGGGCATGGTGGCCTACGCCTCCTCCTTTGCCATGTTCGCCGCCGGCCGGGCCTATGAGCAGGTGCGCAACTCCATCGGCTACACCGGGCTGAACGTGAAGATCGGCGCCTCCCACGGGGGCATCTCCGTGGGGGAGGACGGCGCCACCCACCAGTGCCTGGAGGATTTCACCCTTATGCGGTCCATCCCCGGCATGGTGGTCATGTCCCCCGCCGACGCGGTGGAGGCCAAGGCCATGGTCAAGGCGGCCTATGAGCATCTGGGGCCGGTGTATATGCGCTTTGGCCGCTCCCCCGTGCCCGTGTTCCACGACGAGGATACCTTCCATTTTGAGATCGGCAAAGGCGAAATCATGCGGGAGGGCACGGACATCGCCATCATTGCCAACGGCCTGCTGGTGGCCGAGGCGGTAGAGGCCGGAAAGCTGCTGGCGGACCGGGGCCTGTCCGCCCGGATCATCAACATGGCCACCATCAAGCCCCTGGATGAGGAGATCGTACTGAACGCGGCGGCGGAGTGTGGGAAGATTGTCACCTGCGAGGAGCACTCCGTCATCGGCGGGCTGGGGGAGGCGGTGTGCTCCCTGCTCAGCGAAAAGCGGCCCACCCCCGTGCGCCGCATCGGCACCCCCGACGTGTTCGGCCACTCCGGCCCCGCGGCGGCTCTGCTGGAGGAGTTCGGGCTGTGCGCCGCCAACATCGCCAGGGTGGCGGAGGAGTTTGCCAGGAGCTGAGGGGCGGAGGTCTAGGGCCTTCTTCTTTTTCTTGAAAGAAAAAGAAGAAGCAAGAAAAAGAACTTGAAACAAGTCCTATTGTCAACGCGGTTGAAAAGAAGCATATGCTTCTGAGGGCCTGTCGAAAAGCGGCCTGCTTGGGAAATGTCCAAGCAGGCCGCAAAGCATAGAAGATACGTATAGGCAGAAAACGGCAGGAAAAAGGGACGCGATTGCCATTTTGCTTTCCATCTGGCCAGCTTTTTGAGATTCATAGCAGCAAACTTAAGCCTCACCCATTTAGAGACTTGGGTCAGACCTCTGTAAAGCGTATAGCGCATACCATGCTTTTCTTTGGCATCGGCAAAAACCCGCTCAATGGTTTCCTTGCGTTTGGCATAAAGATCTATGTATTCCGGGGGGTATCAGGCGTCGTCGGCCAGCTCCTCATAATCTTTCCAAACATGACGCAGGACGGTTTTCACGCAGTTTTTAGAGCGGGTGCACAACTGCCGTGTGGGGCATTGGGCGCAGATCTTCGGGGCGCTGCAATATTCCCGGTAACCGTCCCGGTTGGTGGTACGGTAGGCCAAGGGCTGGTATTCCGGGCAGATCACGCAGTCATAGTATTCATCATAAACATACTTCCACCACTCGTGCCCGCCCTCCCGGGTCTGCGGGCGCTTGTAGGCGGTGGACAGCACCCGGTCGTCATCGAATACTTTTTTGCAGATATGGGGCGTCTTGTAGGCGGAATCCGCCACAATGGTCTCAATTTCCGGGAAGGTCTGTGTCACTTTGTCATAAACATCATCGAAAGCCACGCTGTCGTGGACGTTGCCGGGGGTAACCACCGTTTCCAGCACATAGCCATTCTTATCACAGGCGGTATGGGCCTCATAGGCAAACTGCCGCTGGTGCTTCCCCTTCACAAACATACCACAATCCGGGTCTGTGGTGCTTTTCGTCACCGTTTTGAAGCCTGCCTTCTTCCGCCGCGCCAGCTTCTTTTTTGAGGTGCTGTCCCGCTTCTTTTTGGTGTGCTTGGGTGGGTCATCCTCACCATCGAAGGACTTCTTCCCATGGGCCTCCCGGTCTGCGTTGATCTCTGCCAGCAGCTCATCCCGATACCGCTTTGCCGCCGCCGGCACCTCCTGTTTGATTTTCTTGTTCAGATTTGCGCTGGCCTTGATATGGGTTCCATCTATAAACACTGCCGCCGGAGACAGCGCCCCCGCCGTTCCAGCCTCATTTAGCACCCACTGGAATACCTTCTCTATCGTTTTCTCTGTGAATCGGTGGCGGAAGTTATAGCTCACCGTAGAGAAGTGCGGCAATTCTTCGTTTAGTGTGTATCCTAAAAACCAGCGGTATGCGATGTCTGTCTGTGCCCTGCGCAGCGTCCCCCGCAGCGACGGTATCCCGTCTGCAGCAGCACGATCTTGAACAGTACTATCGGATCAACGCTGGGCCGTCCATCTTCCTCGCTATACAGCGGCTCCACAATTTCATACAGTTTCCTGAAATCTACCGCTTTGTCCACCTTCCGCAGCAGGTGTTCTTGTGGTACCAAACTCTCTGTATCCACCAGTTCCACCACGCCCCGCTCCATTTTCCCCTTTTCCATCATTTTTCTCACCCTGCTCCATTTTACCTCATATATATGAAAAAGTCTGCCTCTTGGCAGATTTTTTCGACAGGCTGAGG
>ERZ808041.694-NODE-694-length-20999-cov-6.925151_pt1 | contig 20999 bp, 26 predicted proteins | sample MGYA00380192_ERZ808041 | MGnify/ENA primary metagenome ERZ808041 (study PRJEB31490, sample SAMN06133412) | mouse gut metagenome | isolation source: Z1_1 | host: mice | place: China: Chengdu | collected 2015-05 ... | reverse complement strand
TTTTTGTTACCCCCCGCCGCCGAAAAATGACAAAATTTCTTCGGCGTTTTCTTACAATTTCATATCGGCGTTGACAGGATAATGCGACCAGCAGCCCGGCCTGTCCGAGCGGCCCCATAGAACTGGAACATTCCTCTGGCCCGTCCATCGGGGCAGACCGCCGTTGCCATCGCCGTGTATTTCTTCACACTGGATTTGGCTAACTGCTGCCGAAGGAGCAGCACCTCCGAGAGCGGAGCGGGAGCCGTTTTCAGCAGTGCGGCGACCTCTTTTTTACCCAGGCTGTCCATCTCCAACCCGTGATCCGCCAGCCACTGTTTCATCTGCTGGACAGAGTTGGGATTTTCCAGATCGGTCAGCCGCCGCATCTGGGCGGTCAGCTTTTCCTTGGAGCGGGCGTCCATGCCGATGGCCTGACGCACCAGTTCCATGTCCACACCGATGCCCCGGTCGTTGATCTCCTGGTCGAGATGATACTCGTCCCAGATATTTTCCGGCACAGGAAACCGGGACAGCTTCTGCTGGATGGACATTTCCGTTTCCACATCCCGGAGGTTGTAGGCTTTGAACCGCTCCCATTTCTCAGAGGAATCTTCCGGGCGGTGACGATAGAGGTTGCCGTCCCGGTCCTTGGCGGGTGTGCAGAAATAGCGGATGAGGTCTTTGCCCTCCTTCAGCTTCTGTTTCTCCAAGCCGAGGACAGCGCCCACACCCTCCAGCGAGAGGGGGAGGCCCAGGGTCGCAGACCACACCATCGTGCAGCGCCAGGAGTCCGGCTCCAGATACTCACCCACGGACAGCCCCAGCCAGCGGGACAGGCACACACGCTCGAATTGGGCGTTGAAAGCCCACTTGGTCACCTCTGTGTCAGTGAGCGCCGACAGCACTTCGGAGGGGAGTTGCTCCCCAGCGGTGAAATCCACCACTTGGACAGGCTCACCGTCCACCGAATAGCCGAACAAAAGGATTTCAAAATCTGGGGATGCGGCATATTTGTATACGCCACTTTTGGAGAGGTTCACACTGCTAAACGTCTCCAAATCGCAGTTGAGATTTTTCATGGAGGCTCCTTCCAGCGCCAAAGGGCAGCGGAGCCGAAGCCCCGCCACCCGGCACACATGGTCTTAGGACAGGAAGTCATCGTCCAGATCGGTAGTGAAATCGTCAGCGGCGGAGGTGCGGCCACTGAGCGGCTCCCCGTCCCGGACCTTCTGGATGTTGCCCAGGCCGCAGGCGATGCCCTTGTTGCCGTTGGTGTTGAAGGCATAGAAGTTGATGGACACACGGGCGTAGCAGCCGGAGTAGACCTCGGCCCGGTCCAGGATGGGCTGGACGGCCTTGTCCACAATCTGGGGCGCGGTGGTGCTGTTGGCGTTGACGAAGTAGGCACCCTTGTACGCCTCGTCATCCCGCTCGGCGTCGCCGTCCCGGAGGGGGAGCTTCAGAGCGCCCTTGGGCGGCACCTTCCCGCCGAACTTCGCCACGCCCTCCTTGATGGCCGCATCCACGGCGGCATTGATAGCGGCGATGGTCTTGGTGTCGCTTTTGGGGATGATGAGGGACACGCTGTACTTGGGGTTGCTGCCGTTGATGGAGGCAGGCTCCCAGACATTGGCGTAGGACAGCCGGACGATGCCGGTGACCACTTTGGTGTTGGATTTCTGAGTAGGCATGGATTAGTCCTCCTTAAATTCGGTGAAGTCATCGCCCGCGCCAGTGTTGGTCAGGGCGGGACGCTTATCGGTGACAGGAACGAGGGTGGGACGGCCCTGGGGTTTCTCCACCAGAGCGCCGAGGATGCGGTTGAACTCCTTCTTGGACATCAACTTCTCCATCTCAGTGATAGGGACGAGGCTCTTTCTGAAAATGTCGGTGTACCCGGCATCCTTCGCCGCTTGGATCACCGCCTCCTCGTCTGTGTAGCGGCGGTTGGTACGGGTGGACACCAGTTTGAAGCCCTGCCACACCTTTCCGTGGTTGATGGCGGCATCCTGGGCATAGGCTTGAATCTCGCTGGCCCATTTGGTGAGGTCATCCAGCTTGGCGAGGATGTCCTCGATCTCCTCGTCCGAAAGGAGCGGCGGTGGGGCGAACTCGAACCGGGCAAGCTGGAGCTTCTCCTCGGCGCGGGCACGGCACTTCACCGCCGCCTTGCAGAACTGGCACCAGGAGCCGGGAAGATACTCGCCCTCGCCTTTGTTGGCCAGCTCCGCCTTGGGCTTGAGGACGTTCTCCGCCCAGGCGTTCAGCTCATCCACCGAGATCGTCCAGGTGGACACATTCTCCCGGCGGGGCTGGTAGATGCTCATGCTCACCTCGGTGATGTCGTAGAGGGAGTCGAACAGCCGGAGCGCGCCCAAGGCATACAGCATCATCTGGGGATTCTCCTCGGCCTCCACCAGAACGCCCTGTCCATACTTGAAGTCGATGATATGAAGCAGCTTGTCCGCCACGATGAGACAGTCCCCGGTGCCGAAGCCTTCCGGGACCCAGCAGGAGAAGTCCAGCCGCTGCTCAATGAGGACCAGCGGGTCGGCGCACTCCAGCTTGGCCTGGGTGAGCTGCTCCAGCACGAACTCCACATAGCCGTCTGTGTATCCGTCCATCTCGTCGCAGTCGTACTTGGACACCGGCTTGCGGGAGCGCATCTTCAGAGCGCGGCGGAGCTTGTGTTCGCACAGGGCGTGGGCGGCGGTGCCTTCGGCAGCGGCCTCGGTCTCCCGGTCGGCAAATTCCCGCTCCAGACGAGCGGAGGGGGTACAGTTCATCCAGCGGTGGGAGCTGGAGGCGGAGAGGATGGAGTGGCTGTTAGGTGGCATGGCCCAGCACCTCCGCGTTCTTCAGCAGAGCAGCGTAGTGCTTGGGGTCCACGCCGCTGAGTTTCTCGGCTCCGTACTTCTGGAGCAGCCCCCGCACCTGGTCGGTGTACCCATCGTGGCTGCGCTCCGCCAGCACCGCCCGGACCTCCTCCAACGTGATGGCCTTGGGCGGCGGGTCGGCGGGAGCCGGGACCGGGGGCGCTACCGGGGCTGGAGCGGGAGCGGTGTCCTCCTCTTGGTCACTCTGGCCCAGGGCAGTAGCCACGGCCTGGAGACTGTCCGCCAGGGAACGGATGTCCTCGATCACATCCAGGAGCAGTTTCATCCTACTCACAGGCCGCACCTCCCTCCGGTACCTCGGTGATGCACACTGACTCCACACTGTTGCCGGGGACCAGGATCATCACCTTTTCCCTGCGGCCCAACAGCCGGGTGAGCAGCTTTTCCCGCAGGGCCACATTCCGGCACTGCACGATGCCGCCGCTCTGGGGTTCCTTGGACACGCTGATTTTCAAATTGTGTCGCATGACCTTTTCCTTTCCGAAAGGCGAGTGTTGTGGATGCCTTTCACTGGTAGGCCACGGGAGCGGCAGAAATTAAGGGTCAGGACAAAAATCTTCTTAATTTTTTGAGAGTGGTCGCTTTCCGCTGGGTAATCGCCGATGGAGAAACGCCTTTTTGTTCAGCGAAGTCTGCCGCTTTTACCCCTTCAAAGTAGAGGGCCTCGACCAGTTCTCGCTGGTCAGCATCCAGACAGGAGAGCGCTTCACGCAGTCTCCCGGCTTCCTCGGCCTTGATGATGTCCCTCAGCACATCCTCATCCGAGGGAAGGAGGCCATCATCCAGGTTGTAGGCTTCCAGAGAGCAGTGGCGGCGGGTCTCCTTGTGGTCGTTGTTATACTCTTGGCGGTCCAGATCGACCAGAACGGTCCCCCATTCATCGGGGACCTCCACCTCGACCGTGCCAGTGACGAATTTGTACTCGATTTTCATTTGCCGTTCTCCTTTCGGAGTCCGGCAAGCGGCACCTCTACCGCCGCAAACAAAAAAAGAGCCTGACAAGCAGCACAAAAGTGCCGCTTGCCAGGCTCAATGTCATCTCCACCGTATTTTCAGGTGGTATCATGGAAGTTTGATCGTGTGGGTGGAATGAAATCTCCCTTCCGTGCATCATGCGCAAACAAACGAGTGACCTGTGTCCCGGTTTAGACATCCGTTTTCCCGGCCCGTATACATTCCTTACGAACCTTTTTGTATTGCCGTGTCGCCCCGGCCAGCTCCCGGCCTTTCGGCTCGGAGCAGGTCAAAGTTTCCGCTATTCAGTTTTCATGACCCCAATCATCGCGCCGCAGTGCCCGCATTTTAATATGAGATCGGGATTCCGGCCTTCAGCCGGGGCAATCAACTGTACTCTGGTATTCGCTGGCGCGTCTATCATCCTATGTCCACAGACTGGGCATCGGATATGGCGCACCCTTCTCTTTATTTCATTGGCGTCACCTTTCTTTCTCGGCATTTTGCATACGCCCCTTCCTGTTTTCGCCGCTGTCCGGCGTAGGAGCATATTGACTCGCTATGGATTTTTACATGACCAGCTCCATCAACCAAGCCGCTGCCGGTCTTGCCAGCAGACGTGCGTTGAGGTAGGCCATCTCCAGGGTAAGGCAGGTGTTCCCCAGATAGTACCCATCCATGACTGTGAGCGTCATAGCGAGATCAGGAGTCTCCATATCCGTCAGACAGATCGGCAGGAGATACTGCACCCGGCCCTGATAGCCTTGCGGTACCACAATGCTCGGCTCCACCACCGCCCACCGGCGCGCCAGTTCTACTGCCGTTTCCAATAGCAGGGGCAGGTTCTTCGCGCCTCGAACGGATTCGGGCAGACGGGAAAAGTTCTCCGTGTCGCCCAGGATGTGGTCCGTGTTGACCCGTATCGGCCATTCCGGGTTGTAGTTGACGCCATACTGCGCCATATCATAGTGAGGTTTCTTGGGCAGCGGGTTCACATATTTCAGACATGGAGCCAGCTCATCCGAAAAGCCCCGGAAGTACCAATCCAGCAGACTGTCCTTCCTTTTATTGCGGTCAAAGCAGCCATAAATGGCCTTGTATCGCCGGGTATAGAGGCCCGTATGGAAGCAGACGAATTCATTTTCCACATGGAGATAGTTCGGCGCTTTTTCTGGTTGCTTTTCTGTGTTGTAGTCAATGACTTGTTTTTTGAAAATGGCATGAATGTATCGCTCTAAAATCGGGTTATCTGGATTTTTTGTAAGATAGGCTGGGTTCCGAAACCGCCAAGGTTCCGGGAGCGCCAGCGCCGCCAGCTCGTCCAACTGTATGTACCAGTTTGGCACATAGGCAAAAGAAAACAGGTCGGGCAGCATTGTCATATCAATTCACTCCATTTCTCTTGGATTACTTTCACGAGATGCATCTGAATTTGAATTTTCATATCCTCGTCCACCTCTTCGATGATCTCCCCGGAGGAGATGGCTTTCTCTACTGTAGAAATAGTATTGATATATGCGTCAAAGTGGAGGAGGATCATCTCCAGAGCAGTCTCATCCCCGCAAACGGCCCTTTTGATTAGGGCATAGTTCAACTTAGGGGTCTCGTCCTTGCCCATGTAGTTCATAATATGTACGGATTTTCTTAAACGCACGTTGCCGGAGGTTATACACCGTGCGCACCGTGACCTCCAGTTTCTTTGAGATTTCTTTGTCCTTCCAGTCATGCCAAAAGTCATAGAGAATGACTTTCCGTTCTCTGTCAGACAAAGATAGCAGTGCGTTGTATAAAAGCTCACTCTCCAAGGTGCAGGGCAGTCCGTCTGCATACAGTATGAACCGCTCTGATGCATATACATCTTCGGAGGAGAGCAATCCGATGAGATATTCCACTGACTCATCACCAGTGCCATCATACTTTTTCCGGTTTTTCATGGCCCGCCGTAGATTTCTGCCGAAGTTGCGGATAGCTGCTACACAGAACGACTCGAACATTGCGCAGAGAATCTTTTCTCTGTCAGAGGGAGGTGTCATCGCCCCATCCCTCCCTTTCAGCAGATATGAGTTTGTGCTTTCGCGCCTCCTCGCTTATCTAAAACACATCTCGTGTGGGCAAACCGGAAAGGGGGGATGAAAAAATTAAAAGAAAATTTTCGACGTTCAGGGTATTTATGTCATTGATAAAAATGAGGGCCAATCCACGCAAGGCAGATTGACCCTCTCCAAGCAAGAGCAAAGTCGTTTCTATGGGCTTGCCTTGCGTTATTAAGAATGTACTTCTATTGAGTTTTTATCTTGTCGTAGATGGCAATACTATCCTGGAACCTTGCATCGTTGGTCGATCCCATCACTACGCAAATATATGTTTCCCCGTTGATAACTGCCGCAGAAACTATGCAAGCACCTGCCAAGCCGCTCATCCCGGTTTTGAGACCGATGACTTCAGGACGATAATATTGGCTGTTGGGATTGAGCAGTTCATTTGAATTGTTGTATGTAACCTCTCTGCCACTGACCCACTTTTGGTAGGATGTATAACTTGACACGATTTCCGAAATATAGGGATTATCCAAACACGCTTTTGCAATGATGGCAAGGTCGTAGGCTGTTGTGTGCTGCCCTTCAGTATCGTACCCATCCGGGGCTAAAAAGTTTGAGTTTTCAAGGCCAAGCATCTGGGCCTTCTCATTCACCTTGTCCATAAACACATCAACGGACTGCGCATTTGTCAGATTACTATTTTCAGCAATTCTCTTCCCGGCATTAACCGCCAATGTATAAGCGGCATCGTTGCCGGAGGGGAGCAGAAGGGCAATCAGAAGTTGCTTTGTTGTCAGAATATCACCTTGGTTAAGCCATGCTCTGGACGAATCTTCGTGCATCAGCTCTATTTCAGTGCCTACAGTCATCTCATCATCTGGGGAGCAATAATCAAGTACCGTCAGGGCTGTTATCAATTTAGCTGTACTGGCAGGTGCAATTTTGTCTGTACTGTTTTTCTGATACAGCAGGGTATTGGTATCGGCATTCATTACAACGACATTTTTCGCAGCGACATCCACAGAAATCGAATCAACAGAATCGACTGGGCCAGGAATAGGGGAAACTTCTTCGTTTTGCCCGCGATCCTCTTGGAAAAAACCTTCGTTGCTGCTCACAGTCTCGTTATCAGGAGGAGGAGGGGCTTTACCGCCTTTTAGTAAATTCGCGGCACCGAAAGCGGCACCTGCTATAAGTAAGCAGAGCGCGACACACGCGGAACCGTAAAGAATTCTTTTCTTCGTCCTTGATTTCTGCCGGTTCCTTCTATTGTAATTTCTATCATTGCTTTGACGTTCCATTTTTTCTCCTTGTCAATTTGGGGCTTGCCAGCTATAAATCAACGCTCATCAAGCGTGTGATTTTGTAGTTGTGGTACATTTAGATTTTCATCCACTCAGGGCAGACAGGTCTGTTACAACAAAATCGGGAACCTCATGCACTATCATAGTCATATTACTCATTCCAAAAGTCCTTGGCAGTCTCCAAAATTTCATTTGCAGACAACAGTGTAGCTTCGATAACGCTTTTTCCTGTTTTTTTCAAATAGTGCTTCACTAAATGATAGCCACAAGCGTAACCTGCACAGTAAGGCAAACCTACGCAGGGGTAGTTTTGCAGAGTTGCCATTTCATCGCCATATAAATAAGCATTGAGATTTTCAAGTCCCTGAACGTTTATTCCATTGTAAATAATAGGCTTAATATACTCGCTCAAAAATTCCATATCGGTTTTAGTGACCCACGGGCCGGCCTTATCCTCTCCGTACAAATAGGTTGCAAAGTTCTCGGCTATTCCTTCACTTACCATCATTTCACCGAGGGTGATGTCATTTTTCCACCGAATAAATTGAAACCGCACATTATGATTTACTTCATGGGCAAGAGCAACTGGCAAACGTTCTAAAGTGTATTCATTGGGGATAAGCCACGAAAAAATATAGCCGGGAATCCCACCGTCACCACAATATCCCTCATTTAGAGCGATGTATGGACTTTCCGAATTTGCCAATAAAATCGTAAATAAGTACTCTTGAACGGGTAATTCAATCCCGTTACTCACAAAACATTCCAATGATTTCCTGATTGACTGCTCACAAGAAGTCCAAAGTAAGTCCGAAGAAATGCACTCAATATTAGCTTTTTGGGAATCATTCACTTTGGTAGGCGAAATATGGCCAAGCATCTCGCTCGCCATAATTACATCATAGCCATTCGGCGTGGCTGCTTTCATCGGAACACTGTAGCAGTCCCACTTTCTTTTGAATGGCATCATCAATTCATGGCGATAAATATCATTTTTCTTCTCCGCAGGTGCCACCATGATTTTTCTATAGATGTCATCTGAACGAACATAGCTCACTTTCATATGGTCTCATTCCTTTCCTTTTTTCTATGGTATACACGATGACGTAACGTGAAAGTCAAGTAATAATAGCATATTCTAATTATCCTTTTTCTTATGAAGTTTCAAGTCGATGCTTCTTTTTGATGCTACGGCTTGAAGAAGGCTTTCCACAAAAGCACTTTTCTCTTTGATTGTCAGCGCTTCCATATCAGGATTACACTCAATCTCGCTGAGTACTTTTTGCAGCTCTGGCAGATTCAAAAGGTTGACTGCTACACAAAAGAGCGTCTTTTTACGACCATCATTATAGTTGGACAGAAGAAAATTCAAGATTTTTGCCTTTTCTATCTGCTCTATATTATAGGCTTCAATTCCAGAGCAACGTGCCCTTTCCAGATCGGCCTTTCGGCTACGGTGTGTAATAAAGGAATCGAAGTCATCAATATGCTCGTATTTTTCACAAGGGTATTCACTGCACTGAAAACAGTATTCAACCCCATCATGCTCCAGACTGCATCTTGCGATTTTGCAGGATTGGTTTCCTTCACCGCCACCGCAGCCAGGACAGTTTTTATTTAAAAACATGGGGCAAAGTCCACAGTTCAAACCGCAGAGGGAAAACAATTGGTTTGGCCGGTTAAATCCTTTCATGGCATCTCCTAAAGTACAAAAATAGTGATGATTCTTAACCCCACAGAATTTGAACAGCTAAAACTCATACCTTGTCCCATGTGAAAGCAACAGGCCATCCGTTAATTCCACACGCAGAATGATGGTGTTTTCATCGTCAAAATCAGTATGGCCGTTATCGATCCATTCAGCAAAGACCTTTTTCAGCTTTTCAGCAATCGCACAGTTCTCGTTTCCCCCAAAATAACCCAGGCTGATGCCTTTTCCGTGCGCTGTAAACCACTCACCAGCGATTGCAACTACAGGATTGTCCTTTATGTGTTGCATTTTATTTGAAAGCGCGTGGGTAATGATATAAAATGCCCCATTTTCGTAATAGGCATTTACATATCGTACATAAGGAATCCCGTTTTCTGTTGTTGCCAACGCGATAATTGTGTCTTTCCCGAAACGCTCCATCATTATCTGTTCGGTTTCTTGGCTAAATTCTTTCATTATAATCACACTCCAGTCAAATCATGCTCCATCGTACCATTTTTCATATTGCGCCTCAATTTTTATACATATTAAATACACCTTATAGTAGCCTTAACAGTTCATCATGAATACATCCGTTTGTTGCCACTACGCTACCGCCTTTTCTCGGATCGAGCGGCCTTCCCGCAAAATCGGTTACTTGACCACCAGCCTCCTGAATCAAAAGCATACCGGCAGCATAATCCCAAGGATTCAGATATATCTCGAAATAGCCTCCCTGTCTACCGCAAGCGGTATACGCCAACTCCAAAGCGGCAGAGCCAAGCCTACGGACATCTTGACACTGGCCGAACACCTTTCGGAACCGGGCAAAGTTTTCATCGGCAAGCTCTCTTTTCGCTGTCCCCAGCCCAATCATCGTGTCGGATAGTTTTTCTGCGCTTGACACGTGTATGGGCTGTCCATTTAGAAAACTACCCTTCCCCTTGACTGCTGAAAATACTTCTTCACGGAAGGGATCATACACGATTCCCATAACAATTTCCCCTTGGCAGTAAAGTGCCAAAGACACAACGCTGTGTTGGTAATCGTGCATAAGATTTGTGGTTCCATCAACGGGGTCTAAAATCCAAAAGCTATCTGCTTCTATTTCCTGCAATCCGGTTTCTTCTCCGAGAAATTGAATCTCTGGAGCAAGGGCAAACAGCTCTTCCTTCAGAAAATTTTGCACGGCAATGTCTACCTGCGTCACATAGTCTGCAAGGCCCTTCTCTTTCACATGAGAGGCCATTCCTCGGTTCTTTATTAAACCCTGTGTCTTTGTCACTAAGACGATAATTTTCTGAATATCCATATTCGTTTCCTCGATTGCGGGGCAATTATCCGGCTGCAAAATGCTGTCCCCATCAACTATTTAAAAGTCTCGTTAAGTCCTCCACGGAAACATCCATCTTCACGGAGACTTCCTCCATCGTCATGCCGGTAGCGAGAAAACGCTTTATCACCATTTTCATGTCTTCGCCGACCTCTATAATGTGCCCATCCAAGTCGTAAAAACGAACAACTCGCTGGCCCCAGCTATGCTCAATGACCTCGCCCAAACGCTCAATGTTGGAATGCTTGCTCAGCTTATCCAAGAAAGCGTCAAAATCCTGTTCCTCAAAAACGATTTCCGCATTGTTGGATTTCTTTAATACCTTTTCTTTCGGCAGATTCACAAGCCAGTCAAAATCTTGCTGCAATGCAAGTCCACAGGTAAAAGCGACATTTTTTCCGTAGTCCTGAAACACTTCTAACCCAAATAGATCCTCATAAAACTTTCTTGCGGCATTTATGTCAGCCACAGAAATAACCATACAAGTGAATTTCATAGTATCAGCTCCTTAGAAATTTTATGACCTCACTTCGGTGAGGTAATGGTTTGGTGTTCTTCTTCACCATCCTTTGCCCGCCAACGCTTTAATGTTGGTAAGAATTTTTGCAGTTCAGCTCTTGCTTCTTGTTCTGTCAAATTCACATTATTTTCCTTGTTCCAGTTGTCTAAATGCCGCACAAGTATTTCTATCAATTCCTCGACTGTGAAATCTTGTACGAATCGACCTTTTTGATAGCAATAAGCGCAGTATTCCTCTGATTTACAACCATCGCTTTCTGTTCCTTTATCGCTGTCCTTCACCAAGATCATTCCGCAGCTCTGGCACTGTCCAATAGAACGGCCCAACAAGTAGTCCACTGATACGTCAAAAGTTTCAGAAATAAGTTTCAATGTGTCAGTATTAGGTACGGTGTCTCCGTTTTCCCAGCGGGAAACAGCTTGTCTGGTGACTAATAGCTTCTCTGCAAATTCATTTTGTGATAAGTTTAGATATTGTCGCAATTCCAAAATTGCGTCCTTTGTTTCCATTGACATATTCCTCCGTATCCATTATATGCTCTAACACAGGAGCGCACAAGCAACTTGCTGTTGCCCCCTGTCTATAAGTACAGGCTGCAATGTATCTTTTATGATGATATACGTTTCCGAAGATTGATGAGGCTGAATATATCCTCTGCGGTTTCTCCATCCCGCACATCCAGCATCAGCCACTTCTGTCCATTTCCGCTCTTTGTGCTGTTGAAAACCGTTTGTACATAGTCGGAGCATAGCGGCATGAGAAGTTCTGCTTCTGCAAGTTCATGACTTCCTATGACCACGAGAGCGATAAAATAGCCTTCCATTGGATAGAGCGTACATAGGGACTTTCCGCTCTTTTTGTACTTAATATTCCAGCCAGCCTGCATGGAACAACGGCTGTGTTCCATGCAAGGCTTGATCTGGTAGGCGGACTGGATGCGCTCATTGAAGTCCGCCCATAACGGGCTGCCAATGTATTCTGTGACCTGCTCCCACGTTGGCGGCGTTACATTTGAATAGAGCATATTCCAATCCATCCTATTTTTTCTCCTCAGACCCGACTATCCAGCGGCAAAGGCTTGACCCAAATTTCCATGTAGGCCATGTCCTCTGCACCCCGGTAATACTTTTCCACAGAGAAGGGTTCCGTGGCCAGGTTATGGTGCGGCAGCCATGTGCCAAAAAGATACTTGCTGGCCTGATCCAAAGCAACCGTCACCAAATCCTCAAATTTTTCTGCTTCAATTTTGCAAACGATATATTCGCCTGCGGGAAGTTCTCTCTTTGCGAAGCCGCCCTGCAACTGACCCGGTACATTTTTGGCAAGGCCACCCGCAAAATAGGTGAAAAGGCCCTGTGTAGCATCTCCCGTATGGGACATCCCCATTTCCTCGCTGGTATCGAGGGCGGACATAATTGAAACTTTCTCCGTGTGATACCGTTTCCAAAGCTGACCCGGCGTATCCACGCCAGTGCTTTCGCCAGTCGGAACCTGCTCAGAAATGCGAACTTCGGTCTCCAGACCAAGGTAAGTCTCCGGGGTTGCCAGCGACTTTCTCTGAATTTCCAAAACGATATCTCCCGCCACCAGCGGAACCCCTTCGTCAACCAAGACGTAGTTCATGGAAACCTCCGGCTTTTCAAATGTGTTGAGCATTGGTAAATCCCTCCTATAGTCTTCGGGTGTGATCCCATACGTTTCCTTGAAAGCCCGCGTAAAATTTGCGTGGCTGGAAAAGCCGTAGTCCAAGGCAACGTCAAGGATTCTCTGCTTGGAGTTCCCCAGATGTTCAATCACCTTTGCCAAGCGGCGGAGTTTCACATATTCCTGCACCGATTTATTCACCAATCGCTTGAACAAACGCTGGAAATAAAAATGGGACAGGCCGACGGTGTTTGCCAACTCCTCCGTCGAAATTTCTTCAGCCAGGTGTTCCTCGATGAAAGTCAAGGATTGTTCGATTGCTTCCCATGCGTGCATTGCAGCACCTCCTATGATTGATGTTCATAGCTATGAGCAAAATGTTGTTTAACTCATCCCTATGATGCTCCCATCATACCACGTTAGTTCTGGCTGGGCTTTTCACACAATGCCCTTTTGATTATGCGGCGTTGCTTGAGATTGTCCCAACCATGAGTATATTGCCGTACACTACGCACATAGTCAAGTTGAATATCGTTCCAAGACCGTCAACGCATTATTAAAGGAATAGGCCGCAAAATTGCTTCATTCCTAACTGTTATGCGGAATAGACACGTTCAAAGGTTTGGATACCAGCGCAGCAGGTCAGACAGCCCTTCATCCTCTAATTTCTCGACCACATATCGTAGCCATTCTTCTGGCGTAGGCACATCCCCAGTATGGGGTATCTTTTCCCATTGCGCCCTCCGTATAGGATCAGGATCGTTTATACCGTTTTCGATACGGGCCACAATGTTGGAGCGCATTTCTTCAACCGATATATTGCGGTCTTTGGCCAGTTTTTCAAAAAGGGTCTTATATTCAGACAAAAGTAAGCCTCCTTTCGCAGCATAGTTAGTATGCCACATTTGGGGCATATAGTAAACGATTCTATGCCCACACACGGTCATGAAATGTCTACCAATTCTGACTATTATATTACCGTGTACGGGCTTAAAATGGATACAGAAAAGGCGGTGATGAAAGTTGGATGTGCAAAAACGTATCAAAGAGTTGATGAAATTAAGAGGTTGGACAGACTATCGGCTTGCGAAAGAGGCAAATCTCTCCCATTCCACAGTCACAAATATGTTCAACCGAAACAACGCTCCAACGCTGCCGACTCTGGAAGCAGTATGTAAAGCGTTTGGTATCACTCTGGCGCAGTTCTTTGCAGATGAGGTTGACTCAGCACAACTGACCGATGAGCAACGCACACTTTTTGCAAAGTGGAGTTCGCTCACGGAGCGTCAAAAAAGCCTCTTGCTTGACCTTATGGAAACCATGTGAAACCCACCGATTCTACTTATCCAGAATCGACGGGTTTCTTTGCACACCCATAGTATAACGAAATACCTAATCTTTTAACGAAATCTCTCCAAACCTGCCGGAATCACCCAACAGCATAACGATTTCTCAATAAAACAACGATTACCCCCAACAAAATAACGGTTACTGGAACCATTCAAAGGTTCTAAAACGCAAAAAAGCGCCGTCACTGAGCTGGAATTACTCCAGCCAGTGGCGGCGCTTTTCGTAAAAGTGTTATAAAACCTGTGTTTTTCGGCGTTTTTAAGCCAAAAAGCAGGGACGATAATCTCGATACCTTTGTATCAAAATCATCGTCCCTACATGGTACGAGTGTTCATAACGACACTCCCGCAAACCCGCATGAAATCAAGGTTTTTTGGTAACGGGCAAACACATTTCACTAATTTACATATTATGATAAAGGCGCTGGTGTGAAAACCGGCGCTTTTTCTATGCCCATACATAGCCGTCTGTTTCGCCGCAGGCGGCTAAATCTATGAAAGGAGGGAACCCCAAAATGGCGAAACCGAAAGTGTTGAGTGTAGCAAATCAAAAGGGCGGAGTTGGCAAAAGCACAACGGTCTATAACCTGGGGGCCGGTCTTGCGCTGGAAGGAAAGAAAGTTCTCCTGCTGGACGTAGACCCCCAGGGTGATTTGACCAAGATGCTGGGCCAGCGCAAGCCTCACGATCTGCCCCTGACCCTTGCCAACGCTATGAACGACGTTGTGGCCGGGACAATGCCCCGCGACCACCCGGAAATCATGCACCACCATGAGGGCTTTGACTTTGTGCCGGGAAACCGCAGCCTGTCCGCCGTGGAGGTGGGGCTGGTGAACGTGATGAGCCGGGAAACGGTGCTGCGGCAGTATGTGGACAGCGTAAAGCGGGACTATGACTATGTTCTGCTGGATTGCCGCCCCTCGCTGGGGATGCTGGTCATCAACGCCCTGTCCGCGTCGGATTATGTGCTTGTCCCCGTTCAGGCGGACTATCTGGCGGCGGAGGACATGACGGAGCTGGTGGGGACGGTGCGGAGCATCCAGCGTCAGATCAACCCCCGGCTGAAAATCGGCGGCGTATTCCTGACGATGGCAAATGAAACCACGTTCCGCAAGGACATTGTGAACAGCGTCAAGTCCAATTTTGGACGGCACCTGCCTGTGATGGACACGGTGATCCCGGCCACTGTTCGGCTGGCGGAGGTCAGCACAGCGGACAAGAGTATCTTCCAGCACGAACCCAGGGGACGGGCGGCGGACGCCTACCGCAAACTGACAAAGGAGGTGCTGGACATTGGCAGCAAAGAGCGCAGCCGGACTTCTGACCTCAGTAGATAGTATGTTCACCACCCAGGAGGAACGGGACAACGCCCAGCGCAGCTATGTGATCGACCTGCCCGCCGCCGAGATCAGCGACTTTCCCGACCACCCGTTTAAGGTACGGATGGATGAGAGCATGATGGAACTGGCGGACAGCGTGAAGCAGCACGGTATTCTTGTGCCCTCCCTGGTGCGTCCCATGCCGGACGGCAGTTATCAGATGGTGTCCGGCCACCGGCGCAAGCGGGCGGCGGAGCTGGCAGAACTGCCCACGGTGCCATGTATCGTCCGGGAACTGACCGACGATGAAGCCATCATTATCATGGTGGACAGCAACCTCCAGCGGGAGCAGGTTTTGCCGTCAGAAAAGGCATTTGCTTATAAAATGAAGCTGGACGCCATGAAGCGACAGGCGGGTAGACCAAGCAAAGAAAATGGTGCAACAGTGTTGCCCCATTTTTCCGGGAAGAAAAGTCGTCAAATTTTGGCGGAGCAGTCTGGCGAAAGCCATGAACAAATTCGAAAGTATATCCGCCTGACCAACCTCACGCCTGAACTGCTGGACATGGTAGACAATTCTGTGCTGAAAGAGAAAGATAAGCTGCAAATGGCCCTGCGGCCTGCCGTGGAGCTGTCCTATCTGTCAAAGGACGAGCAGAACGCCTTGTTGGAGGTCATGGAGAGCGAGGACTGCACCCCCTCCCACGCCCAGGCCATCAAAATCAGGGACTTTTCTGAAAAGGGCAAGCTGAACCCCGACGTAATCCTCTCCATCATGCAGGAGGAAAAGCCTAATCAGGTGGAACAATTCAAGATACCCCGGAACCGTATCGACAAGTTTTTCCCTGCGGGGACGCCCGCACAGAAGATCGAGGACACCATCGTAAAGGCTTTGGAGATGTACCGCAGGCGGGAAAGGGCGATGGAACGATGAACGTCACGCCTGGGGGATATTCTGCCCTTTTGCGGCCCTGGCACTCCCCACGCCCTCCCCCTCTCACACTCTCCCCCTCCAAACCTGCTGTACCTGCTGAAAGGAAGGCCCTGCCCATCCTTTTTTCAGCCGGTAAAAACCTTTGGAGAGAAGCGCGCCAGCGCACGAACCATCAAACACCGGGCAGCGTTTGACCCCGTGGACGCCACGGGGCTTTTTTGCGCCCAAAATCAAAAATATGGAGGTAATCTATCCATGAAGCGGAAAACCATCACCCACGCGGCTCGGCTGCTGTGCGTCCTGGCCCTTGCCATGAGCCTGACCACCGCCGCCTTTGCCGCCGACCCGCCTGAACCCGCCCAGCCGTCCCCCTGCTACCCCACCGCCGTCACCCGGAGCGAGGACGGCGGCGAGATCAGGAAGATGTACGACCTGGGGCCGGAGGACGACCCCGCAGGCATCCCCCGTTCCGACTTTGAGCAGGAGGGCTACCACTACACCCTCACCGACCTGCTGAAACAGGAGCTTCCCGCCAACGAGAGCCGTCAGCACACGGAAACCGTGTCCATGCCCAGCCAGAGCAAGGACATGGGCGCTGTGCTGGCCCTCCTGCCGCAGACAAAGGAGTTCATCACCGAGGACGGTCTTGCCGGGACGCTGGCCCTGAAGCTGGACACGGTGAAGGTGGAGGTGGCCGGGTATGGCAGCTCCACCAAGAGCGTCACCGCCACCCGCACCTATCCCGGTCTTGCAGACCAGGACACACAGTATATCCCCAAGTCCATCAGCGATAACGGCCACTCCCTGACCCTCCAGACCGTCAACTGGCAGACCGAGGGGGACGGCCATTTTACCGCCGTGGCCTCCTACTCCGGCTCCGCCACCAGCTCCTATGTGAAAGGCTACACCGTCACCGCCGACTACGCTGGCACCGTCAGCCGTATCAATCTGAATAAAATCCGCTATGTGGCGATCTTCGAGGGCACGGCTCTGGAACCCGCCCCCACCGAGAAACCTGGCGACACCCCCAGCCCTGACCTGACCGACCCCGCCGACCCCACCGCTCCCACCGAGCCGTCCGACCCCGCTGACGCCCCCACCGGCGAGAAGAACAGCGCCCTGCCCGTGGTGGCTGTTGTCGTGGTGGTGTTGCTGGGCGGCGGTGTGTTCTACTTCATCAAACGCAGGAGGTAATGTGCCATGAAGAAACTGACCACGCTTTTTTCCGTCCTGTGCCTGACCCTGGCCCTGACGGTGCCCGCCAGCGCCCTGGACTACAACATCGACGGCCCCGGCGACCCGGAGTATGGCAAGTCCACCTCCATCGAGCCGGTGGCGACGGCTGACCGGGGCGAGCTGCCCAATGTGGACGTGAGCAAGAACGCGGCCCTGATCCCGCCCGGTTTTGGCTCTCCCAGCGCCTACACCCTGAACACCGGCACCCCCCTGACCCCCAATCTGGCTCCCGGCTATATGCTGGGCGAGGGTGCCATCATCAACGGCAGCGCCGGGATCACCGTCGCCCCGCCCGACTTCAACACCATTCCCAGCGGCATCGTGTCCGGCAACGGCACCACCACCGGGGGCACAGTGACCCCCGCCCCCTCCACCGGCTATACGGAGGTCACTTCCGACCTCTATTACAGCGGCGGCTATCTGGCTACCCTGAAAATCCCCAGCCTGAAGGTGAGCGTGAAGGTCTACCAGGGCACCGATGATAAGACCCTCGCAAAAGGCGCGGGCCATTTTGAGGACACCAGCATTTGGGACGGTAACTGCGCCATCGCCGGTCACAACCGTGGGGCCAACTGCTATTTTGGGGAAATCCACAACCTGAACGTGGGCGACACCATCACCCTGACCACCCGGCTGGGCACCCGCACCTACGCTGTCACCAGCGTGAACAAGATCAGCGATACGGACAACTCCCTGCTGGCCCCCACCGCCGAGAACTGCGTCACCCTGTTTACCTGCGTCCGCAACCAGCGGGCCTACCGCTGGGCTGTCCGGGCCGTTGAGGTCTGATAGACACCCGCTGAAAAGGTATTCGCACGTTGGACTGTTTGCTCCCCCTGTGGTACTGTTGGGACAGCAAAGCCCCCAACATATCACATAGGAGGTCATTCATAATGAAAAACAGTCTGAACCGCTTGTTTGCCGGGATCGCCTGCACCGTCCTTATCGCCGGTTTGAGCGTTCCGGCCCACGCCGCAGAAGCCCAGCCGGAACCCTACGCCATCAGCGCCGTCCAATGGAGCCGGGAGGACTTCTCCCAGGAGGCCAACCCGGACGTGTTCACCGCCACCTATGACCGGGCGCTCTACAACGCCATCCGTCAGACGCTGGTAGACGGCACCAGCGATACCGCCCCGGCCTACACGATGGTGGGCGACAGCGAATACAGCGCCGTGAAGAACCTGCTGGGGCGGATGGAGGGCGTTGTACGGTATGAGCATCATGTCCCGGAGAACTTCGCCAACTATTGGCAATACCTGGACTACTTCGCCGTGTCCGCCGCCATGCCGGAGAACTACCAAGCGCCCTTTGACTTCATCCAGCCCGTCATCGCGGAGGTTGAGCAGATGGACACGGACAGCGAAAAGGTGGAGTACCTGAACGACTACCTGTGTACCCTGCTGGCCTACAAAAAGGGCAAGACGGCGGGCGTGACCCGCACCTTTGCCCAGCACAGCGGTGAACTGCAAGCGGCCTGCGGCTCCTATGCCAGAGCGTTCAAGTTCCTGTGCGGGGCGGCTGACATCCCCTGTTTTACCATCAGCACTGACAACCACACCTGGAATATGGTCTATGTGGACGGCCAGTGGCTCCATGTGGACGTGTCCCTGAACGACCTGACAAACAGCCATTCCATGCTGCTTCGGGAAACCTACCCCAATCATCCAGACCGAGCGCCGGAGCAGACGGCTTTTCTGAAAGAGCTGTTTGTTCCCGGCTCCACAAAGTAAGACAACTGAACAACCGCATCGGATAGGCAGACTGTGAAAGCAGCCTGCCTTTTCCTATGCCCGGAAAGAAAGGAGAACCCATGAAACACAAGCATTTCAACCGCCTGCTGTCCATGCTGCTGGTGGTGGCTACGCTGTTCGGTATCCTCGCCGTCCCCGCCAGCGCCGCGTCCCTGGAAAGCAGCGGCACCGTCACCATCCAACAGGCCGGGTATGGCAAGTACCTGGGCACCACCAAGGGCAGCTCCATCGGCGGCGGCTATTGGAAGTACACCAGCAACGACGGTCTGACCGGCACCGCCTACTGCGTCAACCACGGGTTACGAGGGGTATCCCCCTCCAAGGCCCTGACCGTCCAGCCCTACAACCGCAACCCGCAGACGATGGGCGTGTTCGCAAGCGGCTACCCCAACCGAACGCTGGAACAGTTCAAGGAGCTGCACCAGGACGACGTGCGGGGCGTGAACGCGCTGACCGAGGCTGAGTACAAATACGCCACGCAGTTGGCGATTTGGGCCTCCTGCGGCCAACTTGCCATCCCTGGCACCTCCTTTACGGCGGGCCGTGACACCCTCGCCGCGCCCACCGCAGACGCACAGAAAATCCGTATCTTCGACAGCGTGAAGGCCATCCTGAGTTTGTCCCAGCATTGGACGAAAAGCCTCCACACCGGCCTGTCCCTCCGGGCCGAGGAAGATAAAGACATTCGGGGGATAGAAGTCCTCAACGAGTACGGTCTGGAGGGCGCTGCCGAGGACAACGAGGACGGCATCAAGAAAGAAACCATCAACGGGAAAGAGTATTATACCCGTGTGGTGTATCTGGCCTCCGCCACCTCCACCTGGATCGACGGGCGCAAGACCAAGGTGTACTCCACCGACGCCCCCCAGGGCACCATTTTCGTGGCCGAGAACAACTCACCGTTAGAGACTACGCAGGAGAATGGGGCCACCTGTTATTTGGTGGACACCAGCAGACAGCGCAACACCAATCTCAACTCCAACGGATCGGAATACTACGGCACATTCAAGGTCTGCCTCCCCGTGGACAATGTGCCCGATGAGGGCAGCTTTACCATCAAGGCCACGGGCGGCGTGGCGCAATATAACCTTTTCCTGGCTTACAACCCCGCCGCGTCGGAGCAGTCCTATATCATCTCCGACCCCGGCTACACCACCCTGGACGCTCAAATCCCCTTTAAGTGGAGCGGCACGGAGGAAACCGAAACCGCCAGCCTGCAAGTTATCAAGGCAGGTGCGGGCGGCGCTCCCCTGGAGGGGGCCGAGTTTACCCTGACCGGCAGCGGCGGCACCACCGTCACCGGCACCACCGACCGCAACGGACAGATCGTATGGCGTGACCTGCCCGCCGATGAGAAATACACGCTGACAGAAACCAGCGCCCCGGAGGGGTATCAGATCGTGGCCCCCATGAACGTCACCCTGACCGCTGGCCGCACCGAGTATCTGACCGTCACCGATGATGTGGAGCATGGTTTTACCGTCAAGAAGGTGGACGCACAGAACAAGGGCAGCTTGCAGGGGGCGGTGTTCCGCTTTGAACAGATCGACGGCTCCTATATGACCACCGGCATCACTGGCTTTGACGGCACCATCTCCTTTGAGGGCGACGAGCTGCCCTACGGCTCCTACCGCGTTACGGAGCAGACGCCCCCGGACGGCTATGTGAAATCCTCCCGCGTGGAAACGGTGGAATGGGACGGCACCAAGGACGTGACCATCGTTTGGGAAAACGTGCGGGACATCAGCCTGACCATCATCAAGGTGGACGAGCAGACCGGCGTTTCTCTGCCCAACGCCACCTTTGATGTGTTCGCGGACGGCAAGCTCATTACCTCCGTCACTACCAACGACAACGGCGAGGCCCGCGTGACCGGCATCCGCAAAGAAGCCTATATTGAGATCGTGGAAACCGCCGCACCCGCCGGGTATGTGCTGGACAAGACGCCCCACGGCATCCACATCGACCCGGTGCGCTTTGTTCCTTGACAATCTGCGTAGAAATACGCAATAAAACAAGGCAGATTTTGAAAGAAATCTGAACTCTA